>ENA-OPFT01001110-OPFT01001110.1-human-gut-metagenome-genome-assembly--contig:-NODE-1110-length-14218-cov-1.768058_pt1 | contig 14218 bp, 8 predicted proteins | sample MGYA00241714_ERZ501560 | MGnify/ENA primary metagenome ERZ501560 (study PRJEB25962, sample SAMEA2042392) | human gut metagenome | biome: human gut; feature: human-associated habitat; material: faeces...
AAATATTGTTGAGAATGCACACCGCGGCTCCATCGCAGTTGTGTCATCCACAGGAGATACAATCGCCTACCTTGGCGACATAGAGAAACAGACTTTCATGCGTTCCGCAAGCAAGCCTATACAGGTGCTGCCTACACTGCTGGCAGGACTTCACAGAAGGTTCAACCTCACCGACGAGGATGTTGCCATGTTCAACTCTTCCCACTGGGGAAGCAACCATCATATATTTGTGCTGGAGGAGATCTCGCGCAAGACAGGATTGAATCCCGATGACATGATCATGAAGCCATGCACTTCCACATCAGCTTCAGCGCTGGCGGCAAAGCTCACCGACAGGTCAAAGCTCCACCCAAGGCAGGGACAGAGCAAACTTCAGCACTGCTGCTCGGGAAAACATTTCAGCCTTATGTTGCTCCAGAGAGAGCTCACCGGTAAGCCGGACGGCTATCAGCTCAAGGATTCCCCTGTACAGCAGCAGATAATCAATTTCATATCCATGCTCAGCCAGACCCCTACATTCAAGATCGGGCTCGGCATAGACGGCTGTGGAGTTCCAGTATTTGCACTGCCACTTAGAAGCATCGCCATGTCCTACGCAAAGCTCATGGATCCATTCAGCCTGTCAAACGAACTCCGGGAGACTATAGACTACAACTTCTCATGCATCCACAAATATCCTGAGAAGATCAACGATTACGGAACACCTTCATATTATATCAACCAGAATCCTGACCTCATAATGAAGGACGGCTCCAGGGGTGTTATATGTATGGCGATAAAGAGCATGAAGCTCGGTATCGCAGTAAAGCTTGAGGACGGATGGACGGATGAATATCAGGGAATGATAATCGCAAACATACTCGAACAGCTCAAGTACGAAAACACTGAACTCATCGAGAAGCTGAAAAACTGCTACACGACTAAGCTGTTCAACGACTGCGGCATTGAAGTGGGTCACTCAGAGGTCGACTTCAAGCTCGATATAGATCCTACATTTTTTGAGAAGCCTGAGGAGTATGTCGACTCCGATTCTGAATTTGGCGACACTGAATCAGATGAAAAATATGACCCTGATCTTGACAGCGCATTTGCTGATGAATACGATCCTGATCTCGACAGTGCATTTGCAGACGACGATACGGATACTTCCATCCACGCAGAACCGATAATTACAGATGCGCTGGATGACGATACGGATGATGAGCAGGAGGAAAATGACAGCAGCTTTGAGATAGACCTTTTCGGAGACGGCAATCTGGTGGATGCCGCCCCTGAGCGCACACCAGAGGAGGAAAGAGAGTTTCGCAACAAGAAGTCCATCCTCGGAATGACAGTTGTAAAGCCTTCGGCCAACAAGACATTTATCAGCAATCCACGCGTGGATCCTATAAGTGTAAACTCACATACAGTTGAGGCGCAGCCGGACACACCTGAATCTGACCAGAAAGGCAATTCCGCGATTCCTGAATTTATAAAGAAGGAAATAAAATCTGCAAATATCATTTCACAGAAAAAGAGAGACTGACAGAGCAGATAAGATACAGGCTCTTGGCATTGCCTGCACATACAAAAAGGCCGGTACACATACACCGCATACAATATGCGTTCATGTATACCGGCCTTTTACCATCTCCATCACAGACTTTTCAGGCTGTCCTTACAGGATGGACATATCCCGATAAATTCCAGGTTGTGTGACAGTATGACGAAATCGCTGTCCGCCTCCACGCCCATCTGTGTGATGGAATCCTGATATGGAAGCTCACTGTCAAATATCCTGTCACATACCTTACATCGTATGTGATAGTGATTCTCCGTATTGCCATCAAAATGTTCCATCTTGTCTCCGGAATACACATTCATGACAATTCCCTCTTCAACCGCATCAGAGAGCACTCTGTACACAGTTGATTTGCCTATCTTATATCCTCTCTTTTCCAGTTCATCTATCAGACTCTGGACTGTAGGATGAGTCTTGAGCTCCTTTATAACAGAGTATATGACCTGTTTCTGCCATGTGTTACGCTTCTCACTCATTGTATAGTCCTCCTTCTGTTATTTATCATTTTCTATTAGGAACAGTTCTCTATAAGAGTAAGATAACACATTTCAGATATTATTTCCACTTTTTTTACAATGTACTATGTTCCAGAGCCCCAATTCTATATATACATCTGCTTGTGATCATATATATCACTGTCTGGTGAATGTATATAACCTCAGCCCATGCTCCGTCCAGAGAGCTGTCTGGTCGTTGTAGCCAGTTCCTGCAAAGTTTGGAGCAAGATTCACCCCCATACGATTGAACACCGCACCGGCCGCTTGCACGTACTCCTTCTCGCCCTGAAGCCTGACTACCTTGTCTATCGCACTCTGGGCCAGCGAATCCGGCTTCACATGCACAGGTGTAACAGTGTTGATGAGATCTCCCATGAGTTTTACGCTGTACTGCAGGTTTCTGCCCTCCATGACATAGACTGAAGTCTCATCAAGCCCCTTAGTCCGCATATGCTTGTAAGTATAATTCGGTATCACCTGGCCCTCATAATAGCAGGACACTGCCTCTGAGCCATCCTGCGCCACCGTCATAAACTGGTACACATTTCTCTTTAGATCTGACACCGTGCCATTCTCGATCCTGTGATATCCACCGAACTGAAGTGTGCGCCTGTGTCTCTTGTAGAACTCCACCTGTTCCTTTATGGCCTCCAGATCTTTCTTCTTCATATCGCACAGGTTGCATTCATAGCCCAGCACGCCAAATGCCGCCACTCCGAATCTCGTCTCAAGCGGGGTGCCCCTGAGTGTCTGGTGATTCGGGCATCCGGACACGTGACTGCTGACTACCGACATAGGGTAGCCATAGCTGTAACCCGTCTGTATCTCAATCCTCTCCCTGGCATCCGTGTCATCACTCGCCCATATCTGCGACATGTAACACAGTATACCGAGATCGAATCTGTTTCCCCCGGCGGCACATCCCTCAAACAATATCTCAGGGAACTGCTTAGTGAGTCTGTCCATTATGTCATATAGTCCAAGCACATACCTGTGTCCGAATTCACTCTGTCTGTCAGGCGGAAGTGTTTGGCTGTAGCGGTCAGACATGATCCTGTTCATATCCCACTTCACGTAGTCGATTTTTCCCTGGTCAAACACTGCGCAAATCTGATCGAAAATATTGTCCCTGACTTCTTTTCTCGAAAAGTCTAAAAGAAGCTGGTTTCTTGAGCGTACAGGAAGCTTTCCCGGAATCTGGATAGCCCAGTCAGGATGCTCTCTGTACAGATTACTGTCCTCATTTACCATCTCAGGCTCAATCCATATTCCAAATTTCACTCCCTGTGCATGCACTCTGTCGATGAGCTCTGAAAGTGTTCCGCCAAGCTTTTTCTCATTCACAAACCAGTCTCCGAGTGATGAATTATCATCATCTCTCTTTCCAAACCAGCCGTCATCCATGACCACCATATCTATGCCCAGTGATGCGGCCTCCTTTGCAAGATCTACTATCGTATCACCGGTAAAGTCAAAGTAAGCAGCCTCCCAGCTATTGATGAGCACCGGTCTTACCTCATGTGCAAATCTGCTCCTGCACACATGCTCACTGATACAGGTGTGGTACTGATGGGAAAGCTGTGAGAAACCGTCTGCCGAGTATGACATAATCACCTCAGGCACTGTAAAGGTCTCTCCTGCCGCAAGCGGATATGAAAACAGCTCATCGGAAAGCCCCATTAAAAGGCGTGTCTGGTTAATCTGGTCCTTCTCTGCCTCACATGAGAAGTTGCCACTGTATACAAAAAGCATACCATAGCAGTCTCCTGCATTTTCTGTAGTATCGCGCTGTGCGAGAATAACTGCCGGATTGTACTGGTGGCTCGAGGTTCCTCTGCGGCTTCCGAATGAAAGTGTGCCGTGTCCTAAGTGTGTGCGCTCAAGATTTCGCTCCATGGCATGCTTACCGTAGAATCTGATCACATCATAATCTCCGTAAACCATATCCAGACAGGCAGCATGAGCCTTTTCAATTGTAATATTTCCACTGCCTGTATTTTTAATGAGCACACTTCTTGTGATAACATCACAAGCCTCGAGCACACCATAAAGCAGATGCACCTCAACGCCTGCGATATCATCGCCAAGAACTATTTCAAGAGTCTGCGCTTCATCATCAGATGCCCACACCGCCGGAAGTCCCTTTAGAGCGTATTTTCCGTCTCTGATTTCATGACTCTTATAAAGAAGCTCAACACTCTCAGTACCCTGTTCGTTTTTAATATCAAGCGCAATATTTCTGAAATCGCCTGTGCCAAGTGTCGGATACTCCTGTGGCAGTGTATCAAGCGAATATGTACGGTTCATGCCTGCTGCGTAAGGATTGCCTGAAAAGCCTCTGTCAGCGTATGTCAGCACATAGTCCATATCACATGTGCTTTTTGCTCCGTAGTACAGATGCAGCAGATAGCCTAGTCTGTCCACCTGCATCTGATATGTGGTGTGAGCTGTCTGTAAAGTAAAAATTTTCTTGTTTGGATTAAATATAATTGCCATAAAATCACCCCATATTGTTGTTAAAATAGTGTTTAAAAATTATCCCTTGATTGCACCGTTTGCAACACCGTTTAATATCTGCTTCTGGCAGATTATATAGAATATAAGTATCGGTATCAAAGCCAGAATATATGATGCAAATGCCAGATTGTAGTTGGTTCCAAACTGTGTCTGGAAATTCAGCTGTGCCAACGGCAGTGTATTCTGTCCTGTTCCTGACATGATGACAAGCGGTGTCATGACATCATTCCATGTACCGAGCGCTGTCAGGATGGCTACTGTCGCATGCATAGGCTTCATCATAGGAAATACAACTCTCCAGTATGTTGTCCATGTGCTTGCGCCATCGATGTCTGCAGCTTCTTCAAGTGCCATAGGGATATTTTTCAAGTATCCACTATATAATAATACATTCATTGGCATGTAAAATACAAGATATAAAATGATAACTCCTGCCCTGTTTCCAAGTCCCACCTGCGCAGTCTGCTTTACAAGAGGCATCATGAGAATTGAGAATGGCACAAACATACCGCTTACAATGTAAAGATATATGAAACGGAAGCTCTTTTTCCTTGCCATGCCTCGTCCGATAACATATCCTGCAATCGAATGGATAAGGATTGCGAGAACAATTGTCACAATAGTGATAAGCAAGCTGTTTCCGAGAGAATGCCAGAAATCAGTCACCTTCATAGCCTCTGTGAAGTTTGAAAAGCTCCACTTTGAAGGAAATGAAAGAGCTCCTGCGACATCATTTGTCATCTCACTCGGTTTCTTAAACGCAATGATCACTGCCATATACAGCGGAAAAAATACGGTAACCGTCCCCAAAATCAGAACAATCGTAAGTACCCAGTTTGTTTTCTGTTTTTCTTTCATCATAACTGCTCCTCCTTCTTATTCATAACGCCCATCTGGAATAGTGAAATAGCCACAATTACAACAAAGAAAATTACTGCGTTTGCACTCTGGAAGCCAAACTGTCCTCCATCCATACCATTTCTGTAAATCAGGTATGAGATTGACTCAGTGCTCTGCGCCGGGCCGCCCTTTGTCAATGACATAATCTGGTCAAATACCATGAGGAAGTTCTTTGTGCTGAGCACCAGATTGATTGTAACAAATGGCATAACAAGTGGAAATGTAACCTTCCAGAACTGCTTCCATTTGCTTGCTCCGTCGAGCATGCTGGCTTCGTAAACATCCTCAGGCACTGTCTGCAGTCCGGATATATAAATGATGGTATTCATGGCAACCGCCTGCCATACCCCGACAATCAGCACACCAATCCATGCATATTTTTCACTCGCCAGAATACTGTTTTGTAAGAAACCGATGTTGAAGGTATTTCCTACTACCGGCAGAATATATGTAAAAATAAAGCTGAAAATGTAACCAATAACCAGTCCGCCAAGGATATTCGGTACGAAATAAACACCTCTTAATGCACTCTTGCCGCGGATATTGCTGTTTAGCGCAACTGCCATTACAAGGCTTAATACATTTACAAGTACGGTTCCTGCAATCGCATATTTAAAGGTAAACAGATAGCTCTTTCCGACTCTGGCGTCGGTAAACAGGTCTGTATAGTTTCTAAGTCCGACATAATCATATGAGCCGTAGCCCTTGTAGTTTGTAAAGCTGTAAATCACACCCTTTATCATCGGCAGTGTGTTGAATGCGAAAAATAAAACCACAACAGGTATCACAACTGCCCAGAATGTCTTGTCTCTATTTGACATTTTCTTTTTCATTTTGCATCCTCCTGTTCCTTCTGGTAATCCTGTACTTCACGAATCAGATCTCTGTTGTAACGCTTCCAGTCTGAATCAAATTTCTTTAAGAACTTATCCTTTGCATTGTCGCCTGTGTCAAGCAGATATGTCTGAATCATGGCATCCACGCTCATCTCACTTGGATAATGGTGATCCTGATAATCCGACATACGGTTGTCCTTTATATACTCCTGCATATCCTTCAGTGTATCCGGTATTGCGAAATCTCCATCCTTGCAGGCAATTCCGCCCTGGTCATCCAGATATGTCTGAATTGTCTCATCGTTGTACAGATATTCAAGCACCTCGTATGCTGCTTCCTTATTTTTGCAGGCCTTCATAACTGAAAACTGTAAATCTATTCCTGAATTTAACACATTGTCAGCCTCATTATCATTTGCCGGGAAAGTAAATGAACCGATATTCATATCAGGATTAACCGACTTAATCTGAGGAATAGCATAGCTTCCTATCGTGTACATGGCAGATTCACCTCTGGCAAAGGCTGTACATGCGTCATTGTAGCTGTAAGCATATGGATTGTCCTCTGCATAATCAAGTAATGTGCGTATCTTGTCGGCAACCGGAGAATATGCCTCCTCAAATGTCGTATTTCCCATATTTACCTGATTACAGGTGTCTGAATCACAAAGACCTACTGCAAGAGCATTCCACGGTGCCAGACATGTCCATGTATCCTTAAAGCCCAGATACAAAGGAAGTGTTCCGCTTTCCTTTATCTCATCGCACAGTGCTGTAAACTCACTCCAGGTTGTAGGCACCTTCCAGCCATTCTCTGCAAACATATCCTTGTTGTAAAGTACTCCTGCTGCATTTGCGGCGTAAGGAAGTGCATAGGTGCCATCCTTTGGAATGAACTCAAGCTCCTTGTCCATATCCAGATATGCCTCTTTTACAGTGTCCACTACATCCAGATCTGAGATATCCTCAAACAAATCTGCATCCAGGAAATTTGAATAATTGATATCTCCACCTATTGCAATGATATCCGGATAATCCTCACGGATGAAGCGTGTCTTTAAAATAGTCATAGCCTCATTCGGAGATGAGATAGTCAGATGAATATCATCGTGAGTCTCATTAAATTGCTTCTCAATCTTCTCGAAAGCCTTAACAGCCTCCGGCTTATAAGAAACCACCTCAATCTCAGTTTTTCCGTCCGCCCGCTTTTCATTTCCACATCCGGTCAGTCCTGTCGTGCACATTCCGAGTGCCAGCACAACCGCCATAGCCTGACAAATCTTTCTTTTTGCCATATTTTTTCACTCCTTTTCTGTTTTATTTGCTCTTTTTCCTGATAAACTGATTATAACATACCATTATGCATACAATAAATACCCTTATTTTTGCATTTTTATACCAATATGCTATAAAATATGCTATAATTGCATATAATGTCGCATAAGGGTATATTTATAGTATTAATCAATAAGGAGTGACTCACATGGACAAGCTTTCCTTCAATATTTTTCCAAATGTAAATTTCATAGATTTGTGTATGTACCAGTTCGGCCACGAGCAGTGCGAACCGGGACATTCTTTTGGTCCGGCCACAAGAAACCACTATCTATTCCACTATGTACTGTCCGGCACCGGCACTCTGATGGCAGATAATGCAAAGGGCATTACACAAACCTACAACATAAAAAGCGGGCAGGGCTTTCTGATTTTTCCCGGCCAGATAAATACCTATATCGCAGATGACAAGCTTCCCTGGGAATACATATGGATTGAGTTTGACGGTCTGCGCGTCAAGGAGGCTCTCACCACAACAGAGCTTACCAAAAATAATCCTGTATATCACACACACTCAAAGGATATCCGCGAAAAGCTTGTTGAGGAAATGCTCTACATCACAAGGCACCCCTCAGAATCACCGTATCACCTGATTGGGCATATGTACCTTTTTCTGGATTATCTGATGCAGTCAGCCAAATCATCAAAGTTCGTTCCAGGTGGGAAAATGAGTGATTTTTATATAAAAGAAGCGATGAATTATATCGAGCAGAATTTTCAGAATGATATATCAATCGAAGATATTGCCGGAGTCTGCGGCATAAACCGAAGCTATCTGGGCAAAATTTTCAAAAATTCCGTTGGACATTCACCTCAGGAATTTCTCATGAATTATCGTATGATAAAGGCCACAGAGCTTTTAAAGCTGACCTCCTTATCCATCGCAGATGTTGGTTCTGCCGTTGGATACGAAAATCAGCTTCATTTCTCACGCGCCTTTAAAAATATCTACGGAGTGGCTCCGAGGGAGTGGAGGAACGAGCATAAATAAGCTCACTGTTCATCCCTCACAAATTCATTTACATTGTCAGGGGTCACCTTCTCATACGGCAGATAAACATACTTTTTATCCTCAAACTTTATGTTTTTCATGCTGCCCCCGGTGGCTGCCAGATAAGCAAGCTGAGCCATAGCCCTTGCCTGTCCCTCCTTGTCATTGTAGACTGTTGCCGCAAGCTTCGACTGCTGCACTGCTTCAAGCCCATCGTCTGTGCCGTCCACTCCAAAAAATGCAGGTACATTCGACTCCGTCACACCAAGCTTTTCGTATGCGTCTATCGCTCCGAGTGCCATTGCATCGTTGTTTGCAATAACCAGCTCTATGCTGTTTTTGTACTGACCTATAAGCTGTGTCATACGGTTCTGCGCCTGAGCACGATTCCAGTTTGCTATCTGACAGCTCAGCTTTTCTATCTGAAGACCGTTATTCTTCATGCTCTCTGTCACACTCTCTGTCCTGACGATGGCATCCTGATGTCCCATCTCTCCCTCCAGGATGACGTACTGTATCCTGCCATCACCGTTTTTATCCACCCCCGGATTATTCTTTATATAATCGGCAATGAGTTCTCCCTGCATCTGACCTGACTGCTTTGCCTTGGCTCCGACATAGTACAGCTTATCCCAGCGATTTAAATCCTCATCAACCGGCTCCCTGTTAAAGAAAATAATCGGGATGTCCTTCTCCATTGCAGCATTTATAATATGCGACAAATCTGTTCTGTCTGCCAGATTAATACACAGCACATTGCAGCCATCCTCTATCATCTCCTGCACCTGGTCATCCTGTGCTCGCTGTGATCCTGCAGCATCCATGATTGTCATGCTGATATCGTATTTGTCTGTATCAAGACTTGCGCACTCCTTTTTGAAAGTTTCTATCAGCTCCCCGATAAATGTATCTTTCTGGTCATAGCAGGTCACGCCTATATATATCTGTTTTTTCTCGTCAACTCTTTTGTTGCTGCACGAGACAAATGACAATATCAGCACAAAACACAGTATCATCATGGTATTTCTTATTCTGCTTCTCATTTATTGTTCCCCCACTACTGGCTGATTGCATACAAAAGCTTCTTGTTTTCTTCATCAAACAGATTTTTTCTGGTAAGAAGCTGGTAAGATACCGGCTTTTCCTCTACTGAATATTTTCTACTGCCACGCAGCATATCGACCAGCCCTACAACACTTTTGTATCCGGCAGCAAATTCATCAGGTGTGATAAGAGCCTCTGTCCAGCCCGAATCGAGATAATATATGGCTTCTGTTGAGTTTCCTATCCCATATACCAGTGCACCCTGCAGATTATTATCAGAGGCTTCCTTTGCCGCATCAACCACACTTGCATCATCTATTGCAAGAACTATGTCAACCTTTCTCTGTGACTGCAGATTTATTTTCTCCCCGGTATCCGAAACACCTGATACAGTCCACATCACAACACAGCCGCTCTCCGCGAGAGTATCCTTTATGCCATCAATGCGTTTTTTACAGGCATCGGATTCAGTGTTTTCACAATAGATTCCTATTTTTTTACCTGAAAGTGTTCCGTTGTTGTCAGCAATAAGCTTTTGTGCCAGTTCCTCACCCATGCTGTACTGGTCAAACTCCACTGTATTTAACGACTTAAAGCTCTCGCTTCCCGCCTGGTCTCCGACTACCATTATCGGTGTCTTTTTATTTATCCGGATAAGTGTATTAAGGCTTTTTTCTTCTGTCATTTTTTCTGCTGTCGGCTTGAAAACGACCGCATCAGCTTTTTTGTTTATCTCCTGCTTTATGACATCAATTTCATCTGACATATTGTTCAGATTTTCCTTACTTATCATAACTACATCCACACCATACTCAGAGGCCGCCATTTTCATGCCATATTTAAACGCAGCACTGTGGCTTTCATCCACATCAGCCATCACAACTGCAATACGCTCCGGTTTCTCATTGAGCTTATTGTATGCGATAAAACCTATTCCTATCACAAGTAGTACTCCCAGCAGCAGCTCTGTTATGATGAAGTTTCTCTTATTCTTGCTCATATTTGTCCATTTATTTTTCACTGTTACTCTCACACCTCCCATGCAGCAAGGGAATTGTACTTACTTCATACTATATGATGCTCCTCAAATCGAAGTCTGTTTTCCTCTGAATAGACAATTGCCGGGATTTTGATTGTCACAACTGTTCCCTCATCAAGCTCACTTTCTATATGCAGGCCATAGCGCTCTCCAAACAGTATCTTTATCCTGTTATTTACATTGACAAGCCCCACTCCCGAGCCCTTCTTGTGAACCCTGTCCGTATTTGTCAGCAAAAGTGGAATTTCATTCTCCGGAATGCCCATTCCGTTGTCTGATACCGTTATGATGATATCCTCTCCCACTTTTTGGCCTCCGACTACTATCTCTCCGAAATCGTCCAGCTCTCTGATTCCGTAATTTAGTGCGTTTTCCAAAATCGGCTGAAGCACCAGCTTCACCGCACAGTAGTCCATTATTTCCTCGTCTACCTCAAAGCTCACCTCAAATTTGTTCTTATAGCGCACCTTCTGAATATTCATGTAGCTTTTTGCGTGCAAAAGCTCATCTCGTACAGGTATTATGGTATGTCCCTTCGACAGACTGATACGGAAAAGTTTTGCAAGCTGCGTAATCATAAACGAGGCTTCCTCGTTTTTGCCTCCTTCAATCATCCATGTGATGGAGTCAAGAGTATTATACAAAAAATGTGGATTAATCTGGCTTTGGAGCACATCAAGCTCGCTCTTTCGCCTCTCGTTCTGCTCCCATACAACCTTTTTCATAAGCTCATTGTTCTGCTTATATGAATTGCGTATAGAGTATCCCAGATGCCGTATCTCTGAGGAACCACCTACATAAATATCTGCTTCATTGCCATTCTCATACCTTTTCACAGAATCATCCAGCTTCATTATCGGCTTTGAAATATGTATAGATATCACTCTGTTTATCCACACAAACATCATAGCCATAATAATCATTATAACAAAAACAAACTGCTTCACATCCGCCATCTTATTGGTAAAGATGGAGTATGGCATCACACATACAAGCTTCCAGCCTGTGTAGCTGATTGTATCTACCATAATCTTACGATGCACTCCATTCAGATAATCATCATATATACTGTTTTGCGACTTTGCCGCAACCTCGCTGTTTTCCGGAACATCTCCATCAAACTGTATCTGATGCGGATGGTAAATAATATTGCCCTTTGCATCACACAGATAATAATACTGTCCTTTTCCCGATGTATTTATCCTCTCAAGCATCCTTGATACACTCGAATAATCCATGTCCACAAGCATCACACCCATCTGTGATTCTGAACCGGAGGTCAGCTCCACGGCACGGCTTGATGATATGACCAGATGATATCTCATGGAACCATCGTCAAACAGATTCTGTACATGAGGTGTTGAAAAATGTATATTTTCCATGCGCTCCATAGCTTCTATGAACCAGTCCTGTTTTGTCACATTCGGGTCCTCCTTCTGGGACACAACAGGCTCTGCAGCTATAAGGCTTCCATACTGATTATACAAGGCAATACTGCGCAGATATTCCTTGTTTGACTCATAGAGCAGGCTCATGCCATCGTGTATGCTGTCAGACTGCTTTAAAATATCATTCTCCTTTATTACATTATAATACGCCGAATCCGAAACCTGCCTCATATTGACCAGATAGCTTTCCACACTGTCTATTGTCTGGTCCATCACCTTATGATTGCTCTCTATGATACTGTCCTGCGATGCATCGGCAAATTTTATATACATCACCACAACTGTGACAAGCATTATTGCAAGCGACAGCAGTGAGAATGAGAGCATTATTATGGATTGTATATTGCCCGGTTTATACCTTATTCTTCTCATACTCTGTCCTGTACCTGGATGGGGAAACCCCATACTTTCTCTTAAAAACATAACTGAAATAGTTCGGATCCGCATAGCCTACATTCTGGGCTATGACATAGCTCTTGTCGTCTGTCTCCACAAGCATTCTGGCAGCCTTGTCCATTCTGTAATCAGTCAGATACTCCACAAACGAGCTGCCGGTTTCCTTCTTGAACAGACTTGAAAAATACGAGTTAGATACTCCTAATTCCTTACATGTATCGTCAAGTCCAAGGTCCATACTTCTGTAATTCCTGTGCACATAATCCTTTGCACTGTCTATGAGTGACTTCTTGGAGTTGTATCTGGCATCAGCCATATCGTCGTGCAGCCTGCTTGAAAAATCCAAAAGCCACTGCTTGAGCACTACCGGCTCAAAATTGGAGAGCTCATTATAAAGCCTGCCTACACTTCCCGATATCTCCTGCGCATTCAGCTCATTATTGCTCATGAAGTGATAAAGCTCACTGATCAGCTCCATTACTGCCACATGGTAGTTCTCAAGTGACTGCTGCGACATAAAATTGTGCTGCATATACGCTTCAACAGCCTGTCCCACATCCTCTATCTTGCCGATACAAATCATTTTAAATAAATATGACAGCTCATTTCCCTCATCGCCATCCTTTGATATACGTCGCTGTGGCTCAACCTCTGTCATGTTTATTGCCCTGTTGCTGCCATAAAGCACCCTGTAGGATACTGCCTCCCTCGCACTCTGATAAGAGCTCACCAGCTCCTGTACATTTTCGCACACCTGTCCGATTCCGACCGTCACCTTTGCCCCCATTACATGATTTACATATTTGCAAAATCTGTCGCACTCATCTGTCAGCTCAGAGATATCCTCCTGCTGCACAAGCTGGGCTATCATGACCGTATCACCGAGATAGTTAAAAATCCTGCCATTCCAGCGCTTCTTTAAATCCGTCTGTGCCTGTCTCTCTACCGACACTGCAAGCAGTCTTATATCCATGCCCTGCGGCATCTGACTTGCGGAGGTATGTATGATAATACAGCAGTAATATGGTCCCTCAAGGCTAATCTGATAGTCACTCATGTACCTGCCCAGCTCATTTTCCGGTATGCGTCCCTCGATAAGTGTCGTGTAAAAATTTGACTGCAAAACAGGCAGCGATGCTGCATAATACTGCTTCAATATGTCTGTGTTTTTCTTCTCATTCAGCTCATCATCCAGCTTTGTCTTAATCTTTTTGAATACCTCTGTGATTTCAGCCAGATTGAGCGGCTTTAGAATATACTCCTCTATCTCGAGATGCACAGCCTCCTTTGCATACTCAAAATCGTCGAAGCCTGTGAAAAGCAAGAGCTTCGTCGCAGGAAACCTCTGCCTGATGTTACTGCACAGCTCAAGTCCGTCCATGTAAGGCATACGTATGTCAGTCATCACAACATCCGGCTGCATGTCCTCCATCATCTCAAGCGCCTTGAAGCCATTTCCCGCATGTCCTACCACATGAAAACCAATCTGCTCCCATGATACCTTTCTCTCGATTACCTCTATTACATCCTCTTCGTCATCAACCAGTAATAATGTATACATTTTATGTCTTCTCCCTGCTATACCGGGTAACTATTCTGAACCACCCACGCACATTCGCAAAACCGCACGATACTCGTGCTTTCTCGCTGCTAC
>ENA-OPFT01001145-OPFT01001145.1-human-gut-metagenome-genome-assembly--contig:-NODE-1145-length-13796-cov-5.139873_pt1 | contig 13796 bp, 10 predicted proteins | sample MGYA00241714_ERZ501560 | MGnify/ENA primary metagenome ERZ501560 (study PRJEB25962, sample SAMEA2042392) | human gut metagenome | biome: human gut; feature: human-associated habitat; material: faeces...
CTGGCATATATTCAATAACACCATCAAGCATCTTCTGAACACCCTTATTCTTGTAAGCTGAACCAAGGAATACCGGAACTGCCTCACAAGCAATAGTAGCTCTACGAAGAACTTTCTTCATATCCTCTATTGAAGGCTCTTCACCCTCAAGATACTGCATCATTAAATCATCATCTAACTCGCAGATCTTCTCAACAAGGTTCTCATGCCACTTATCGGCATCAGCCTTTAAGTCATCAGGGATTGTTGTAATCTCGATGTCTTCGCCCTTGTCATCTTTGTAATAGTAAGCTTCCATCTCAAATAAGTCGATAAGACCGATGAAGTCTGACTCTTTTCCGATAGGAATCTGTACTGGAATTGCATTCTTTCCAAGACGATCGATAATTGTCTGTACTGAATAGAAGAAATCAGCACCCATTTTATCCATCTTGTTGATGAATGCCATACGTGGAACATTATATGTGTCAGCCTGACGCCATACATTCTCTGACTGTGGCTCTACACCAGCCTTAGCATCGAATACACCAACAGCACCATCAAGTACACGGAGTGAACGCTCAACCTCAACAGTGAAGTCAACGTGTCCCGGAGTATCGATGATGTTGATTCTGTGCTCTAACGCGCCAGCCTTTGGTTTGTGATGATCCTCAAGTGTCCAATGGCATGTTGTAGCAGCTGAAGTAATTGTGATACCTCTTTCCTGCTCCTGTTCCATCCAGTCCATGGTAGCAGTACCTTCATGAGTATCACCAATCTTATAGTTGACACCTGTATAATACAGGATACGTTCTGTAAGAGTTGTTTTACCCGCATCGATATGAGCCATAATACCAATATTTCTGGTACGCTCTAATGGATATTCTCTTCCCTCTTTAGCCAATGGATTTTCCTCCTATATTAGAAGCGATAGTGAGCAAATGCTTTATTTGCCTCAGCCATCTTGTGCATGTCTTCTTTTCTCTTAACGGATGCACCTGTGTTGTTCATTGCATCTAAAAGCTCATTTGCAAGTCTTTCTTCCATTGTTTTCTCGCCTCTTTTACGAGAGAACATTGTTAACCAGCGAAGAGCCAGTGCCTGACGTCTGTCTGCTCTTACCTCGATCGGAACCTGATAAGTAGCACCACCGATACGTCTAGCTTTTACTTCAAGAAGTGGCATGATGTTGTTCATAGCCTCTTCGAAAACTTCAAGTGCTGGTTTACCAGCTTTTTCTTCGATTCTGGCGAATGCACCGTAAACAATTTTCTGTGCTACACCTTTCTTACCGTCTAACATGATGTTATTGATAAGTTTGGTAACCACTTTATTGTTGTACATTGGATCTGCCAGAACGTCTCTTTTCTGAGTATGTCCTTTACGTGGCACGTTACTTCCCTCCTTAATCATTGTGATTAAATCATCGGTACTCACGCAGATAACTATTGCATGTTCGCACTGGTAAGGTCCTATATTTAACCCGCAACCGGCAGGGTATATGGAATACCGTACAAATTCATAGTTCTAGTCTTCCGTGAATTTTCGATTGATTAATTCCTGCTGTCCTAAACAATAGGATCAGTTCTTAAAATTCTTATGAAACCTTTTTAGAATTATTTCTTTTTCGGTCTCTTAGCGCCGTATTTAGAACGGGCCTGTTTTCTGTTAGCAACACCTGCAGTATCAAGAGTACCTCTGATGATGTGGTATCTTGTACCAGGTAAGTCCTTAACCCTTCCTCCACGGATCAGAACAACGCTATGCTCCTGAAGGTTGTGACCTTCTCCTGGGATGTAGCTTGTTACTTCGATTCCGTTGGAAAGACGAACTCTGGCGATTTTTCTAAGAGCTGAGTTAGGCTTCTTAGGAGTTGCAGTCTTAACTGCTGTACAAACGCCACGTTTCTGTGGTGCAGACTGTTCAACTGCTTTCTTTCTTAAAGAGTTGAATGTTTTCTGGAGAGCCGGAGCTGTAGATTTCTTTACAGATGTCTGGCGTCCTTTTCTTACTAACTGGTTGAATGTTGGCATTCCATTTCACCTCCCGATTTATTTCTCCATAGATTTTTCTATGGGGCCTTGCGGTTGCTATTCGTGTAATTACGCACAAAAAAATTAAACGTTCCTTTTGCACGCTTGCTCATTATATCCCGTAAAACTCACACTGTCAAGGCATTTCTCCTGAATTTTACAGTATTTTTTCATATTTTTATCATAACCAAAAAATCCTTTCCTCATACACTACATCACCATATTAAACTTATCTGACAATATGCTCTCCCTCCAACCACTTTACTGCCACTTCCCCACTGCGAATCCCAGCGCCGGATAATATTTATTTTGTGTGCATTTGCAGGATGCTTAGAGATACTTAATCTGCAGAAATCTGCGTTATGAGCAGACCGTCTCACGTGTTTGAGCGAAGTTTGCAACGTAGCGAGTTTGAGAGGGCTGCTATAATATCTCTTAGCGTCCGAAACCGCACACAAAATAAATATTATCCGGCGCGTCCCCTTCACTAACAATTGCATTTCCCCCTCCCTTTTATTATAATAACAACCAAAGCAGGCAAATCAACTTGCAGACACACTATAACATTCTATAAACTCAGGAAAGGACACTATAATATATGAAGAAACCCAGCATGATCAGCATCCTTCTGTTTCTGACAGGACTCCTGTGCATCATAGCCCTGATTTTCTTTAACAGGACCACACTGCACCAGATCCTCACCACTGAAAAAGAAGTCGATACAATCTCCGAACAGATCACTGCAAAACACGACGAAGTCAAACAGGCAGTAGACAAGTACACTACCGCCATAGACACAGTCCAGTCAAATATCAATCGCATGAAACAAAAACAACAGACAGCCACACAGAAGAAAACAAAAGAAAAAGCTGAAATCCCGGAAGAAGCTTCATCAAAGCCTTCTGTATTCAGCCAGAACAGCACCAGCGCCTCTTCTGATTCCAGTGCCGGCGTTTTCTCCTCTGATGCCGAAACAGGCGGACATATAATAGGAATCGATCCAGGGCATCAGAGTGAGTCCGTGGATATGAGTGCCCCGGAGCCCAACGGTCCCGGTTCTTCTGAAATGAAAGCAAAATGTACCAGCGGCACTCAGGGAACCTACAGCGGTGTTCCCGAATACCAGCTCAATCTGGAAGTCTCTCTTCAACTAAAAGATGAACTGGAACAGAGAGGCTATCAGGTAGTCATGACACGAACAGACAATGAAACAGCCATCAGCAACATGGAACGCGCACAATATGCTGCTGCACAGGGCGCAGAAATCTATGTCCGCATCCATGCAAACGGCGATGATTCCCATACTGCATCAGGAGCACTGACCATGTCGCCCTCTCAGAATAACCCTTATATCCCACAACTGTTTGAACAGTCTGATCGATTATCCCGATGCATCATCGATTCCTACTGTGCTGCAACAGGTTTTCAGAACCTTGGAATCCAGTACACTGACACGATGACAGGAATTAACTGGAGCACTGTTCCTGTTACGATCCTTGAAATGGGATTTATGACAAGCCAGAATGACGATCTGAAAATGAATGACGCAGAATTCCAGAAAACAATGGTACAGGGAATCGCAAATGGCATTGACAGCTACTTTGCATCATGATGATGTAAGTGTCAAAAAGCATTTTGCCCCTGACTTGATATCTGCGGATTGCTACGCAGCTTCGCAGTTCCCGCAATCCTGATTACAATAATAATAATTACGAAAGGAAAACCGCAATGAATAAAAAGCCAAATGAAAAACCTATTTTTCTCTATATAGTGATCGGCATACTGACTGTTGCAGTGATTGCACTGGCAGCTGTTTCATTTTTATCACTGAACCATCTCGTCACACTACAGCAAAAAGTACAGACACTCTCCAAAACCGTAGAGGAGATTTCCACTGATGCAAATACCCTTATCAGTCAAGCAGATCAGTTAGATGAATTAAGAGAACAGGAAAGTTCTGTCAAGGCAGCCACCGGAGAAACATCTCCTGCACAGTCAGAATCCGCTGAACCCTCTTCAGAATCCGAACAGCAGAACGGAACACTTTCCCCTTCCTCCAACAACACATTTACCGACAACACTGATTCCAGCATGGACAATCTCCTGAAACAGGTACAGTCCCTGCTGCCGGCTGATAACGGAACCTGGTCCGTCTATGTCTGCAACCTGCCGAAAGATTCTGAAGGCATGATCAACGATACTCCCATGCAGGCAGCAAGCCTGATCAAACTGTATATTATGGGAGCTGTATACGAAAACTACGATACCCTCTCCCAGTCTCACAACGGAGACGAAATTGACAGTAATATTTCAGCCATGATCACTGTCAGTGATAATGATGCTGCCAACACTCTGGTAAACTGGCTTGGAAACGGCGATGACTCTGCAGGCATGGCAAAAGTAAATGGCTTCTGCCAGGAACATGGTTTCATCAGCACCCAGATGAACCGCCTGCTTCTCGCAGGTAAAGAAAACGGCGACAACTATACATCCGTCAAAGACTGTGGAACCTTTTTAAAGCAGATATACCAGACTGTCAATGGAACCCTTCCCGCTTCTACTCTTCCAAACGCAGATGCAATGTATTATCACTTAAAAATGCAGCAGCGCAAAAACAAGATTCCTGCACAACTTCCGGAAGGCGTCGGTATTGCCAATAAGACCGGCGAACTTGACACTGTAGAAAATGATGCAGCGATCATCTATGATACAGCCAAAGGAATTGACCTTGTAGTATGCTTTATGTCACAGGATCTTACTGATACCGGTGCTGCCCAAAGCACCATTGCTACAGATGCACGTGCTATCTACGGATATTATAATGAATAAACACACTCTTCTGAATCTACAGTCTATCCAGATAATTGTCATAAATCAGACAGATATTCGCAATCTCCGCAGGGGACTTACTTGATTCGGTTAAAAGAAGGAGGCACATCCCTTAACGGGTTGTGCCTCCTTCTGCAAATTCAACAGGAAGAATCGTCAATGTCTCAATCTCTTCCCCTTTTATTTTCTTTAATAAAAGTTCCACAGCCTTTCGTGCCATATCCGGCACCGGCTGTACAATTGTTTATACCATTATGCCTCTTCAGCTTCCCCCTCTTCATAGGACTTCTCCCATATCTCCGAAAATACTGCCAGCGGACAGTCTGTGAGAAGGCACATGAGAAGGAAACATTCGTATGGATTTACTATGTATATCTCTCCCATTCCACATCGAAGCAGAATATCCTGAATCTCATCCAGAAAATGCTTGTATCTGTTAAAAGGATCATCATCCTCCATTTCCTGGGATACGATAAAGAATTCCAGTGTGATCAGGTCAAAGCGCTCCACCGGGAGTTTGTGGCTTAAAATATTTGTAATCCTCTGCCTGCTGAAACGCTTCTGGCTGAAATGCTTTGCCAGAATGGAGGCAGACATTTTCTTCAGATTGCCCATTTTGTTGATGGGGATTCCGCTGCAGATTACTTTTTCCACATCAGAAGGTGTAATTCTTTCTGCTGTCCACACCTTATCCCCACCTTTTTCCTCTTCATCATGCTGATACAGTCCGGCAATAATCTGCTTCGCATGATATAAAAGCTTTGTAAACTCCTGAAATGCCTGACTTTTCTCAGATATGGGATCTACTCTTTTTGATTTCAGTCGGGCAAGATAATCGATCAGTTTCTCCTCCGTATCAAGGCACAGGTTGCTTCCGTATAAAACCTGAGTATTTTCCACTTCCACAGGAGCGAGTATCTCATATTTTTTCTTCAATTCTTCTGCTTTGTGATAACCCTGCTGCGTACTGTAACAATACCAGTAGATTACCTCGTCCGGATTGTAAAAATCAAAATCCTGTTCTTTCAGTACTCTTGTCAGGAAATCCGACACATCCTCTGTGGTCATTTTCAACCCAAACCCCAGAAGAAAAACAGTTTCTCTTTTTACAGATGCCTGATTCAGCCAGTTATTCACCAGTGCCGACAACTTGGTAGAGGTAGGATTCATGGATTTGGGCGTATAGGTTTCCTTAAAGGAATCTACTACAATCTCCTTATACACTTCCTGTGGAACCTCCGAGAAGGGTTCTTCCAGCTCTGCCCTTTCATAAATATATCTCTTCAGATGGTCGCCAAAGGACACCAGTTCCATCTCTTTATATAAATAGTGGAAAATAACATCCGCATCTTCGTCTTCAAAACTGTCCAGGCTTACCACCTGCCGAAATCTCTGTGCCGCCCTTCTGGTAAATTCATACTCCTGTACTTTATCAAACGCAACATTCTGTTCAAAATCCAGATCCTGCATACGGTTCTTCATGCTGCCCCACCTCTCATTTTTTATCTTTCAGATTTTTCATCCATTCTTTCATTCTGCGGACTGTATCCAGCTTCTGTACTTCACAGAGCACGATCGTCACATTATCTCTCCCACCTTTTTGGAGAGCATTTTTAAGAAGATCATTTACGATCTCCGAGATTTCCATATCCTGTGACAGAATCGCCTCTATCTCACTGTCCGAAAGCATATCTGTTACTCCATCTGAACACAGAAGATATCTGTATCCCTCCTTATGCTCGATTTCTGTCACAGAAGGTTCCAGTCTCTGCAGCTCTTCAGGAAGTCCAAGATACTGGGTTAACGGGGCTTTCCCAACTGCCGTACCACCAAAAACATGGTCTGTGGAAATCTGCTGAAGCTTACCACCATCCATAAAATAAATCCTGCTGTCCCCAAGATTGCAGGCAAACATAGACTCTGGTGTAAAGAGGAGCATCGCCATTGTGCTTCCCATGCTCCAAATATGATGCTCTGTTCCATATCTGCATACTGCCTGATTCATCTTCTCACATACATCGTCTATAAAATCTTCCGGCATATCCCTCAGCATTCTTTTATTCGCATTATAAAATTTTCCAAATTCTTCTGATGCAAGAAAGGCTGCAATCTCGCCACAGCTTTCTCCTCCCATACCGTCAAATACCGCCATTGCCGGTGCTCTGTTACCCGAAATAATCTTTGAGCAGATACCCTTTGTTCCTTCATTGTTCACCGGAAGGGATTCCCCAAAACACCAGAAATTATCTTCATTATTTGCCCGGATATTTCCTGTATGGCAGGTATATGCACATTCAATCTGATACATTGCCATTATCTGTCTTTGTTCCTTCTCCCTTCAATGCTTTCAATGAATTGTTCCAGTATTTCTCGCCACGTTTCACGAATTCCTCATTATCTTTTTCGTTATCGTGACATTTTCCATTGGAATCGATCCATCTTATCAGTTCGCCGTCATTATAATAATAATATTCTGAAGTTTCATCATACCAGATATATGCAAAGAATAACTTCTCTCCCCAGTAGAAATATTCTTCATAAACTCCATCTCCGGATTCTGCCGGATAGACCAGAGCTTTCATGCATTCACTCTCAATATCCAGATTTCCATCTGCCTGCTGAGTGGTCTTTACCCTTCTCAGATATCGCAGAACAGTTCCTTCTGTTCCAACCCAGTCGTAACTGTTAAGATTATCTGTGATAGTTGTTGCCTGCTCCTTGATCGTATCCAGAGCCTTGGAGAAATCTTTGGATCCGGATTTTGTGGAGCTGTATTTCTCATCATCCAGAATTGCGATCGGATTATCCTCCTGTCCTTCCTGAGCATGATCTGTACTTACTCTGTAATAGACGGCGGCCATCATAAGTATCGCTGTACCTGCCACAATTGCAAGCAATGCCCTGCGCAGCAGCTGTTTCTTCCTGCGTCTTCGCTTTCTGGCTTCCACAGCACGCGCAGATCTTATCGCAACTGTTTCTGATGGCGTTTCCTGTGGCTGTATTTTCTGTTCTGCTACAACTGACATTGTTTCTTTATCTGTAAAGCTGCTCTCCGGAACATTGTTTACAGCACGTTTTCTTTTTGCAGCATTCTGAAAATCTGATGTTTTTTTATTTCCCCGGGTATTCTGTACTGACGTATTCTGCACTGTACTTTTTCGTACATTTTCGGTATCTGATGTAACATTCTGTGCTGCTCTGCCGTTCTGTGCAATTGCACTATATGATTCTGTTTTATCCGTTCCTGCTTTCTGAACACCGTTTTGTAACTGCCGGATTCTGCCAGATCTTCCATTTTTCAGATCATCCAGCACACTATAAAGCTCCTCCGGTGTCTGATATCTCTGTGCAGGATCATAAGCACAGGCCTTCATGATAATACGGGCAAACTGTGTTCCTGCATCCACAGGTGCACTCATCTGCTCTCCTGCAACACGCTTATTTAATGCATTTTCCTTATCCCTGTAAGTGATAAACTGTTTTTCCAGACTCATAAATGGCAGTCTGTTATGATTCATCAGCCTGTACAGCACAATCCCAAGAGAATAAATATCTACCCTGCTGTCATATTTCTCACCTTTATACATCTCAGGCGCCATATAAGAGTAAGTACCTTTCTTGGAAAATCCGCTCATGGTTCGCTCAAGTTCACGTGCAATTCCGAAATCTCCAAGCTTAAAATCGCCAAATCTGGATACAAAAATATTCTCCGGCTTGATATCCCTGTGAATGATCTTAAGTTTCCGGCAATATTCCAGTGCCTTACTCAAATCCATTCCCAGCTTTATTACCTCTTTCTCAGTAAGCTGCTTTTCCGCACAGTAATCCATAAAACTTGTCAGATATTCCATCCTTATGGAAATCTCCCATCCAATGACATCCAGATATTCCATAACCTTAAAATCTTCTACAGAGACAATGTAAGAGTTTCCTCGAAAGTATTCCATGGTACTGATTTCCTGAATACATTCCTCAACCAGATTCTGAAAATACTGTCTTGTGGACTGCTCATCCCCTGTTTCAGAACGTACGCTGTTCAACTCGCTCTGGCTTCCGGGTATATTGATGATCTTGATAGCAGAATAAAAAGATTTTCCACGTTCTGTTCTCTGTGCCTTATACACCTTTCCAAAAGAGCCTTCGCCGATTTTCTCTATGATTTTCCATTCCGGCCATGCTGAAACCGGAAGTTCTTTATCCATATTGCACCTCCATTTCTGTTCTATTTCCTTCCCTGTCCCGGTCAATGCTTTTTACAAGCTGTTACCGAAAACAAAAATGTATATTTATCATAACTGTAAAAATACTTCACAGTTCATTACCTGCTCATAATGTACTGGTATTATAACACAAAAAGCAGTTTCTTTGTATTTTTCTCTTTTTTCGGCAATGGAATGTTCCGGAAAATAAAAGAGAACTACCTCGCCGGCAAAATCTGTCGGCACAGATAGTTCTCTTGTGAATTCATATCAAATCAGTCCGGATAAGTTATCTACTCCGTTGGATCATTCGTTGTCTTCTGCATCGTCTGAAGCCTGATCATCAGCTTCGTCTTCAGCAGCCTCTTCTTCATCAGATTCTTCAACATCGAATTCTTCGTCTTCCGGGAGTTCTTCATCCATTGTGATCATCTCATCATCTTTGATTTCTTCATCTTCCGTAAGTTCTTCGGCTATATCTTCAACCTTTACTTCCGGTTCAGGCATTGTGCTGTTGAGTCTTACATCTCTGTAGCGTTTCATACCGGTACCTGCAGGAATCAGTTTACCGATGATTACGTTCTCTTTCAGACCGATCAGCGGGTCAACTTTACCCTTGATAGCGGCTTCAGTCAGAACTTTAGTTGTTTCCTGGAAGGAAGCGGCTGACAGGAAGGAGTTTGTAGCAAGAGATGCCTTGGTAATACCAAGCATAACCTGTTTTCCATCTGCAGGCTGTTTGCCTTCTTTTTCCATCTGCTCGTTAACGTCCTCGTATTCAAGGAAGTCAACCAGTGTTCCAGGAAGGAATTCTGTATCTCCGTTATCTTCGATACGGATTTTCTTCAACATCTGACGAACGATAACTTCGATATGCTTATCGCTGATCTCAACACCCTGGAGACGATATACACGCTGTACTTCACGGATCATATAATCCTGAACTGCACGTACACCCTTAATTCTCAGGATATCATGCGGATTTACGCTACCTTCTGTAAGTTCATCACCTGCTTCAAGGATCTGTCCGTCTGTGATCTTGATACGGGATCCGTATGGAATAAGGTAAGTCTTGGATTCACCTGTTTCCTGATCTGTAACGATAACTTCACGTTTCTTCTTAGTGTCATTGATAACAGCAACACCAGGAATCTCTGTGATGATGGCAAGACCTTTCGGCTTTCTTGCCTCAAAAAGCTCCTCGACACGAGGAAGACCCTGTGTGATATCTCCACCGGCAACACCACCACTGTGGAAAGTACGCATGGTAAGCTGTGTACCTGGCTCACCGATAGACTGAGCAGCGATGATACCGACAGATTCACCAACCTGTACCGGCTCGCCGGTTGCAAGGTTCGCACCGTAACATTTCGCACAGATACCAACTTTACATTTACATGTAAGGATTGTACGGATCTTAACTTTCTCGATAGATCCGCCTGTCTGGTTGTCCACGCCTTCTTTCATGATGCGGGCAGCACGTTTCGGTGTGATCATATGGTTGGCTTTTACGATAACTTCGCCATCTTTATTCTTAATTGTCTCACAGGAGAAACGACCTGTGATACGCTCCTGAAGTCCTTCGATCTCTTCTTTACCATCTACAAAAGATTCTACATACATACCTGAGATCTCATCTCTGTTTTCACAGCAGTCTGTCTCACGTACGATCAGATCCTGAGAAACGTCAACCATACGTCTTGTCAGGTAACCTGAATCGGCTGTACGAAGAGCTGTATCGGACATACCTTTACGTGCTCCATGTGCAGACATGAAGTATTCCAGTACGTCAAGACCTTCACGGAAGTTTGACTTGATAGGCAGCTCGATGGTGTGACCGGTTGTATCGGCCATCAGTCCTCGCATACCTGCAAGCTGTTTGATCTGTTTATCGGAACCACGGGCACCGGAGTCAGCCATCATGAAGATGTTGTTGTATTTATCAAGACCTGTCAGCAGAGCATGTGTAAGCTCATCGTCAGTCTTCTTCCATGTATCAACAACTTCTTTGTAACGCTCTTCCTCGGTGATAAGACCACGTTTATAGTTCTTTGTGATAAGGTCTACAGTATCCTGAGCCTGTTTGATCATTTCCGGTTTCTGAGGCGGAACTGTCATATCGGCAATGGCAACAGTCATGGCTGCACGTGTGGAATATTTGTAACCTGTAGCTTTGATCGCATCAAGAACCTCAGCAGTCTTTGTAGCACCGTGAGTATTGATAACTTTTTCAAGAATCTGTTTCAGCTGTTTCTTGGCTACCAGGAAGTCAACCTCAAGAAGAAGTTCATTTCCCGGAACACTTCTGTCTACGAAACCAAGATCCTGTGGAAGGATTTCGTTAAACAGGAAACGTCCAAGTGTAGATTCTACTGTACCGGTCAGAACGGATCCGTCCGGCATTGTCTTGCTGCAGCGAACATGGATTCTGGACTGCAGTGTGATTACTTTATTCTCATAAGCAAGGATTGCTTCGTTTACGCTCTTGAAGAACTTGCCTTCACCCTTGTTTCCAGGTCTTTCCTGAGTCAGATAGTAGATACCAAGTACCATATCCTGTGAAGGAACGGCTACAGGACCACCATCAGAAGGTTTCAGCAGGTTGTTCGGTGATAACAGAAGGAAACGGCACTCTGCCTGTGCTTCCTGTGAAAGCGGAAGATGTACGGCCATCTGGTCACCATCGAAGTCAGCGTTGAATGCGGTACAAACCAGCGGATGCAGTTTGATCGCTTTACCTTCTACAAGGATCGGTTCGAATGCCTGGATACCAAGACGATGCAGTGTAGGTGCTCGGTTCAGCATAACCGGATGTTCTTTGATAACATCCTCCAGAACATCCCATACAGCAGGCTCCAGCTTCTCAACCATTTTCTTGGCGTTCTTAATGTTGTGTGAAGTTCCGTTGGCAACAAGCTCTTTCATAACGAAAGGTTTGAACAGCTCAATGGCCATTTCTTTCGGAAGACCACACTGGTAAATCTTAAGTTCCGGTCCTACGACGATAACGGAACGTCCAGAGTAGTCAACACGCTTACCAAGCAGGTTCTGACGGAAACGTCCGGACTTACCTTTCAGCATGTCAGACAGAGACTTCAGTGCTCTGTTACCAGGTCCTGTTACCGGTCTTCCTCTTCTTCCGTTATCGATCAGGGCATCTACAGCCTCCTGAAGCATACGCTTCTCGTTGCGGACGATGATATCCGGAGCGCCAAGCTCCAGCAGTCTTTTCAGACGGTTGTTTCTGTTGATAACGCGGCGGTACAGGTCGTTCAGGTCGGAAACGCCGTAGCGGCCGCCGTCCAGCTGTACCATAGGACGGATATCCGGGGGGATAACGGGGATAGCGTCCAGTATCATCCACTCGGGGCGGTTGTGGGACTGCAGGAACGCCTCTACGACATCAAGGCGCTTGAGCAGCTTTACGCGCTTCTGACCCTGCTGTGTGGTGGCGAGTTCGTCCTTGAGCTCCCTGGAGAGCTTTTCAAGGTCGATCTCCTGGAGCAGCTCCTTGATAGCCTCAGCGCCCATGCTTGCCTTGAAGTCAGCGCCGTACTTCGTGCGGAAGTTAGCGTATTCCTTCTCCTCGAGCAGCTGGTTCTTGCTGAGTTCCTTAGCCTCGCCGGGATCTGTAACGATATACTTTGTGAAGTAGAGCACCTCTTCCAGCCTCTTGGGGGAGATATCCAGCACCTGACCGATGCGGGAGGGCGTGCCCTTGAAATACCAGATATGGGAAACCGGAGCTGCAAGCTCGATGTGACCCATGCGCTCGCGTCTTACCTTTGCGCGGGTGACCTCAACGCCGCACTTCTCGCAGACCTTGCCCTTGAAGCGTATGCGCTTGTACTTACCGCAGTTACACTCCCAGTCCTTCTGCGGGCCAAAGATACGCTCGCAGAACAGACCTTCCTTTTCCGGCTTCTGGGTACGATAATTTATTGTTTCAGGACGGAGCACCTCGCCGTAGGACCATTCTCTTATCTGGTCGGGGGAGGCAAGTCCGATCTTCATTGACTCAAAAACAGTGTTCAAATTATTACCTCGTTTCTCTATCAAAGCCCTAGACGGCAGCTGACGCCACCGTCTATGGCAGGCTGTGTTCGTAACGGATAGCCCGGGAGGATCACTCGTCCTCACCGAAGTCAATAGGCTCTCCGTCTGAGAAATCTTCCTCTGCGAAGCCGTCCTCGTCGTCAGAAGCGGTACCAGCGGACTCGCCGTTGATCTCGTCCTCGTTGACGATGCCGTAGCCTCTGTCGGCAAGTTCACCCTCGTCGGTGTTGTAGTTGAAGTCCATGGTCTCAGAAGCGTATCCGGTCTCTTCTTCCTCGTCCTCGCCGTCGTTGCGCAGGTCTACGACCTCGCCCTTGTCGTCGAGCACTCTTACGTCCAGACCGAGACCCTGAAGCTCTCTGATCATTACCTTGAAGGACTCAGGCACGCCGGGCTTCGGAACGGGCTCGCCCTTAACGATAGCCTCGTAGGTCTTCTGGCGTCCCATCAGGTCGTCGGACTTGACTGTCAGGATCTCCTGCAGGGTATAGGCAGCGCCGTAAGCCTCGAGAGCCCAAACCTCCATCTCACCGAAACGCTGGCCGCCAAACTGAGCCTTACCGCCCAGGGGCTGCTGAGTAACGAGAGAGTAAGGACCGGTGGAACGTGCGTGTATCTTATCGTCTACCAGGTGATGCAGCTTGAGGTAGTACATATAGCCGACCGTAACGGGGCCGTCGAACTTCTCGCCGGTGCGGCC
>ENA-OPFT01001158-OPFT01001158.1-human-gut-metagenome-genome-assembly--contig:-NODE-1158-length-13722-cov-2.258433_pt1 | contig 13722 bp, 10 predicted proteins | sample MGYA00241714_ERZ501560 | MGnify/ENA primary metagenome ERZ501560 (study PRJEB25962, sample SAMEA2042392) | human gut metagenome | biome: human gut; feature: human-associated habitat; material: faeces...
GTATAGGGGTAAATGTATATATCTCCTCATGTCTCGGAAGAACTATCATACCTCCTGGGTGCTGTCCCGTTGTTCTCTTGACCCCGGTACAGCCCTTTGCAAGTCTTTCTATCTCGCAGTTTCTCTTGGTGACAACCGCATGCTCTTCCACATACTTCTCTGTCTCCTTAGGGCTCATGCCGCTGCTCATGGCTTCCGCCCTTAACTTGTCCTTTATCTCATCCTTAAAGTAATTGTATACATATCCGTAGGCGGTCTTCTCCGCAACAGAACCTATGGTTCCCGCTCTGAACGCCTTCCCCTTTCCGAACAGCACCTCTGTATAATGATGGGCACAGGACTGATACTCACCGGAGAAATTAAGGTCAATATCCGGCTCCTTGTCTCCCTTGAAACCTAAGAAGGTCTCAAACGGTATGTCATGTCCCTCTTTCACAAGCGGAATATGACAATTAGGGCAATCCATATCCGGCATATCACAGCCTGAAAATCCCACATAGGATTTAACCAGATCCGAATCAAAATCAACGTAGTGGCACTTCGGACATATATAGTGGGCTGACAACGGATTAACCTCTGTGATACCTGACATTGTAGCTACAAATGATGATCCTACGGAACCTCTTGAGCCTACCAGATATCCGTGGTCATTGGAATCCCAAACCAGCTTCTGGGCTATTATGTACATAACCGCAAATCCGTTTGATATGATGGAGTTAAGCTCTCTCTGGAGTCTCTCCTCTACCACCGGCGGAAGATCCGGACCATATATCTGATGAGCCTTCGTATAGCATATCTCCGTTAGGGTCTCATCGGACTTGTCGATTATAGGCGGTGCCTTATCAGGTCTTACCGGCTCTATCTTCTCTATCATATCGGCGATCATGTTAGTATTGGTTATAACAACCTCCTTCGCCTTATCGCTTCCCAGATATTCGAACTCAGCCAGCATTTCCTCAGTGGTCCTGAAATAAAGGGGTGGCTGCTGTCTTGCATCATCAAAGCCCTTGCTTGACATGATTATGGCTCTGTATATGCTGTCCTCCGGATTGAGGAAATGTACATCACAGGTTGCCACCACCGGCTTGCCGTATATCTCACCAAGCTTAACGATCTTTCTGTTATGGTCCTTAAGATCCTCCCAGGTACATGGATTTTCCTTCTTTCTGGTAAGGAACTCATTATTTCCCAATGGCTGTATCTCAAGGTAATCGAAGAACTTCACTATCCTGGCAATCTCCTCATCACTGGCATCATTTAATATTGCCTGATACAGTTCTCCGTCTACACAGGCAGAACCCAGAATAAGTCCCTCACGATATTTATTGATCATACTCATAGGGATTCTTGGTCTTCTTGCAAAATAATTGATATGGGACTCTGATACGAGTCTGTACAGGTTTATCCTTCCAATCTCATTCTTGGCAAGTATGATACCGTGGTAGGTTCTTCCCTTCTTTATGGTATCCGGCGAAACCGCCGCAATCTCATTTAACTGATCAAGGGTCTGTACATCATGCTCCTTAACCATATCCATCAACTTAAAGAATATAAGTGATGTTGCCTCTGCATCATCTATGGCTCTGTGATGGTGATTGTTCTTGACATTGAAATGCTTACACAATCTGTCCAGAGTGTATTTTCCAAGCTCCGGTATAAGTATATGGCTCAGGGTCATGGTATCCATTATGGTGTTGGTGAAGCTTAATCCCATATCCTTGGCATTCTTTTTTATAAAGCCTGTATCAAATGAAGCATTGTGGGCTACCACTATATCGTCTCCGCAGAACTCAATGAATTTCGGCAGTATAACATTCACAGTAGGAGCGTCCATTACCATACTGTCATTTATGGATGTAAGCTGCTCTATATTGTATGGAATAGGTACCTCAGGATTGATAAACTCGGAAAATCTGTCTATTACCTCTCCATCCTTCACCTTAACGGCACCTATCTCTATGATCTTATTATGCTTTACACTTAAGCCTGTGGTCTCAATATCAAATATTACAAATTCCGAATCTATTGACTGGTTCCTTGAATCTGTAATGAGATCCTTAAGGTCATCAACAAAATATCCCTCAAGACCGTATATGATCTTGAAGTCATCCCTTAAGCCCCCGGTGTGATTGGCTACAGGGAACGCCTGTACAACACCATGGTCAGTTATGGCTACAGCCCTGTGTCCCCAGTCATTTGCCAGCTTGACAACCTTCTGTATATCTACAACACTGTCCATCTCACTCATAACCGTATGCAGATGAAGCTCCACACGCTTCTCAATAGAGGTATCCTTTCTCACCTCCCTGAAATCAGGAATATGCTTTATTCCCTTAACAGAGGATATACTTACCTCCTTGGCATACATATCGTATAAAGGTACTCCCTTAACTCTGTAGAAGCTTCCTACCTTAAGTTCATCCGAGTATATCGGTGCGTCATCTGCCGATGAGAATATCTTAAAGCCTATGGTATCGTTAAAGTCAGTTATATACCCTGCAAATATGATCTTGCCGTTTCTCAGCTCCTTGGTTTCAAGATTTATAAGCTGGCCATGGATACAGATCTCACCCATGCCCTCTATAATAGAGGCTATGCCCACCAGCTCACCCTCACATTCACGTCCGTAGAAGCAGTCCGGATCCATGGATCTGTTCTTCTTCCTTGCCTGGGCAGGCTCCGGCTTCTTAGGCTGCTCCTCAGTCTTCTTTGCCCTGGAGGTTGTGTCTTCACCACCCCCTGCTTTATCCTTACTTACAACCTTGCCGTCGATCTTCACCTCCGGTGTCTCGCCTATGTTGTTAAGGATCGCCTCTACCTCAAGCTGCATTTTCTGCTCATTTGCCCTTCTTAAGGCTTCCTTGTCAACCTCTGTGTAATCAAAGCCTACCTTTATCTCCATATTGAACCTGTCAAGAAATGTATCAACCAGATAATTTCTTAGATTTTCCGCCTGTATCTTGGCAAGTCTGGAATCCTCCACCGCCAATGTAAGTACATTCTCATCCGCATACAGCTCAGACTTTTCTATCATTCTGGATATTATGTGACTGGTCTTTCTGATCTCGTATACCAGACTTGGCTTATAAAGCTCTATAAGGGCAGCCAGAGTATACTGCTTCGACAGTGTATAGTGATCCCTTATGATAACCTCGTATTTCCTGGCGCCGAATATATATTTCTTCAGATTTTCCGCAGCCAGATCGATCTTCTGCCTGCTTATAAGGTGTGACGAGTTAAGGTCAATAACAAGCTTCTTGTCAGCAGTAATATTTGTAATTTTTAATATATATGTATCTCTGAACAGCTCATTTAGTTCCTCCGACATGGAAAACTCCGGAAAAACCACAAAGAAAGCCTGTTTATTATCCAATATCATTCACCACGCATTTCATCAAGCTCTTCCTTCAACACCTGAAGGATATCTTTTTCGTCTACTTTCTTAACGATCGTGCCCTTCTTTATAAGAACAGCACAGCCCTTACCTCCGGCAATACCCAGATCTGCCTCTCTCGCTTCTCCGGGACCGTTTACTATGCAGCCCATAACCGCAACCTTTATGTCAAGATCGTCATAATCCTGTATAAGCTTCTCGACCTTGTCTGCAAGGGCTATAAGGTCTATCTCCGTACGTCCGCAGGTAGGACAGGACACCAGCTCAACACCGCCCTTTTTTAGTCCCAGGGTCTTAAGTATGGTCTTGGCGGTAAATATTTCATTTACGGGATCTCCTGTGAGGGAAACCCTTATGGTATCTCCTATTCCTTCATTAAGGATTATACCAAGACCTACTGATGACTTGATATTGCCAAGAGTAACTGTTCCCGCCTCTGTAATGCCCACATGAAGAGGATATACTGTTTTATCTGCTATAAGCTCGTGAGCCTTGACACACATCATTACATCAGATGACTTTATGCTGATAACGATATTGCCATATCCGCAGTCTTCTATCATATGAACCTTGTCAAGGGCACTTTCAACTATTGCCTCAGCGGTAACACCACCGTACTTCTCAAGAAGATCCTTCTCAAGGGAACCGGAATTGACACCTACACGGATAGGCACATTATACTGCTTCGCCACTTCCACCACCTTGGTAAGCTTCTCCCTTCCTCCTATGTTTCCGGGATTTATCCTGATCTTATCTGCACCGTTCATGATAGCCATGATGGCAAGTCTGTAATCAAAATGTATATCTGCCACAAAAGGAATGTGTATCCTTTTCTTTATCTCTGGGATAGCCCTGGCGGCAGCCTCGTCATTTACAGTACATCTGATTATGTCACAGCCTGCCTTCTCAAGCTCAAGTATCTGAGCCACAGTGGCTTCTACGTCACCGGTCTTTGTATTCGTCATGGACTGGATCAATATGGGATTTCCTCCGCCTATTACCCTGTCACCGATCTTTATTACCTTTGTATTATCTCTGTACATACTATCTTCCTCTTATATCCATACTGTGATCGATCATAACAACTATAGTTTTTCACCGCAAACAAATGAAAAATAACAACTATGGTTCATCACTGCGATCAACCGAAAAATACGTTCTTGATATCGTTAAATAATATAACCACCATCAAAAGCATCACAAGCACAAATCCTATCATCGTAACAAGGTTTTCCTTGTCCTTAGGGACCTTCTTTCTTGTTACTGCCTCTATGAGCAGAAACAGGAATCTTCCTCCGTCAAGCCCCGGAATAGGCAGAAGATTCATGACACCAAGGTTCGCCGAAAGAAGTACTATATAATTCATCCAGTTAAGGATAAGGTCAATTGTACTGCTCTTTGCCGCCTCATTAAAGGTCTGGTTCATGCTGGAAGCCACACCTATAGGTCCTGATATCTCATCTGAGCTTACCTGTCTTGTAAATATAAGCTTAAGGCTTAAGAAGGTTGCCTTAACCCAGTATCTTGTCTCATAAAGGGAATATCGGCAGAGCTCTCCAAAGCTTTCGGGAAGTACCCTGCCGATACTCATTATTCCTATCTTATAGGATCCTCCTACCTCTGCCGGGTAAACCGTTGTATCGTAGACTGTTCCGTCTTCCCTTTCAAGGGTAAGCTCTATGGGGTCACTGGAATTATATATCTCAAGATATATCTGAAGCTCCCTGAAATTCTTTATGGTGCTTCCGTTGATCTTAAGTACTGTATCCCCTGCCTGTATACCTGCGTCTGCCGCCGGATATATGCCATTAAAGGGATCTGTTCCATCCTGGGTATATTCCTGTATGTTGCTGCTGTCGTATACTCCACCGATCTCTGCCGGATCGCTTCCGCAGAAATGGATTATCACCATTGAGAATAAAAACGCAATAACAAAGTTCATAAAGGGACCTGCCAGTATGGTTGCCATCCTGGCCCATACAGATTTCTTGTCGAAGGAATTCTCATCCCTTTCATTTTCCTCTTCATCCTCGCTGAGCATCATACAGTATCCGCCTAATGGGATAAGCCTTAAGGTATACTGTGTCTCCTTCTTCTTAAAAGAAAAAAGCTTAGGTCCGAATCCCATGGAGAACTCTCTTACGGTTATATGATTGAGCTTCGCCACAGCAAAATGTCCCATTTCATGGAAGAATATGATAACGCCGAAGACAAGTATTATCAAAATAATATTCAACTACCTACACCTGCTTTCTATAAAATTATAAACCCACTGTTCCATATCAAATATATCACCTAATTGTGGATTTTCCATGTTCACACAGTTATCCATGGATTCTCTTATAAGTGTATATATATCAAGAAACTGTATCTTCTCCTGTAAGAACAGGGCTACTGCTTTTTCATTTGCAGCGTTTAATACTGTAGGCATAAGTCCTCCGGTCTTTATGGCCTCGTAAGCATATTTCAGTCCAAGAAATGTATTCATGTCCGGCTTCTCAAGCTTTATCTCTGACAGTTTACTAAAGTCCAACCTGTCTCCCCTAAGATATCTTCTCTCAGGATAAAACAGCGCATACTGTATAGGAAGACGCATATCCGCAGTTCCAAGCTGTGCTATAACTGCTCCGTCCCTGTACTCCACCATTGAGTGTATTATGCTCTGGGGCTGCACTACTACATTGATATCATCAGGGTTCACGTCAAACAGCCATCTTGCTTCTATAACCTCAAGGCCTTTGTTCACCATGGAAGCAGAGTCAATGGTTATCTTCTTTCCCATGGACCAGTTCGGGTGCTTTAATGCATCGCCAACTGTAACATGCTTAAGCTCCTCTCTGGTTCTTCCTCTGAAGGGACCTCCCGATGCTGTAAGATGTATCTTTGCAATATCTCCGTGGGTATTTCCCTGAAGCGCCTGGAATATGGCTGAGTGTTCACTGTCAACGGGAAGTATGGACACGTGCTTCTCCTTTGCCAGGGACATGATGATATGTCCCGCCGTAACCAATGTCTCCTTATTTGCCAGGGCTATATCCTTACCTGCGTTTATGGCGGCAACAGTAGGCTTTATACCTATCATTCCGACTATTGCAGTAACCAGTATATCTGAGCTTTCTATACATGCCACCTCTATCAGTCCGTCCATTCCATAAGTTATCCTGACGTCAACGTCCTTGAGTCTTAGCTTAAGCTCCTCTGCCAGCTCATATGTACCTATGCATATAAGCTCCGGCTTGAATTCTCTTGTCTGCTTCTCTAATAAATCTATGTTACTTCCTGCTGATAAAGCACAAATATTTATATCTCTGTTATCTCTTGCTATCTCAAGAGTCTGGGTTCCTATGGAACCTGTGGATCCGATTATTGCTACATTCCTCATAACTCTATCCTTTCATTGAACACCTACTAAAGAAAGCAGTGTTGTGACAAACACTGCTTTACATTGGAGCCCGGTTTCACCATACTCATGATATTTATTTTACGAACATAAATATAAGCAGGTAATAGACGATAGGTGCAGTAAATATTATACTGTCAAACCTGTCCATCACACCACCATGTCCCGGTATAAGCTTTCCGTAATCCTTAATATCGTTATTTCTCTTGATAGCTGACGCTGCCAGATCACCTACAACAGCTGGCAATGCACCGATACCACCTATAACAGCGAATATCACAGGTGCCATGGCAAGAGTATCAACATATCTGTTAAATAAAAATCCGAATAATGCACCGAGAAGCGCAGCTCCCACTATACCGCCTATAAGCCCCTCAACGCTCTTCTTAGGACTGAGCTTAGGGGACATCTTATGCTTTCCTATGGCTCTTCCCACCAGATATGCACAGGTGTCATTGCCCCAGGAGCTTACAAATATAAGTATGACAAGTATTCCCCCATGTTCAAGTCCTCTTATCCTGTATACAAACGAAAGCATCATGGCAACATAGAAGAAAGGAAGGAAGCCCTCCAGTATCTCCTTGTCTGTATACTGTGGATATGTGAGAACAAACAGCGCCATGATGATAAGTACATAAAGCACTATCAAAGGCAATGTGAACCTGTCATCCATAAAGTACAATAAAGCATAATATCCGATAGTAAATATATAATTTATCCATCCTATAACTCTCTTATTCAGCTTATATACACGTAGCAGCTCCATGACACCCACCAGTGACACAAAGCACATAAGTATATTGGTTGCCAATGGTCCCAGATAAAATGCAAGGGCTACTATGACCACCAAAATAAATCCGCTGATAGTTCTTGTTATAAACATATTAGAAACCTCTTTTTCTTCATCTCTTACTTGACGCCACCATATCTCCTGTCACGTCCTGTGTAATATCTGACCGCCTTAACCAGCTCATTCATATCAAAGTCCGGCCACATACAGTCAGTAAAATAAAATTCGGAATATGCGATCTGCCATGGAAGAAAATTCGAGGTTCTGAGTTCTCCGCTGGTTCTGATAAGCAGATCGGGATCTGTTATCTCCCTGGTGTCGAGATACCGTGACATAAGGTCTTCGGTTATATCAGCCTCTGTGATGATACCATTCTTGTAATCCTTTGCAATGTTCTTTGCCGCTCTTACCAGTTCATCCCTGCCGCCGTAATTGATAGCCACCGTAAACTGTAATCCGGTGTTGCCTGCCGTTGCTTTCTCCAGATCTTCTATCTTCTTTACTATATCCTCAGGAAGCCCTTCTCTCTTTCCTATGATTCTGACGCGCATATTGTTCCTGTTGGAACGCTCTATACTGTCCACCAGGTACTTTCTGAAGATATTCATTATGGTAGAAACCTCTTCCACGGAGCGCTTCCAGTTCTCTGTGGAAAAAGCATACACCGTGAGATACTTTATGCCTATCTCATCACAGTTCTCACAGGCTGCCTCAATAGCCTTTGCTCCGACTGAGTGTCCATATGTCCTTGGCATAAGACGTTTCTTCGCCCATCTGCCGTTTCCATCCATTATTACCGCTACATGCTCAGGTATATTGAGCACTTCACCATTTATAGTTTTTTCCATAATTTCCTTTACTATACAGTCATGATTTCATTTGACTTTGCTTCCACTGCCTTGTCAATAAGACCTACATACTTGTCTGTAAGCTTCTGGATCTTATCTTCATTATCCTTCTGCTCATCCTCTGAGATCTCATTTGCCTTAAGCTGTTTCTTGAATCCGTCATTTGCGTCACGTCTGATATTTCTGATGGCGACCTTAGCCTGCTCCCCCTTCTTCTTGATGTCCTTAACAAGTTCCTTTCTTCTGTCCTCTGTAAGCTCAGGGAAGTTAAGAATAATATTCTTACCGTCGTTGTTTGGAGTGATTCCAAGATCAGAATTAAGTATGGCTTTCTCGATAGCCTTAACAAGTGATGGCTCCCATGGTGCGATCATAAGTGTTCTTGCCTCAGGAACTGTTATATTCGCAAGCTGCTGCATAGGTGTAGGCACACCGTAATACTCAACCTTGATCTTATTAAGAATGTTAGGGTTGGCACGTCCTGCTCTTATTGATGTGTATTCACTCTCAAGATTTTCCAGAGTCTTTGTCATTTTGTCTTCAAACTGTGTAAGCATTTATTCTTCCTCCAAATATATTTATTATCGATATTATACGTTCACATAGGTTCCTGTAAATCCGCCGGTTACAGCCTTTACGATACTGTCCTCCCCATTCAGTCCGAAGAGCATCATAGGCATTTTGTTCTCCATGGCAAGTACCGCAGACGCCAGATCAACAACTCCAAGCTTCTTGTCTACGATATCGCTCATCTGCATTGAATCATACTTTCTGGCATTAGGATTAACCTTAGGATCACTGTCATATACACCGTCTATAGCCTTGGCTGACAGGATAACATCCACGCCTACCTCAACAGCCATGAGGACTGTAGCCATATCTGTTGAGAAGTAAGGATGTCCGATACCTCCTGCGAAGAATACAACTTCTCCGGCGTCCATATACTCTATAGCCTTATCCTTGTTAAACAGCTCTGTCATGTTGCCACATACAAACGGTGTCATTATGTGAGTCTTTATTCCCTGGTTTCTGAAGCTGTCTGCTGCATATATACAGTTCATGACTGTTGCTAACATTCCTATAGAATCAGCCTTTACTCTGTCCATATTCTCTGAGGTCCTCCCTCTCCAGAAGTTACCCCCACCGATAACTACACACACCTTTATACCCTTGTCCAATACCTGCTTAACCTGTCTGGACACATCGGCAACGGTCTTCTCATCAAAGCCATGCTTCTTGTCGCCGGCAAGGGCCTCTCCACTGAGCTTTAATAAAACCTTATCCATCTTCATTACTTCATCCTCTTTCTTCCTGGGGACACATCCCTCCGGATTTATCTTACATGTTTTTTATTTCTTATAACCATATTCTGGTTTATTATAGCATAATTGTATACTGTTGAAAATAAGTAAATAAATAAAAATACCGCACTGACGGAACAATTCCTGCTTCCGTCAGTGCGGTTTATATTCATCGTGATATTTATGCCATGGTACATATCTGCCGATAGAACCTATTTCTTAATATCTGTCGGCTAATATGTTTTGTGCCGTGCTATTTATTGGCAATGGAATCCGGGTCATCCTCAATACGGAAGGTATCAATATCCAGAGTATTGGTGAAACCTGTCATATTGACGATTTCCTGACTTGTGTTCTTAACTGTGTCAGACGCCTCATAGGTATCATTTCCATACAGGAACTTATGAAGCATTTTAACATTCGTCTCAAGGTCACACGGAATAAGTATGCTTCCGAGAGTGTCATGATTCATGGTGTTCCATGTGAATGGGAAACCTGTCGTAACATCAAGCTCATAGCCCTCTGTTATAAAGTTCTTGGCAAGACTCATTATCTCATCCTTTGAAAGGCTTGTGCTGACATAATCAACAACTGAATCTATGGTGGCAAGAAGCGTGTCGAGATCTGACTGCTTTGCCTTTTCGATCATCTTCGAGATAACGGTTCTCTGTCTCCAGGTTCTTGTGATATCGCCCTGATCTGTTGCTCTGACTCTTGCCCAGGCAGTAGCCTGTACGCCATCCATATGGATGAGTCCTGTCTGGTCTATAAGAGAAGAATTCAAGGATGGATCATAATACATCTGCTCTCTTATACTGTCATTAAGCTTCTTAAGCTCACTTTCCTTAACCTCTATATCAAGTCCGCCCATGGCATCTATTGCCTTTTCAAGGGCTGTAAAGTTGACCGTCACAAAATCCTGAATGTTCAGATCCAGGTTCGTATTAAGCATATTTATGGACTGCTGCACACCACCATAGGCATATGCATGGGCTGCCTTCTGGAAGCCGTGGGTGTCATCTCCCATATCAAGGACTGTGTCTCTGTATACTGACACAAGCTTAATCTTCTTGGTATCATTGTTTATAACACAGATTATCATGCAGTCTGATCTTGACGAGCTCTTGTCAAGATCAAGGTCTCTGGTATCCAGTCCGTACAACACAAAGGTCTGGGTTCCCGTCATCTTCTGTACTGTCTCTTCCTTCATATCCTCATTGGTCTTTGTCTCGTTAAGATCCACCTTATTAATTCTGTCCAGCCTCGAATCAGCCCACTCTAATGCAAATGCCCCCACAAGTACAAGTACCAGTACCAGCTCAAGCACAAGAGCAATGACCCACGGGAGGTTTTTGTGCTTCTTCTGCTTCGGTTCTTCCACGACTATACCTGTCTTTCCTGAGTAATCCTCATTATATGAACGTCTGCTTCTTGCGTCCACATTCTGCTTAGGCTTTCCTGACGGGGCAGTGCGTCTTGCAGGCTGACTGCCGCTTCTTGAAGCTCCCTGCTTTCCTGAACCGCCATTACTTCTGTTCCGGCTGTTTCTGCTCTGTGGACTGTCGTTTCTACTCCGGCTGTTTCTATTCTGAGAGCCGCCGTTCTTACTCTGTCCACCATTCCTGCCGGAAGAATTTCTGTTTCTGTCTCTATTGGAAGCGGAGCCTGTGCTCCCCTGTCTTCTTTCTCTATTGTTGTCGCTTGCCATATTTTTTCTCCTAAAAGTATATGTCTGTGATTAACAAACTGTATTCTACATCATAAGAATTGTAAATTCAATTAAATTATTAGTTTTTTTCATAAAACCGGATGTCAAAGTATGAATTTGTCAATCACATCAGCGATACCGTCTTCTTCATTTGACCTGGTTATATAATCTGCATGATCCTTTACCACCTGCTGGGCGTTGGCCATGGCAACTCCCACGCCGGCATATTCTATCATTGTTAGATCATTATAACCGTCACCGCAGGCTATGAGATCCTTTCTGTCCATCTTAAGAATACCTAAAAGCTTCTCAAGAGAGGTTGCCTTGTGTACATCCTTAGGCATTATCTCAACAAAGAATGGTTCGGATCTGAATATCGTCACCCTGTCACCGAACTTCTCATTAAGCTCCTTTTCTATAACCGCAGCAGTCTCATCCTGAGCTCCTATAAGGCATTTATTCACAGGAAAATCAACATATTTTTTAAAGTCGTCTACCTTTTTTAACGGCATAAAATTAAGTCTCGCCTCTAATTCTGTATATTCATTTATCCCTGTGCCCGTTATTACCGTGTCATTCTCATATGTCACATAGCTGGCGTCCTTGTCCTTTATATAGTCATAGATATCCATGATCACATTATGGGGTACCTGTGCCTGATATACTACCTCACCGGTCTTGTAATTGACTATCCTTCCCCCATTAAAGGCAAGAACATACCCACCATACTTCTCAAGCTCCAGGGTATCCGCTATCTTCCTTATCCCCGGAAGAGGACGCCCCGAAGCTATGGCAACCATATGTCCCAGCCCCTGTATCTCCTTTATCTTCTTAAGAGTAAGAGGTGTCACTTCCTTATTACTGTTAGTAAGTGTTCCGTCAATATCAAGTGCAAGTATTTTTCTCTCCATCATATTTACCTTTCTCTTTTCTTTCTTGTTTTCTCTTTCTTATGTTGTTTTAGGATTCGGCACTAATTATTTTGTCTACTATTATCTCTGGCTTATCTTTACCTGTTCCAACAGTCTCAGCTGCTTGGAGTCCGGCTTCTTTGTAAATCTGCTCACCACAAGAATAACTATCATGTTCACTGCAAATGCAAACACACCTTCATTTATATCTGACACATAAGGGATAGTAAGTTCTGTAACAACCGGTATATATGAAATCAGCCCATAAGTCAGTGCCCCGGCAAAAAATCCCGAATATATGCCTGTCTTGGTGGACTTGTCATACAATATGCCACATATAAGCGGTGCTGCAAATACGCCTCCGCACACATCCCAGTCTCTGACTATTATGCTTATGGCGTCAAAATCCGAATAGAGATACATCAAAAGCACGGTACTTACCACTATGGATATGATAAGTATGTCCACATACACCCGGTGTACGTGAATCCTTCCTATCCTTACGCTTGGGATTATGCCGCGAAGCAGCTCCGCTATCATTAAAAGCAGTGAGCCCGCAAAGAATATAAGTGCCAGAAGATATACTCCTATGCTTATATCCTTTATCAGCACACCATATTTATAATCTGCCGACAGGGCATTTATGGCTTTATTAAACACCTCATAGGAATTTTTTATACTCTTTGCCTTTACCGGGTAAAAAGTAACTATTGAAAGCAGTGCAAAAAAGCTCACCGTAATAACCGATATTCCTGATATAAGCATGCCAAGTACCCTGCTCTTGTCCACTTCCTTACTGTCCCGGCACCTTAATATGCCACCAAAGAAAAACGGAAATCCTATGCTTCCAAGTGCGGCGGACACCATAGAGATTATATCTGTCACCTGAATTGGCTTTCCGTCGTAATACATAATGTCAAGATATGTCCTGGTGCCTCCCGGAAGATTACACTTCCTATATATGTCCAATATACCTGTAGGTGAAAAATGAACGAATATAAGCACTATAAGTGCTATAACTATCACAAGCATTGTGATGTATGTTACCGCCTTACCTATAAGGAAGAACTTACCGTCCGCAACACTTATTATGGCAACAAGAGCCACCAGTATGATGAATATATATATGATACTGTCCTTGTTGGTGTGTCCCCCTATGATCTTCGCCACATAGGTCAGCACAAGATACAGGATGAACATAAGTATTATCATCCAGGAGATCGCAAGTATATAGTTGAGTCCCCTGGCTCCGTATCTGACACTCATGAAGTCCGAAGCATTATATATTTCTTTCTTGGATAATTCCTGATAAGCCTTTATCCTTCTGGCAAGGAACAGCCAGTTAAATACATTTCCCACAAACAGTCCCA
>ENA-OPFT01001159-OPFT01001159.1-human-gut-metagenome-genome-assembly--contig:-NODE-1159-length-13719-cov-2.306938_pt1 | contig 13719 bp, 14 predicted proteins | sample MGYA00241714_ERZ501560 | MGnify/ENA primary metagenome ERZ501560 (study PRJEB25962, sample SAMEA2042392) | human gut metagenome | biome: human gut; feature: human-associated habitat; material: faeces...
AAAATAGAGTCGAAATCGCGTTTGAAAAAGTATGAAGCAGGTATTACTGGTGCCAAAACGGTGCCATGAAATCAGAATAATAAAAATACAGCTGGTCAAAATGCATATAATATGGTTAATATCCCTGCTAAAAGTACATAAAATATGTGGAGAAATGCTATCCAAATATCGTGAGGGTGGTAGAACAGTAGGTTCAGGAAGAGTTGCAACTATCATTGAGTAATTTTGACTTGAATGATAGTTCAATAATATAAGACTTTTCAAGGGTTTCGGAGATTTATCTCCGGAACCCTTTTTTATATTTATATCTAAAATTGATAAATCCTAAATTCTGTATTATTATGTTGTAGAATAGCGTAGAAGTTAATTGGAGGGGGACGTTATTTGCAGTATTATGGTTCGGATTAGGGATAGGCAGGTACGGAAATGGATAAAAACGAACAATGGTTGAAATGGGCTGTGGAGCTGCAGGCATTGGCACAGAGCGGTCTGTATTATGGAAAAGATAAATTTGATATTGAAAGATACCAGCGTATAAGGGACATTGCAGCGGAGATGATATCCTATAAGACGGAGATCTCCACCGAGAAGGTGAGGGATCTGTTCTGCAGTGATGTGGGCTATCAGACTCCGAAGATTGACACAAGAGCAGCGATATTCAAGGATGGCAAGATATTGTTAGTGCATGAGGCAAACGGAACCTGGTCTTTGCCGGGAGGCTGGTGTGATGTGGATATATCCGTAGAGGAAAATACAATAAAAGAAGTTAAGGAAGAGGCTGGGCTTGACGTGAAGGTTAAGCGAGTCATAGCGGTGCAGGATCGTGAAAAGCATAATCTTCCTGTATACGCATATAAGGTGTGCAAGATATTTATGGAGTGTGAAGTGCTTGGCGGTGAATTTGCAGAGAATACAGAAACAACAGGATCTGACTATTTCGGATTAGAGGAACTGCCGGAGCTTGCCACGGAAAAGAATAACAGAGAACAGATAGAGATGTGTTTTAAGGCTGCAAAGGCAGACGTGTGGGAAGCATTGTATGATTAATAAAAATTGTGCCCATGCGTTTAAAATGCATGAACGGGGTACAAAACAGGAACATTTTTAATGGGCTGATGTTCAAAAAGAAGAGAAGTAAGAAAGAGGAGAAAACATGAGCAAAAAATTACTATTGATAAATGATATTGCAGGATACGGAAAGGTGGCACTTTCGGCAATGATCCCGGTGCTGTCACATATGAAATATGAAACCTATAATCTGCCTACAGCAGTCGTCTCAAATACATTGGACTATGGCAAATTTGATATTCTTGATACCACAGAATACATGAAGAATACCCTTAAGGTATGGGGAGAACTGGGCTTTGATTTTGACGCAGTGTCCACAGGTTTCATTGTGTCAAAGAAGCAGACAGAGCTGGTGACAGAGTTCTGTCGGGAGAAAGCGAAAAACGGAGCAGTGATATTTACAGATCCCATAATGGGGGATGATGGCAGTCTGTATAACGGAATTACTGAGGCTACGGTTGCACTTATGAGAGAACTGATTGGTGTGGCGGACTACATAGTTCCTAACTACACAGAGGCAGTGTATTTAGCAGAAAAGGAATACCACCAGGACGGGGCAACAGAAGAAGCGTTCCACGAGATCATAGACATACTAAGAGGACTTGGAGCTAAATCTGTAGTTATTACAAGTGCGAAGATCAAGGAAAGTGACAGGAAGTGCGTTATAGGCTATGACCACAAGGCGGAGGAGTATTTTAAGATAGAATTTGACGAGATACCGGTAAGATTTCCGGGAACAGGGGATATATTCTCAGCAGTATTTATGGGCAGGATCATGGATGGAGAAAGCTTATGCCATGCCACTGAGACAGCCATGAATGTGGTCAGGTATATGATAGAAAAGAATGCAGATAATGTAGATAAATACAAAGGTATTCCCATCGAAACCTGTCTGGAGGTTATAGGATAATGAAGAGACCAAAGATAAGGATAACATTGATAGATCAGAAGGGAACCATGGGCTGTCATAGAGGACATAAGATCGGTGACTCCTACGATTTTGATACGGAACGGGGGATGTTGTGCCCAATGGCAATGCATGTGGCATTTCCCTATGTGGATATATTAAGGTATGGCGGAGAGATACCCGGTCAGGAAAAGGGAACGGCGGTATTTTCGTGCCCTGATGTGGACACTTTAAATATATTTAAGATAGAAGTTGTAAAAGAGTGAGAAAGCTAAATAGACATGAGTGAGAGGCAAAGTATCAGGATTTTCATGAAAAATTGATGGCGATATGGATGAGTCGGCATAGATAATTTGAGATAAGCTCATGTTCAACAGTGTGGTGGAGAGCATTGGCATGGTGATGTAGAAAAGCAGATGTTAAGTTATGGAGGTAGAGTATGTGTACAGCGGCAACCTATAAGACAAAAGATTTTTATATGGGACGGACTCTTGATTACGAGTTCTCATATGGTGAGGAGATAACTATCACACCGAGAAATTATCCATTCAAATTCAGATATACAGGGGAGGATAGCAGCCATTATGCCATCATAGGAATGGCTCATGTGACAGATGACTATCCACTTTATTATGACGCGGTAAATGAAAAGGGTCTTGGAATGGCAGGCCTTAATTTCGTGGGAAATGCAGTCTATGGGGAGCCGGTGGACGGGAGCAAAAATGTTGCTCAGTTTGAATTTATCCCATGGATACTAAGCAAATGTGGAAACCTTGATGAGGCAAGAAAGGCACTTTCTACTTTAAATCTTGTGGGAACACCATACAGCGACAATTTCCCTGCAGCGAAGCTGCACTGGATCATAGCAGATAAAAGCGGAGCCATAACGGTAGAATCAGTGGCAGAGGGACTTAAGATATACGACAATCCGGTGGGGGTTCTTACCAACAATCCACCATTTGACCGGCAGATGTTCATGTTGAACAATTATATGCATCTGTCACCGAAGCAGCCGGAAAATATGTTCCCTGAGAATGTGGGACTTGAGACCTATAGCCGTGGCATGGGAGCCCTGGGGCTTCCGGGAGATCTGTCATCAGCCTCAAGATTTGTGAGAACTGCATTTGTAAAGACAAATTCAGTCTCAGGAGAAGGAGAGACTGACAGCGTTGGACAGTTCTTCCATATACTCGGCTCGGTGGATCAGCAGAGGGGCTGCTGCCAGGTGGCAGAGGGAAAATATGAGATCACCATATACACTTCATGCTGGAACGCAGGTAGGGGGATTTATTATTACACCACCTATACAAATCATCAGATAACTGCTGTAGATATGCATAAGGAGAATCTGGATGGGGCGAGCCTTGTGCGTTACAAAATGATCCAGGAGGAGAATATCCTAAGCCAGAATTAGGATGTGGGGATCGGAGCATTTCTTATGATGAACGCAAAAACAGGGTGTGGTCACTCATAATAAAAGAATAAGTGGAAAATATGCCAAATTTCATTGACAACAGCATATGATAAGGAATAATATTGGTAGTGCCAAATTGGTACTACCAATATTTGCGTAATAAGCCTACATACAGAAATTATGCTTGCACGATAACATTTGATGACCGCCAATCAGCAGATAAAACTTGCAGGGCATGTTTTTATCGCTGTTATAAGGCGAATTTTTTGCAGGTTCAAAAGAGGAGAGAAAGAAAATATGAAATACGTAAGACAATTTTTACTGATCCTGGCGATTTCTTTTATTGGGGAATTGCTTAAATATGTATTGCCGTTACCTATACCTGCCAGTATATATGGCATGGCTATTTTATTTGCAGGGTTGATGACAGGACTTATAAAGCTTGAGGCAGTGAAGGATACAGGAAAATTCCTTATAGAGATCATGCCGCTAATGTTTATTCCGGCAGGAGTCGGACTGATGGTGAGCTGGGGCAGGCTTAAGCCGGTGCTTGTTCCAGTGTGCGTTGTTACGGTGGTGACCATAATTACAGTAATGGCAGTGACAGGAAGAGTATCCCAGTTTGTAATAAGAAGAGACAGAAAAAGAAGACTAGCAGGAGCGGATAAGACTTCAGAAGACTTAGATGAGGCGTCAGACGAAGAGATAGGAGACATTTTGGAAGATTTGGAAGATTTGGAAGATTTGGGAGACTCGGAAGGTTTAGAAAATGTCTCAGAAAATAATATGAAGGAGGGGAAATAAATGCATGAATTTTTTGAAACATCCATGTTTGCAGGGGTAACCTTAAGCCTGTTGGCATATCTGGCCGGTTCTTTATTAAAGAAAAAGTTTAAGCTTGGAATATTTAACCCTCTTTTGATTTCGATAGTATTAACGATCATCGTGCTTGTGGTAAGCAAGGTGGATTATAATACATACAACGAGGGAGCAAAGTATTTAAGCTGGCTTCTTACTCCGTCAACAGTGTGTCTTGCAATTCCCCTTTATGAACAGTGGGAGTTACTTAAGAAGAATTTCAAGGCAGTGGTGCTTGGACTGGTTGCGGGTACCATCACGAGTCTTGGAACAGTGCTGGTGCTGTCGGTGATAATGGGATTAACCCATGAGGAGTATGTGACCTTACTTCCAAAATCCATAACAACAGCTATTGGAATGGCTGTGTCTGAGGAGCTAGGAGGCTATGTGACCATAACAGTTGCAGTTATTATAGTCACAGGTGTTCTTGGAAATATAATGGGCGAGCTGATATGTAAGATATTTGCCATAAGGGAGCCTATATCAAAGGGGCTGGCATTTGGCTCAGCATCCCATGCTATTGGAACTGCCAAGGCAATAGAGATCGGAGAGATCGAGGGCGCCATGAGCAGCCTTGCCATAGCTGTGTCGGGTATACTTACGGTGGTGTTGTCCACATTATTTGCAAATTTTTATTAAGACATGTCACATCAATTATTAGAAATTGTCGAATGACATATTTAGAATGACGTTAGAAAAAGCCGTTTGGTATTAACGATGGGTGATACCAGACAGGCAAACTTTAAATGGACTGATGTAAAGATTGTGTCAAGTTTTATATGAAAACTTGACATGTAGCGTCAGCCCTTTGCCGAAGGCAAACTTTAAATGGGCTGATGTTCAATGGGAGGAGAAAATTATATGAGAAGAAAAGGGATTGCAGTTGCCCTGGCGGTAACTATGGGATTAAGCGGACTTATGACAGCTATACCGGCAAATGCTGAGGCGGCTACAGAGGATCAGCAGACTGCTTACGAGACAACAGAAATGACAGATGGTGAAGACAGCAAAGAGACGGTCCTGGTTCAGGCAGATGGTGAAGACATAGATGAGACAGTCTCAGGCCAGTCAGAGGATACATCCATTATGGATGAAACAGGTACTTTAGTTGCGATAAATGAGAAGAATTTCCCGGACGCTATTTTAAGGGCGTATCTTTCTGAAAACTATGACAGAAAAAATACAGGGTCAATAAACGCGGACAAAGTGACAAAAATATCCATAAATAATAAAGAACTGACTACTCTAAAAGGAATAGAACTGTTTAAGAATCTTGAGTCACTTACATGTAGCGAGACCTTGCTTGAGTCACTTGACATTAGCAATAATACGAAACTTATAGAGTTAAACTGTGGCAAGTGTAATATTTCAAGCCTTGATATAAGTAATAACAAAGAGCTTATTGTGCTTAGGTGTTACAATAATAATCTGACAAGCCTTGATCTGAGCAATAATACAAAATTAGAAACTGTTGATGTAAGCTATAACAAGCTGGATAAACTGAATGTCAGCAAAAATCCGGCACTGCAGATTCTTAGGTGTAATGCTAATAAACTTACAGATATTGATGTTTCGGTTAACACTGCATTGACCACGTTTGAGTGTAGCGAGAATAATATTAATGATCTTGATATAATCGGAAATGGGGAACTGGTATACTTGTATGCTTATGATTGTGGACTGAAGGAGATTGATGTAAGTAAGAATCTGAAACTCAGACGAATTGAAGTTAATAAGAACCAGCTTACTTCCATTGATGTGAGCGGTAACTCTGAACTGACATACCTTATAGTGAGCAACAACAATTTGGGCTCTATTGATGTGAGCAATAATCTTAAGTTAGAGGAGCTGGCTTGTACTGCCTGCGGCCTGGAGACATTAGATGTGTCAGGAAACACAGAGTTGAAGAGGCTTTATTGTTCGGACAATAGCTTAAGGAAACTTGATTTGGAAAATAATAAAAAACTTAATGCTCTTATCTGTGCTGAAAATTATCTGGTGGATACAAAATTTGAATATCTGGACGCTGATAATATGAAGACGTTTATTGTGACTCCGCAGAATCCGGTAGAGGGTATTGACAAGGAAAGCGATAATAAGTGGTATTACACAAAGTACGGCAAAAGGGACATGACAGCAACAACACTTGTCAAATTCGATGGCACCTGGTGGTATGTTGTGAAGGGCATGGTTGATTTCAATGCCTCAGATATCCTGGTAAAATACAACAATAGTTACTATTACATAAATGAGGGACATGTGGATTATGATGCCAGAACCCTTTGCAGATATAACGGCGTATACTATTTCGTGCAGAATGGTAAGGTAGATAAAACATCAGAGACCCTGTGCAAATACAATGGCTCATGGTACTACATAAAGGCCGGCAAGATAAACAAGACCAGAACCCTCTGCAAGTACAACAATGCCTGGTATTTCGTACAAAACGGCAAATGGGATAAGACAGCAGAGACTCTGTGCAAATACGGAAGCACATGGTACTATATCAAGGGCGGCAAGATTGACAAGTCTCAGACCCTCGTCAAATATGGAGGCAGCTGGTATTATGTGAATAACGGAAAGGCTGATTTCAAGTACACAGGTAATGTTAAGTATAAAGGCTCACTGTGGTATGTTAAGAATGGACGTATGCAGTATAAGGTAGGTAAGGCATAAGATTACAGGATCGTGTGGTGCATTACATATGTGCCACACGATTTTTAAAAACCACATGGTTAGTCACTCCTAACAAAACCTCAAAACAAACAACTGATAATCCATCAAAATAAACAAAATATAAACACTCAGCCGTATCAGATAATTGTAAATAATCCCCACAGGGTATATAATAAAAGGCATGGTTACACTATTTACGAACACATATCTTATAAAATCTTATAGTGATAATACAAAATCAAAGGAAAACAGGAAGGTATTACATGAAGATAAGAGACATAATAAACCAGGACAGACCAACTCTTTCATTCGAGGTGTTCCCACCTAAGAAGGATACAGACTTTGCAGATGTGGAAGCGGCAGCCTGCAGTATTGCAGCTTACAAGCCGGATTATATGAGTGTGACCTATGGCGCAGGAGGAAGCACAAAGGGACATACCATAAGACTTGCAAAGGAAATACAGGAAAAGTACAATGTGCCAACCATTGCTCATCTTACCTGTGTATGTGCGGACAAAGAGTCCATAAGAAAAGCACTCACAGAGATGAAGAGCGCAGGTATTGAGAACATACTTGCACTTCGCGGTGACGTTCCAAAGAATTATGAGGGCGAGGTGTTTACAGATTTTGTACATGCCTCAGAGCTTGTCAGGCTGATAAAGGAGACTGGTGATTTCTGCGTAGGCGGAGCATGCTATCCGGAGGTTCATCCGGATTCGGCAAACAAGAAGGCTGACATAGAGGGACTTAAGAAAAAGGTTGAAGCAGGCTGTGAATATCTCACAACCCAGATGTTTTTTGATAATACTATTTTCTTTAACTTCATGTACAGGCTCAGGACAGCAGGCGTTATGGTTCCTGTAATTCCGGGTGTCATGCCTATTACAAAGCGTGTCCAGGTTAAGAATGCGGTTAAGCTTTCAGGCTGCAACGTGCCCGAGAGATTTAAGAGCATTGTGGACGCCTTTGGTGACACCGAAGCGGCAATGCGTCAGGCAGGAATAGCCTACGCCACAGACCAGATCATAGATCTTATGGCAAACGGGGTGAAGCACGTCCATGTATATTCAATGAATAAGCCCGATGTTGCTTATGGAATCCGGAAAAATCTGTCAGAGATATTGAAAGCTTGAAACACTAAAATGATAGGAACCGGTTCTTACGTAGAAAATAAAATCAGGCCGGCAGAAAAACCTCTCTCTGGTTTGGAGAGATACAGCAAAAAAATTAAAACAAAGATAGGAGATATATCTTGTGAAAAAAGCTATGAAAATAATCTTGATAGTGTTTGCTGTGATAGTGGCACTTGTACTGATATTTGTAGGAGTACTCACCGTAACCGAGTATCGTCCGGAGGATATTGAGACCCTTGAAGTGAGAGGCGGATCAGGGCAGACAAGCGGTAATCCAAATACATCTGCAGATAATGAGGCTTCATCGGAAGATAACAACGGGACAAATGAAATACATCAGGGAGACTCACTTACAGTCCTGACATGGAATACCGGCTACGGAGCCTTAGGTGACAATGCGGATTTCTTCATGGATGGCGGCGAGATGGTGAAGACCGCTGACAAGGATCGTGTATTTGCCAATGTTACAGGGATAACAGACATCATAAAGGACATAGATCCTGACATTATCATGCTCCAGGAGGTTGATGAGAATTCAACAAGAAGTTATGGGATAAATGAGAGAGAAAGCTACGAGAAAGCATTTGCAGGGTATTACACATCATTTGCATATAATTATAAGACTCTTATGGTGCCGTATCCTCTGCCACCTATAGGGAAGGTGGCGTCGGGGATAATGACCCTTTCCGCATATTCGGTGGACAGTGCAGTGAGGATAAAGCTGCCGTGTCCGTTTTCATACCCGGTGAGATTGTGCAATCTTAAACGGTGTCTTCTGGTTTCCAGGATACCTGTGGCAGGAAGTGACAAGGAGCTTGTGATCGTGAATGTTCATCTTGAGGCATATGATTCGGGCGAGGGCAAGGAAGCCCAGACAAAAATGCTCGCAGAGCTTCTTAAGAAGGAGCAGGAGGCCGGGAATTACGTTATTGCCGGTGGGGATTTCAATCAGGCGTTTTCCAATGTAGATATATCTGACTATCCATTACAGCGGGATGACCTGTGGGCACCGGGACTTATTGATACAGAGGCATTTGGGGAGCATCTCTCCTGTCTGACAGACCCGGCAAATCCTACCTGCAGATCTCTTGACCAGCCTTTGGACACATATGAGGGTTCGGATTTCCAGTACTATGTAATTGATGGCTTTATTGTATCGGATAATGTGACTGTAGAGTCCCTGGAGACGTTGAATGAGGGCTTTAAGAACACAGACCACAATCCACTTAAGCTTGTGGTGAAGCTGGATTAGAGTAAGCAGGGCTCTGCCATATGTGGCATGCGCTAACAATTACTTGAAAAGCCAAGGAGCATTTTATATAATCAAAAGAGAAGGTTTTTGAAATAGGGAGGAGTACTTTATGAGATTAGTTACCAGATCGGATTTTGACGGACTTGCATGTGGTGCGCTTCTTAAGGAGGCGGGTATAATAGACCATTGGAAATTTGCACATCCAAAGGATCTCCAGGATGGACTTATTGACATCACAGAGGATGACTGTCTTGCAAATGTTCCGTTTGTAGAGGGCTGCGGATTGTGGTTCGACCACCACTCAAGTGAGCACGAGAGACTTGCACTTGAAGGCAGGTACAAGGGTGAGAGCCGTATAACACCATCCTGTGCAAGGATAATATATGAATATTATGGAGGAAAGGAAAGATTTCCTCAGTTTGATGATATGATGGAGGCTGTAGATAAGGTGGACTCAGGAAACCTTACAATAGATGAAGTACAGAATCCTAAGGGGTGGATACTTATAGGCTTCCTTATGGATCCAAGGACAGGGCTCGGAAGATTCAGAAATTTCACTATATCAAATTATCAGCTCATGGAGAGGCTTATAGACGCCTGCAGGACAATGACTACAGACGAAATTCTTGCAATGCCTGATATTCAGGAAAGAATAGTACTCTACAATGAGCAGACAGAGAAGTTTAAGGAAATGGTCAAGGCCCACACCATCGTTGACGGAAACCTTATCATAAGTGATTTGAGAGGCGTTGACCCAATCTACACAGGAAACCGTTTCATGATATACAGCATGTACCCTGAACAGAACGTGTCAGCCTGGATAGTAAGCGGAAAAGGTGGACAGGGATGTTCGGCAGCAGTCGGTTACAGTATACTGAACCGCACAGCCACCATGGATGTTGGAAGTCTTATGCTTAAGTACGGCGGTGGCGGACACAGGAAGGTCGGCACCTGCCAGTTTAAGGATGACGAGATGGACACCAGACTTCCGCAGATGCTTGAGGAGCTTAAAGCCCAGGCCAATTCATAGTGAATTTTTCAAGATGAATTTATCAAGAATTATTTCGTGAAGAGTTTCAAGGGATGTTCAAGGAATATGCAAGGAATATCTTAAGGAAGACACCACAATAAATTCATAATTACTTTATTGCTTAATTCATGACACTTTGATATAATGTTTAGAGCTGTTATTGGGCACTATAAGGCGAGGAAACAAAATGATCAATGAAGAAAAAGTGATTCTTATGACTAAGCTCAGTACTTACGAGGAATCCACAGGAAAAGAAGATTTGAATAAAGCGAGGTTTTTTCAGAGCGATTATGTGAGACTGAACTGCCTCAAGACATTGGTATCGACCACGATTCTCTTCTGGGGAGTTGCAGCTATGTATGTGTATTATAACCTTGCAAAGGTTATAGAGAACCTTACTACATATGATTACGGCAAGCTGGCAAGAAATGTGCTGTTAGCGTATGTGGCAGTCTGCGTTGTGTATTTTATTATTGCGTGGCTGGTGTACACATACCGCTACAGTAAGGCGAAGCCGGGACTGATCAGGTATAATCAGAATCTAAAGGCGCTCATAGACTTCTATGATGAAGATGGACATACCATTAAGAACTCCGGGAGGAAGAGATAGTTATGAAGGAAATATTAAAGTTTCGTCAGTCAGTGAAAGAATTCTGCAGCAAGTATGACATGATCATAACGCCTGTAGTAAGATTTATATTATATCTTATTATGTATATGACATTAAACAGTATGACCGGATACAGTACGGCGTTTGGAAGTACTAAGGTTGCAGTGCTCATGGCTGTTATCAGTGCTGTTACGTCAGATGGTATCGGACTGGGGCTTGGCGCACTTCTTCTTACAGGACAGTTGTTCTCGGCGAATGTTGAGATCGGTGCTGTATTCCTCCTGCTGTTTTTGGTGCTTTATTGTGCATATATAAGATTTTTCCCTAAGACAATATGGATTGTATTATTTGCACCGGTGTTTTTCCTGGTTAAGCTGCAGTTCCTTCTGCCTATACTGGCAGGTATGCTGGTTGGACCGGCAGCAATGTTCAGCGTAGGTATAGGATGCATAATTTATTATTTTATGATTGCAGCAGGAGATTATGTGGATGCCCTTGCATCGGCAGGTGGAGCAGAGATCGCAGCCAGCTACAAGTTTATATTTGAAGCATTAAAGGGAAATAAAGAGCTTGTGCTTACAGTGGTGGTGTTCGCTGTGATAGTACTTATTGTAGCTATAATCTATAAGTTGTCATTTGATTATTCATGGTATGTTGCCATTGCTATTGGTGGCGTATTTGAGATAATACTGTTTTTAGTGGGAAATGTTACAACAGGTGCAGATATGTCACTTACATCAGTAGTGATAGGAAGTCTTGTTTCTGTTATTGTAGCGGCAGTTGTGCAGTTCTGGAAGACGGTTGTTGACTATTCAAAGGTTGAGAAGACACAGTTTGAGGATGATGAGTATTATTATTATGTTAAGGCAGTTCCTAAGTTCCTTGACAGAAAGAAGCCACAGAACCTTAGAACTGTTACATCATATAATGATGAGGAACTTGATGAGTATCTTACAGAGGATGAGAGCCCTGCAAGAAGACAGGCTCCTTCACAGAACAGACGTCCAAGACCACAGGCAGGTCAGGAACAGAACAGACAGCCTGCAAGAAATTCTGTAAATGCAGGAAGACAGCCACAGAACAGAGGGGCAGCCGGCAGACCACAGAATGGAAGGTCATCAGCAGGTGCATCACAGAGTGGAAGGCCATCAGCAGGTACAGCACATAATGCACAGAACAGAAATGCGGCTCCGCATAACAGACAGGCGGGACAGAACCAGAATGGAAGACCTGCAGGTAATGTGCAACAGCGTCAGCAGGCACAGAACAGACGTCCGAGACCACAAGCTGACAGTGCATTTGTTGGGCAGACAGACAGCGCATTTTCAAATACAGATACTAAAAAATAAGATTATTAGGATTTAGTACCATCACGCCACCCATTAAAAACTGCATGACAGTTCCTAAGCGGGTGGCGTTTGAGTATTAAGCCTATAGATTGTTGGGGTTGGATATGGAGAATATTTTCGCTTATTTCACAAGCTATTTTGAAAATTTATATATAGCAGTGCCCGGCATAAGAGACATTATTGAGATAGCAATATTGAGCCTTGCCATATACAAGGTTATGCAGTGGTTCATGAATAGCAGAGCGTGGACATTACTTAAGGGTGTCGTCATCATTCTGTTGTTCATGGTATTTGCAGCGGTTCTGCGGCTTAATACCATACTGTATATATTGAAGAACGCCTTCAGTGTAGGTATTATTGCCATTATCATATTGTTTCAGCCGGAGTTCAGAAGGGGACTTGAGGAATTAGGTAAGAAGAAGCTGTCCAGTTATCTGAGTATAAGGGATACGGAGAACCAGCACGGACTTACCGACAAGACTATATATGAGATAGTTAAGACTGCTACGGCCCTTTCAGCTACCAGGACAGGCGCACTTATTGTTATCGAGAATGAGATATCTCTCCAGGATTTCGTTGATACAGGTATCAGTGTTGACGCCATAGTTACCAACCAGCTTCTGGTGAATATATTTGAGCATAATACGCCTCTTCATGATGGTGCCGTCATAATCAGAAATAACAGGGTTGAGGCTGCAACCTGCTATCTTCCCCTCTCGGCAAATAACGACATCAACAAGGAACTTGGTACAAGACACAGAGCCGGTATCGGTGTCAGTGAAATGTCTGACAGCATAACCGTTATTGTATCTGAGGAGACAGGCTCTATTGCAGTGGCTAAGGATGGTCAGATATACAGAAATCTCGATGCCGAAGCTCTGAGAAAGTTCCTGTTTACCCTGCATCGCGAGGAAGGCAAACGTACCAAAGAAGATAAGAAGGTTATAAAGATAAGAAAGCACAAGGGCGGAAAAGGAGGTAGTCGCAGATGAAGGACAAACTTTTCTCCAATATAGGGTTGAAGCTGTTAGCTGTGGTCTTCGCCTTTATCGTGTGGGTCATTGTACTTAATCTTGATGACTATGTGGTGTCTAAGCAGATATCGGGAATCCCGGTACAGATGCTGAATGAGGATGCCATCACAAGTCAGGGACAGCTTTATTATGTTAAATCCGGTGATACCGTGAATATAATAGTCAAAGGAAGACGTTCGGTGATTGCGGAGCTTAATGCCGATGAAAATTGCCACTCCTACGATTGCTGCTATCAGAAGCAGTAATAAAAAATAAGACATAAAGGAATTAAAAAATAAAATCAGATTATTCATGTCTACCGCCTTTCTCAACTGCTTTTTATTTTAGCATGACCAGACTCCTTTTTCAAGAAAATCAGAAGCCATCTTTTCAGCTGTTTCTGTTATTT
>ENA-OPFT01001161-OPFT01001161.1-human-gut-metagenome-genome-assembly--contig:-NODE-1161-length-13689-cov-3.128649_pt1 | contig 13689 bp, 6 predicted proteins | sample MGYA00241714_ERZ501560 | MGnify/ENA primary metagenome ERZ501560 (study PRJEB25962, sample SAMEA2042392) | human gut metagenome | biome: human gut; feature: human-associated habitat; material: faeces...
GATCAACAAATGGCTGGGTGGCAGCAGTAATGTTGCGACCAATTACAGCTATACGGAATTTTCGGCAGATCTGAACGCGGGAAATATCGCAGCGGTAGATATTACACAGAATACAAATGTGCCGACAGCAACCGTAGATGTGGAGTTTGTTTCCGGAAAACAGCTTACATTCTATGCGGCAGATGTTAATGAGATTATTAAGATCTATAATGACTATGAAGCAGCAGTTGATAAGAAGAATGCGACAGCTTCTGCAGAGGATCAGGTAAAACTGGCAAAGTATAATCTGTACGATGTGCAGAAGGAAAGCATGCTTGGCATGTGGATCCCATATCTGATCATTATGATCATTATGGTCATTATCATGACATTCATGATCGGACGAATCCAGGGCGGTGGATCCGGCGGACAGATGATGAACTTCGGAAAGAGCCGTGCCAAGAAGAATGAAGATATCGGAAAGACGGTTACATTTAAAGATGTAGCAGGATTGGATGAGGAGAAAGAAGATCTGGAAGAGATCGTCAGCTTCCTTAAGAATCCGGGAAGATTCGTAAAGGTTGGAGCCAGAATCCCTAAGGGTGTTCTGTTAGTAGGACCTCCGGGAACCGGTAAGACATTGATGGCAAAGGCGGTTGCAGGCGAAGCCGGTGTACCGTTCTTCAGCATTTCGGGATCTGATTTCGTGGAAATGTTTGTCGGTGTCGGTGCTTCCCGTGTAAGAGATCTGTTTGACGAAGCAAAGAAGAATGCGCCATGTATTATTTTCATTGATGAGATCGATGCTGTTGCAAGACAGCGTGGTACCGGACTTGGCGGTGGACATGACGAGAGAGAGCAGACCTTGAACCAGTTACTTGTTGAGATGGATGGTTTCGGTGTAAATGAAGGAATTATCGTTCTTGCAGCAACCAACCGTGTGGATATTCTTGACCATGCGATCTTGAGACCGGGTCGTTTTGACCGTAAGGTATTCGTAAACCGTCCGGATGTCAAGGGCAGAGAAGAGATCCTGAAGGTTCATACAAAGAATAAGCCACTTGCAGAAGATGTAAATCTGAATGATATTGCAAGAACAACAGCAGGTTTTGCCGGTGCTGATCTGGAGAATCTGATGAACGAAGCTGCCATCTGTGCAGCAAAGGATAACCGTGCTTATATCGTAAAAGAAGATGTAGATAAATCATTTATCAAAGTAGGAATCGGTGGAGAGAAGAAGAGTCGTCTGGTACCGGAGAGCGAGCGCAGAATCACCGCTTATCATGAATCCGGTCATGCGATCCTGTTCCATCTGCTTCCTCATGTGGGACCGGTTTATACCGTATCTATCATCCCGACCGGAACCGGTGCAGGTGGATATACGATGCCGCTTCCTGAAAATGATAACGTATTCATGACAAAGGCAAAGATGTTAGAGGATATCAAGGTAAGCCTTGGCGGACGTATCGCGGAAGAACTGATTCTTGAGGATATCACAACAGGTGCTTCGCAGGATATCAAACAGGCAAGCCAGTATGCCAGAGCAATGGTTACCAAGTATGGTATGTCTGAGAAGCTTGGACTGATCAATTATGAAAGCGATGATCAGGAAGAAGTGTTCCTTGGACGTGATCTTGGTCACGCAAAGAATTACAGTGAGAAGGTTGCGGGAGCAATCGATAAGGAAGTTAAGCGCATCATCGATGAATGTTACGCAGATGCCAGAGCAATCCTTGAAGCACATGAAGACATCCTTCATAAATGTGCAGCGCTTCTCCTTGAGAAAGAGAGAATCGACCGGGCCGAGTTTGAAGCATTGTTTGATGATGTTCCAAATGCAAACTCTACTGCAAACGCAGAGCCTTCAACAATATAGACAATAGTAACACAAACAAATTGATTGAAAACCAATAAAAATTTGTACATGTTGCACAAAAACGGCGTTTTTTGAATAATTTTAAAAAACGCCACTCTCTGTTTTGCACAATAAAATTTTTAAAATAAAAAAATGTTTGGGCAGACTTTTAGAAGCATTTGTATATAATAATACTTGTAACCCCCCAATACATTATATAGTTTTGGCTACACCCCATAAGTAACAAAATACCTTCTCCAAAAGAGGCAGTCGTGCGTTGACTGTCTCTTTTATTTTTTGGCGGGCACCACCGATTCATCCTGACGGTCTGGGGCAGACCCCCGGGGAGCAGTGGAGGATGCTGTGGGGCTTAGTTTTTGCCATTGGTTGTCAGCATAAAAAGGTTGTCTATTTATTAAAAAAGTATTAGAATGAAAAGGCATAAACGAAAGGGAGAGTTTTGAATGTCCGACAAATACACGAACGCAGAAAGAATTCATGATTATATATATGATCTGAAGCCGGTTATCAATGTAGGGGGATTGTTTTCCGATGGTTCTGAATACTATAGAATACCGCAGGAGCCTGGAAGCAATGACCAGGTGAAGGTTAGATTTCGAACATGTGCAGATAATGCCGATGAAGTTTATTTGATCTACAATGGCGAGAAGCTCGTCATGTCTGTTGAAGAATCCGATGATTTATTTGATTATTATACGGCGGTAATCCCTGCCGGTGAGAAATATATATCCTATTATTTTGAGATACATTCAGGCTGCGTGACCTGTTATTATAACAGGATCGGTGTACAGAAGAATGTGAATCCGGACTATAACTTTGAGATCTGTCCGGGCTTTGATGTACCGGATTGGGCAAAGGGAGCTGTCTTTTATCAGATCTATGTGGATCGTTTCTGTAATGGAGATCCATCGAACGATGTACTGGACAACGAATACTGCTACATCGACAGTCCTACCAGACAGGTGAAGGACTGGTATGAATATCCGGCAAATATGGATGTCGGACGTTTCTATGGCGGAGATCTTCAGGGTGTTAAGGATAAGTTAGATTATCTGCAGGATCTGGGCGTAGATGTTATCTATTTTAATCCGTTATTTGTATCACCATCCAACCACAAATACGATATTCAGGATTATGATTATATTGATCCGCATTTCGGAAAGATCGTTGTGGACGAGGGCGAATGCCTGCCGGATGGCGTAAAAGAGAATAAAAGAGCAACAAAATATATCAGTCGTGTAACCGACAAACGGAATCTGGAAGCCAGCAATCATTTTTTTGCAGAACTGGTGGAGGAGATCCACAGTCGTGGTATGCGTGTTATATTAGATGGTGTATTTAACCATTGCGGTTCCTTCAACAAATGGATGGATCGTGAGTGTATCTATGAGAATCAGGAAGGCTACGAGAAGGGAGCATTTGTATCCTGGAGCAGTCCGTATAAGTCATTCTTTAAGTTTTATAACGAAGAGGTATGGCCGTATAATACAACCTACGATGGTTGGTGGGGGCATGATACACTTCCTAAGCTGAACTATGAAGATTCCCCAAAACTGGTGGAATATATTTTGAATATAGCAAAGAAATGGGTGTCCCCTCCATATAATGTGGATGGCTGGCGGCTGGATGTTGCAGCCGATCTCGGACATTCGGAGGAATACAATCACAAATTCTGGAGAATGTTCCGTGATGCAGTTAAAGAGGCAAATCCAAATGCGATCATTCTTGCAGAGCATTATGGAGATCCAAAGCCTTGGTTAAAGGGCGATCAGTGGGATACCGTTATGAACTATGATGCATTTATGGAGCCGATTACCTGGTTTCTGACTGGTGTTGAGAAACACAGTGATGAGTTCCGTGGTGATCTGTTGGGTAATCCGGATACATTTATGGGAGCCATGAATTATCATATGGCGAGATTCCAGCGTCCATCTCTTGAGATTGCAATGAATGAATTATCAAACCACGATCATTCCAGATTCTTAACCCGTACAAACCGGAGAGTCGGACGTACGCATACGATGGGGCCGCAGGCGGCAAATGAGGGTATCGATAAGAGTATATTCCGTCAGGGCGTTGTATTCCAGATGACCTGGCCGGGAGCTCCGACGATCTACTATGGAGATGAAGCAGGACTTTGTGGCTGGACTGACCCGGATAACCGTAGAACGTATCCGTGGGGCAGAGAAGATATGGAGCTGATCCGGTTCCATAAGGACATGATCAGCATCCATAAGAACTATGAGGCTTTGATCCGCGGCTCAGTTATGTTCTTGTATGGAGCACATAAGATCATTGCTTATGGACGGTTCACAGATACAGAGCAGCTGGTTGTGATCCTGAATACAAATTATGAAGATATCGATGTGAAGCTGCATGTCAGACGGATCGGTGTCAAGAACCATGAGATCATGCGCAGAGTGATGTTCACAAATGAAGAAGGCTACAGTCTGGAAGCCTGTGACTACAAGGTAGAGCATAATATGCTTTATATGAAGGTGCCGAAGATGTCGGCTATGGTTCTTGCAAATGTGGGAAGAGATGTTTAAAAGAGGAAACTAAAGCCTTGAAAAGTGATTTTGAGAGAAAAAGATTCATACAACGATTTGTGATCCTGTCTGTAATACTGTTGGCAGTGGTTGGAATTGGTATACGGTTCCTGTTCGGTGGCGATGAAAAGAGAATTGCAGTTATTCTGCTGATATTAGCGGTTGGGCTTGTAATTCTGTTTTTCATCAGTTATCGGGAGATCAACCATACTTATCGGGAGATTGAGCATGTGTCGGATGAGATGCTTCGTGTAGTTCAGGGAGAAGATGAGCTGCCGGAAGAAGAATACATGCAGGGCACGATCGGAATCTTATATACGAACTTTTATAAGATGGTGACATTTTTAAAAGAAAGCAAAGAGCGGGAAATGTCAGAGAAAGTATTCTTACGGGATATCATGTCAGATATCTCTCATCAGCTTAAGACGCCGCTGGCATCCTTAAATGTATTCATCAATCTGCTGTTAGATGATTCCTTTACAGATGAAGAAAAACGGATGCGGGTGCTTAACGAATCAAAAAATCAGCTTACCAGAATGGAATGGATGGTATTGTCTCTTTTAAAGCTTGCCCGGATTGAAGCGGGAGCAATCCAGTTTGACCGGAAAGAATGTGATCTGAAGCTGTTATTATTACAGGCAAGAGACAGCGTAACCTATCTGACGGAGAGTAGGGAACAGGAGGTTCATGTGATCTGTGAGGATGGCAGGAAGCTGGTCTGTGACGGTGACTGGCTGGTAGAGGCGATCATTAATCTTTTAAAGAATGCATCAGACTACTCACCGGAGAAAACAGAAATTACGGTTGAGGTAGAACACAATCCGGTCTTTACCAGAATCTATGTCAAGGATCATGGAATGGGAATCGCAGAGAAAGATCTCGGAAATATATTCAAACGATTCTACCGTGTACACCATGATGTGAATCCAAACAGTGTCGGAATCGGCTTATCCCTTACAAAGTCTATCGTAGAAGGAATGGGCGGCAAGATCACGGTGCGGAGTGAAGAAGGAGCATATACCTGGTTTATTATTACATTTGTACATGTAGATTAAGCTGATTCTAAAAAGAATTCTAAAGAAATTATAATTAAAAAGGGGGGGTAGTATGAAACGCATACAAAAGAAAAGCGTAATACTTACAAGTCTTATATTCACCATTATTTTATTATTAAACATAATACCATTTTCTGCCAAGGCAGAAGAACAAAGAGGAAAAACGCAGGCACTTTCATGGCTCAAAGAAATGGGTGAAGAAAGTGGGGAATGGGAAAATGCAGGACTTCCGAATTTCACCTGTAATGCAATGGCAGTATTGCGTGAAGAAAAAAATGAAACAGACAGTACGTTTTTAACAAAATGGGAGCAGGAACATACGGTGCTTAACGTAGATGAACTGGCACATCTTGCATGGGCAAGGGGATGTCAAAGCTATCTGGATACAGCCTGGGAGTGGCAGAATGAGGATGGCGGATTTGGCCTTACAGAATCCTATACGAGCGATGTGTATGATACTATGCTGGTATTGCTGGCACAAGAAGCAGTATGGGAAAAAGACGGACTGGAAGAAATCACAGATAGTACGGAACAGAAATATCATTCAGATAGGATGACGAAGGCTGTTAATTATCTGATTGGACAGCAGAAAGCGGACGGAGGTTTTGGTTATACAAAATTTGACATATCCGTACCGGAATTATCTGCACAGGTTGGTATCGTTTTGTTATTGGCGAGTGTTGACAATGCTTCTGTGTACGAAAAGTTGGACAGCTACTGCCAGAATGTTTTTACTGCAGATTTTTCTGAAGAGACATTTTTGGAACAGGCAAAACTGGCAGGTTATCTGTACAAAAGGGAATTAATAAATGATACCGATGATGTGGAAAAGAAGTTAAATGCTGTACAGGCAGAGGATGGCAGCGTATATGGAAGTGTAAAGGATACCATACAATATATTCTGTTGGTACGGGAAATCGAGCAGTACCATTCATTGAAGTTTGAAATAAAGAATCTGATAACGGAAGCAGACAATTATGTACTGGAAGTAGACAGGGAACAACAGGTATCATTACAGACAACCATACAATATACCATTAACCAGGAGATGAAGGCTGTTATTCGTTACACTTTACTGGAAGATGGGGAGATCATAAAGACAGAAGAAAAAGAATGTCTTTTTATCCCGAAACAGGAAGAACAGAAGATAGACGCTGTTATGGATATTGTTGCGACCGAAGGCAGGACATATGTACTCCGTACTGAAGTGCTGTCTAAGGAAGATGCGGGAATAGAGAATATATGGAAAAGTACTGAGTTTAATTTTACGGTGCATAAAAAGGAAAAGCCTGAACTGAAATTGACATGTACAGTTAAAGACGGTGAAGATTATGGTATAGAGCTTGACTGGAATGACATAACAAATGATGAAGAAAGATATGGTTACAGGGTATTTAGAAAGCAGGGAGACGGTGTTTGGGAGACACGCTCTACATGGAACGGAAATGAAAAGGTAAGGGCGCTTAATATATATCCTCGTTTAACGGCGGAAAATTATCTTGTCGACTGGATGGAAACGACTGTAAGCGGAACAGGTGAGCCGGCAGGAAAAGGCTTATTTGATATAGATACTGTTTATATAGATGATTATAATACCGAGCCTGAAGAATATCTGTTTGATGAGGACGGAAATTATAAATATGATGTTCTGATGTTTGGTTCAAGTGATTACAACGGACCTATAGGATCACCAAAAGATTTAAATGAAAAATCATATATAGAAACTAAGAAATTCATAGATTCAGGCAGAGGTGCTTTGTTTGGACATGATACGCTTTGGTACATGCCTTATTTTTAAAAATTTTCAGATATGCTTGGAATGAAAATGGGAGGCGCTTCATCAGGATTTTCAAATAAAGTAAAAGTAGTAAAACAAGGGTTCCTTACAGGCTATCCATGGAATCTATCAGGTACACTTGAAATTCCATGGACACATACACAGGGACAATGTTCGGGCGGCAGTCTGGGATCGACTGTGTGGATGGAACTGGAGACGGATGGGAACTGTACGGATTCAGCTACCGGGGTGACATCAAGTGCCTATTTATTTACAAATAATCAGCTTGCGATGATACAGACAGGACACAGTAATGGACTTGCTACAGATGATGAGCGTAAGGTACTGGCAAATACACTTTTTTATTTAAAACAGTTTACATACAGTACAGGTTCAGCTGATAAATCATTTTACGATCTGGACGCGCCTGTTGTTGATGATCTGGAAATTTCGGATAACGGTATTGCAACTATATATGGCGAGGACAGGGGAACAACATATCAGTATTACGTTAAAGGAATAGCGGCAAGTTCTGAGACGGAGAACATACAGTCAAATATAGTGACGGCAACCGCTCTTTCAGGATTAAAGGGCTATATAGTGGAGGTAAGCGATAAGGAGCATATAGAGGATATTGCAGAGTATGATGAGAAAGGAAATCTTATATCTGACATAGTTCCGGCTAATCAGGATAAGGCAACTGTGAATCTTGGAGAATGTACCCCGGGAACTACTGTATATATTCATATACGTCCTGTTGATAATGCGGGAAATATCGGGGAAGAATTTGTTCAAGAGATAGAAATACCTGATAATGAATCGTATTTTGATCTTCCATATGCATTATTTGCAAGTGAGGAAGAAGTACAATTATTCTGTTGTCAGGCAGATGTAAAAGGTATTGTGTATGGAAATGAAACATTCAGATTTCAGGGAAGTACCTTAAATCTTCTTGGTACGGCATATTCTGCGGGAAAATTGCAGATAGCGGGAGGAGATCTTCATATAGCAGAGAAAATCGAAAATGCTTCGCAGATAGAGCTTCCGAATTATATGACAGACATATTGGACAATATGAAACAGAATACGGGAATTGAAGAAATCGCAGAGTACAATATGGCAAATGTAACCAATCCTACTATATGTAAAACGACTACGAAAGCATGGTGCAATAGGGTTAATATATTGGCAGATTTAGTTTCGAACGGAGATATATCTTTTAATGCAAATGTTATGACTCTTGGATATAAAGATCCTGTAGTAATAGCTTCAGAAAATGGCGACATAACTATACAGGCGACAAACGTAAATGGAAACGGATTGATATATGCTCCAAATGGTACTGTTACAATAAATGTGTGTGATTTTGACTATAAAGGAAGCATAATTGCAAAGAAAATCAATATACAGGCAACTTATTACCAACATAAAATTGAGGATAAATAAATGATAGAAAAAATTAAAACTTATAAATATGGATATAAATGCATAGCAATGCTGCTTATATTTGCGTTAAGTCTGAATATGCTTGCCGGCTGTGGAAAAAGCGGCAGTGTAAATAATACGGTGCAGGATGAATATAAAACGGAGAATACTGCGCCTGAAAAAGATACAGAGAAAGAGTCGGTGGATAGTCAGGAGAATACTATGTCTGCCTCAGAACTTCTTGGCACAGAACTTGATACGCTGGAAGAACAGGTAAAAAGTGGAAATGTGGAAGAGACAGCCACACATCTGTATACTGTCGAAGAAGCCTTTGGACAGATGGCAGAAGAAGCTGAAGAAATAATCAGAAGCAGTGATGAATTAAGTAACCTGTCAGATGAAGCACAGTCTCTTCTGGAGAAAAGAAAAGGGGAATTTCAGGCAGAACTGTCGGAGAGAAAGAAAAAGGCAGAGGATATAGAGAAAGCCCTGAAGGAGAACATATCATCAGGAGATGCCGCTGAGGTATTGGGGCTCATAGAAGAAGCGAGAGAGCTGCTTAGAGCTGATGAAGATGTACATACATATGGATCAGAGATTTCGGATAAGCCGGAAGTATACAGGGCGGTTGAAGCGGAGCTTTATAATGCAGAAAAAAGTGATGTGGAGAATTTCATAGTAAAGGACTACACTTCGGAGATTTCAGATGAGAAGCTTATTTCCTGTACAGGGATTATGGAACTTACCGAAGAAATGAAAAAGCTTGCCGGTGAGCTTGATACGCCGCTTGATATATATAATTACATAAAGAACAACATAGATTATGAATATTACTACGGTAGCAGGAAAGGTGCTGCAGGAACATTTGAGTCAAAGGGCGGAAATGATGTAGACCAGGCAGGGCTTCTTATTGCTATGCTTCGATATAAGGGATATCCTTCAATGTATGTAGAGGGCAATATACTTCTTGAGCCTGAAAAAGCCATGGTACTTACGGGAGCTGATACAGCAGAGCGTGCGGCGGCTGTACTTGCATCAAATGAGGTGCCCGTAACAAAGCTTACATCCGAAGGAAAAACCGTATATCTAAAAATAGAGCATGTATGGGTGAGAACCCTTGTACCTTACGGCAACTACCGGGGAGCGGGAGATGCAGATGGAGAGAGCGTATGGATAGACCTTGATACGGGAATTAAGGAATATGAGAGTGTACATAGTGTATATGATACGGTGTCAGGAGATACAGATGAAATTGCGGCAAAGCTTGATGAGGCTGTATCGTCGGGAGCTGTAGAGACATTCGAAAATGTTTACAATGATATTTATGCGGAATGTGAAGATTCATTGTCCGAAATGGATTTAAATAGTGTCTATTTCAGAAAACGTATAATAAAACAGAGAGATGAAGTGTATCTTCCACTTTCTCTGCAGTATGAGGTAGATAGTGAAGAGGGAACATTTGCGGAATTACCTGACCGATTAAGGGATCAGGTGACATTTGAAGTGGATGGCTGTACTCTTGGAAGTTTCAATGCGGATGAGCTTTCGGGCAAGAGTATACTTCTCTCTTATGAGGCTGCAACTGATGCTGATGAAGAGATTCTTTCGGGATATGGGGATATATTTACAACTCCATCGTACGCAGTACATATGACGCCTGTACTTTATGTGGATGGGGAGGCTGTAAGTGATAAGGAAGAGGAGCTTTTATACAGCCCTCTTGGAACGGACAGCAGTTTCAGCATAGTGTTCCATACAAATGAAGGGAACAACAGAATAACGAATACAATTACAGCAGGTTCGATGTATGCGGTAACCATTGATGTACAGAGCATAAGTGATGCGGATATGGAAAGTCTTTATGATGAGATAATCACTCTTAAGGACAGTGTGTCAGAGAAAAATGTCTATAGCCCTGAATATATGGGAAGATATCTTGAGATGACGGGCAAACTGTATTTTGCCCAGTTGGATTTGACATATGCCGCAGCAGCGGACAGTTATAATGTTGCAGCTACAAGAAATATAAGTGAAGCAATAACAGGTTATGAAGCTGAAAAGGAATACATCTATGGAATGGTAAGCGGAATTGATTTCGGCTATATGTTCATGGATGTGGATAAAGACAGCCACAGTGTGGTGAGCCTTCTGGGTGATGAGAATGCGGAGCGGGAATATCTGCTTACGACCGGTATAATGGGTTCGGAATATGAGAGTGGAATTTTTGAAGAACTTATGGGGGAACCTGCTGTTTCTACTATAAGTATACTCAAGGATGCTGTGGAAAGTGGAGTTGACATTCTGGCTATTAATTCTTCAAATCTTGAAGATGCTCTGATATTACTTGACACAGCGGACGAGGTGGTATCGGAGATAAGAACTGCGGCACAAAATGGCTATACGGTTTTCATTCCTCGTGAGGAAATGGTGTTTGGAAGCTGGAGTGGAACGGGTTATATAGTTCTCTCGGAAGACGGAACGGCTGCGTACAGGATATCGGGAGGGTTAAACGGCGGAAGTACCCAGAGCGAAGTAATATATGACACTATGGTTGAATTTGGACTTACACTTGTTGATATAACAGAGGGTATGCTCCTTATTTTCCAGTCAATAAATATGATGGCAGCAGCCGGAGCTGTATCGTTTCTTGGATCAGCACAGATAGCTCTTGCTGGTGTGTGCATAGGTGTGAGTGTATGGTCGTGCATACAGACCTTTAAGCTGTTTGATGCGTATATGGATGGTAATGAGGAAGCGGGAGAAATCATTGTCAAACAGACTATATTTGATGTGATACTTACCATAGGACTTTCATTATTTTCAGAGCTTGCAAAACCGATATTGTCTCTTACACTGAAAAATAAACTTGTGAAGTCTCTAGGTGCTGATGTAGTAGAGGAGCTATTGGCAAACGGAGCGAAGCTGGAAGATATCAGCAAGCTGGTAACAAATCTTAAGAAGCTGGGACTTTCTGATGAAGTGATAAGTATGTTTGCAAAGAACTTCGGAGATACAGGACTTGACTGGCTGAGAAAGGCGAGAGGTCTTGGGGCGTCTCCTGATGTGTTGAAGCAGCTTTCACAGATGGATGGTTTTGCGGATAAGATGGACGAGATCTTCGAGCTGATGAAGGGTTCTTCGAAAAGTGCAGACGATGTGGCAGAGTGTCTTATCAAAAACGGAGATGAAGCAATAGAGATCATCCGGAAATATGGAGATGATGCAGTCGATGCGATTATAGTACATGGTGATGATGCTGTCACAATCATAGGGAAATACGGTGATGATGCAGTCGACAGATTCAAGCAGGGAAAGACGCCTGACGAGATTGAGAAGGAGCTTGGTGGCAAGCCGGGAGAGAATGTAACTTCTGGATTAACCAGTGAAAAGATAGCGGATATTTTAAATACGCCTAAAGGAAGCAGACCGAACCCATCAGAATATCTGAGCAAAGAGTATATAGATAATCATTTGTCAAAATTTGATGATGGAGCAGCATATATTTTATCAAAGAAAACATATGATGCTTACTTTGATGGTAGAGATAAATTAGGGTGGCCGGATGGAACACAGTTTGTACTTCCTAAAAATGAGGTTGATAATGTGTTAAATAACGCAGGAGGTGATCTGGCAAAATTAGAAAAAGAGCTGGGGTATAATATTGGTTCATGGGAAGATGGTGATTATATAATAATGTATGTAAATAATCCTAAGAAATACAATATTTCACTTCCAAGCGGTAACGAGATGGGAGCAAATGATAACTGGATACCGGGTGGTTATACGTCAGGAGGAATACCGGAGGCTGTTGTATATGATCTTGATAATACACCGGAAGAAGTATATTTTAGCGAGCCGATAAAATTTAAAAGAAAATAAAGGAGATTAAGAGCATGATTGATTATGTAGGAATTGCAAGAAAAGCCGTAGAATGTGATGATATGGTCAAACTGTTAGAGGGAAAGGGTGAGTATCGTTGCGAATTTTATTATTATGGCTTTCCACCAGATGCGGATGTTACGGATTGGGAGAATCTTATACCAAGAGGAATTTATGCACTGTATAACGAGGGTGGGTATGACTATATTCCGGATATGATTATTGAAGCAATTAAAGAAATGTGTGAGGGAGATGTTGAAGAGGTATACTGTGCATTTCGAGTTTTCTTTAATTCTGTAATGGATGAAAAAGAAAAATCCAAACCGGCGCCATTTCGTATATCAGAGCAGATAAAATCTGTAGTTATGCAGGCGGTTTTCAATAATAAAGAAAAGTTAAGTAAATGTTTTGACTGGGAAGGATGGAGACATTCTGATGGTATGTGGGGAGCTATAAAGCGATGGGTGAAAATACTAAAAGAAAAATATGGGGAATGTTTAGAATATGATATGGAAGATGCCTGATGAGTTTTGTTTAAGATACAAAGATGTTTTTGATAACCCTAAGTAGTTTAATTAAGTAATAGGTGAAATGATATATCCTATAAGCTGTTTGCAAAGAACTTCGGAAATACAGGACTTGACTGGCTGAGAAAGGCATGAGGTCCTGAAGCATCTTCGGATGTGTTGAAGCGGCTTTCACAGATAGGATGGATGAGCTCTTTGAGCTGATGAAGGGTTCTTCGAAAAGTGCAGACGATGTGGCAGACAGTATTGGTATATGGAAACTTGAGATAGACAGAGGCATATTTTATGAAATTTAAGCTGTTGATTAATAATGCAATTATTATTATCAATAAAGATATGGAAAAAGAAGAATATGGTTTGTTTTATGATAGATACACAGACAGGCGTGGTTTATCATGCCAGAATGTTATATTAAGTTAGGAATGTTTATGAATATAAAATGCGTTAAAATGAATAAAAAATATATACGTAAAATTGAAGGAATGAGTAAAGGGTTGCTTTTGTTTAAGGTAGGAGCAGAGATAAAACAATCAGGACAAAATTTTCATTTGCTTTACGAAGATAAATGCAAGCCGCCGTTAGATATTGCGATTAATCCTAATAACGGAACAATAGAATATAT
>ENA-OPFT01001168-OPFT01001168.1-human-gut-metagenome-genome-assembly--contig:-NODE-1168-length-13647-cov-4.648838_pt1 | contig 13647 bp, 9 predicted proteins | sample MGYA00241714_ERZ501560 | MGnify/ENA primary metagenome ERZ501560 (study PRJEB25962, sample SAMEA2042392) | human gut metagenome | biome: human gut; feature: human-associated habitat; material: faeces...
TTGCAGGTGGGGAGCAGTTTGCGCGCTTCCTCGTCGGTGATGGCGCGTTTCTTTCGACGTAAGGGCCTAAACATCGTTGGCTTCCTTTCTGGTCGTGCGTGGTGGTTGAGCACAAACTATAGCGAAACGGATCCGTTTTTCTTGATGCGGGCGAGTATGTTTTTGAGCTTGTTAAAGTCGAGCGGTTTGGACAGATGGGCGTTCATGCCGGCGTCGTGTGCCGCCTTGGCGTCCTCGGCAAAGGCATTGGCGGTGAGCGCGATGATGGGGATATCGGCTGCATCGACCTTCTCGCTCAGGCGAATCGCGCGGGTTGCCTCGTAACCATCCATGTCCGGCATCATAATGTCCATCAGGATCGCATCGAAGCTGCCGGCGGGATGAGACAGGTACAGATCGACGACTTCGTTGCCGTTGACGGCGCGGGTGACCACGACGCCCTCGGATTCTAGCAGCGTCTGTGCAATCTCGGCATTCAATTCGTTGTCTTCGGCGAGCAGCACGTTCATGTCGGCGAGCGAGCAGTCGAGCGCCCTCTCGACCGTATTCGCCCGCGCCCGGGGGTTCTTGTCGATATCGAGCGGAATTTCCACGTAGAACGTGGTGCCCACATGGAGTTCGCTGGTGACTTCGATGGTGCCGCCCATCAGTTCAATAAGCGACTTAACGATTGGCATGCCCATGCCGGCTCCTTGGAACTTGCTGCGCGCATCGTCACCTTCTTGGGCAAACGGCTCATAGATATGCTTTAAAAACTCGGGAGCCATGCCAATGCCGGTATCCGAAACGCTAAAGCAAAAGAGCGCGCGCCCGTTATCGAGTGGCTTGGTCTTTGAACTAAAGGTGACGGAGCCGCCGTGCTTGTTGTACTTAATGCTGTTGTCTAACAGGTTGATCATGATCTGTCGGATATGGGTGGGACTGCCGATCATGTATGGCCCCGTGGCGTACGGCAGACTATTGTCCTGCATTGTGATGCCGTTACTGGACGCGCGGAGCTTGCACAGCACCAGCGTATCGTCACAGAGCTCTTTGAGGTTAAAAGGCGCATGTTCCAGTGTTAGCTTGCGGTCTTCGATTTTGCCCATCTCGAGGATGTCGTTGATCAGCGAGAGCAGATGATTGCTGGAAGCAAGGGTCTTGGTCAGATAATCTTTCACCCGTTCTTGATCGTCGAGGTTGCTGATCGCCAGTGTGGTAAAGCCGATGATGGCGTTCATGGGGGTGCGGATGTCGTGGGACATATTGGAAAGGAAGGTGCTTTTGGCGCGGTTGGCAGTCTCGGCCGCTGCAACGGCATCCGAAAGTGCCTGATTCACCTGCCTGTCGGCGGTGCGGTCGGACAAGACAAGGATATACTTGGTCCTGCCCTCTACCTCGCTGCCCATGGCGATGTTATGGAACCAGCGCCGCTCTTTGGTCTCCCGATGCTCAAACTCGAAATCCCATTCGCGTTGCTGCCCGCTGAGCAGTCCTTCCAGAAAGTTCTTGTCGCGATCCGGGTCATCCTTCGGGTGCAGCGCTGCCAGAGCACGGGCATCCTGCCGCACTTCTTTCCACGGGATGCCCAGCAGCCGTTCGACGTTGGGGCTGACATAATCCACCTTGGAGGTTTTTGCGTCCAGCATCAGGAAAACGTCGTCCACGTTCAGCGAAAGCTTTTGGAACAGCTCGTCCCGGTACAGGATCTCAGTGTCCTTCCGGCGCAGGGTCGTATGGCTTCTGCGCAGGATCAGCAGGATGATCAGCACAGCAAGGCCAAAGGCGATGCCCGCCACGATCTGCACCGTGTGGAACCACAGCTTATCCAGACTGGCATTGACGATGCTGACCGGCACAAGCCCCACCATCGTCCAGCTCTGGACCGCGGTATCCTCGTAGACCAGATAATAACTGGTGTCGCCCAGTTTGACCCGCAGGTTTCCGCTGCGGCCCTGCGCAAAATCATCCGAAAGGGCAAGAATCTGTTCCTCGGAAAGGTCGGAATGGTCGCGCAGCATCGCAATGAAGTTGTAAATGATTTCCTTGCGGTTTACGGAATTGTCAATCACCACCCGCCCATCCGGGTAGATCACATAGTTGCTGGCATTGCCCTGAAAAGCAGAGCTGTCCAGCAATCTCAGCACAGCATCATTATAATAGGTGATGGCAACAGCATCGTAGGCAAAGCCCCGGTAGCTGCCCTGCGTTTCGGGGCAGATGAACGCAAGCATCGGGGCTTTGCCGGGCAGCGCCGTATTCACGACGATATCCTCGCCATCGGAGAGCTTTTCGTCCAGATTGGTCTGCAGGCCAAGGTAGCCGGTTCCCCCGGTCACGGTCATGTAGTTGCCGTCATAGGAAAGAAAGTAGAAGTCAACAAATCCGGCTGCCTGCTGTGCTTCCTCGATATAGGCCTGAATTTCATCCTCATTCGAGGTGTTTTTCAGAAAGCCGTTGCACAGATGCAGATAGGTCAGGTTTTTGCGCACCATCTCTTTCAGCATACTATTGGATTTATACAGTACCTCTTCCAGATGCGAGGTGCTTTCCTGATAGATGGTCTGCGACATAAACGAGATGTACCGGAAGCTGAAACCGGCTGCCAGAAAGACCAAAAGAAGGATGGCAGCGGCGGCAGGCAGCCACTTGTGCCGGAAATAGCAGCTGCGTTTGGATTCGTGCTTTTCGTCTGCCATTCCGCTCACCTCAGTGTCATGTAGTTTTCCGGCTCTGCAAGCGCTGCGCCGCCGGAGATATAATCGCGCCATGTGTTTCTTACCCACGTATCTTCGCCCGCAGACGTGCCGCTGTCGCTCGCAAGCAGCGCTTCCATCTGCTTTTCCGTTGCAAGGCAGGTCACGGTAACGGTGTCGTTATCTCCCAGCGGCTGCCCGTTCCGGGTGATGCCGGTCAGGGTATAGCTGCCGTTATTCTCTTTTACCTCCACAGCAATGCCGCTGACCACTGGCAGAGAACCGCGGTTGAAGGGCACAAACCCGCCCTCGCAGCCTTCCACAAAGGCGTGGACGGTCTCTTTCAGCTCCGCACCGGTCATGGTGCGCTGGCGGGACATCAGACCGTTCGGCATGATCATGGAAGCTGCCATTTTCTGGTTATAATCCGCCTGCAGCACACTGCCAGTAAAGCTGTTTGCGGTGGCAAGCAGCACATCGGTGCCATACACGCCGCGCAGCGTGTTTGCCATCACGGAGAAGGCAGCGCTGCCGCCGTTTGCGTGGAATACGTTGGAATAGGCCTTCCCGGAGGTCAGCACGGTCTCGTTGTCGGCAGGCTCCTCATCGGCAAGGAGCTGGGCATTGAAGGCTTGATACGCCTGCTCAGCGGTAAGCTCGCCTGCGATCATTTTGGAGACCACATCCTTGGAAACGGCAAAGAAATCGTTGGAGGCGATGCGGATATACATGTGGTTTTCTTCCACCACGCTGCGGACGTCCTTCAGATACTCGGTCAGGCGCAGGGGAACGTTCTGGCTGTAGCTCAGTATGTCCTGCCCCTCTGAGACGATGCGGTTCTGCGCCTGTTCGGAGAGCATGACGTTCAGCACCTTCATGGCTTTTTCGCGGCGCGCGGTGTCCTGCTCCAGATCCCGGTTCAGGGCAACTTGGAAATAGGGAGTGGTCATGATCCACGGTTCGCTGTTCTGGCTGAAGAAGGGCAGAAAGATCGTGTCGATGCCCTCATCCTGAAACATCTTCACGCCGGCAGAGCTGCCAAAGTACATGGCAACTTCTCCGTTCCGGAACATTCCGGTCACATCGTCGTAATTCAATGCAAGATCATCTGCTGTAAGGTGGGTATCCTGAATGAACTGTTCCATCCGCTCAAACGCCCCCGGCCATACGGTGTCGTCCAGACCCACCCGCGCGGTGCTGGCGGGGTCGCTGTAGGTAGTGCGCCACTTGCGCCCCGCGGTGGTGGTAAGCTCGGCAGCGGAAAGCCCCTGCAGGGTTTCCATGCAGGTGTAGTCGTAGGTATAATCGGAGGTAAAGCCGCGGATGCCTACCTTTTCAAAAGCCTGACAGGCAGCTGCAAAGCTTGCGTAATCGGTGGGCAGGGGAATATCGTACTGCTCAAAAAGGCTGCGGTTGACCACAAAGCCGTGGGCATCCGCGCACACCGGCAGCCAGTTCACACTGCCATCCTCGTTTTTGAAGCTGTTGAGGTAGGTGTTGTACACAGCGCCCGCCTCATTGGTCATGGCAAGGTTCATCAGGCTGTCCTTCAACGGTGCCGCATCGTGCAACGAGAAGCGGCAGCAGGTGATGATATCCGGCAGACCGCCGTTTTGCTGCAAAAACTTGTAAAAATCCAGATCGTTGTTGCCGACGATGAACTCAATGTTCACGTCCGGCAGCTGGGACTGGACATAGGGGGCATAGTTTTCGTACAGGCTGGTGCTCCACAGATACACCTGAATAGTCTGAGCGTCTTCCTGCTCCTGTGTTCGTTCCGCATTTTTTTCGCTGCATCCGGTGAGCAGGGATAGCCCCATCACCAGTGCCGCAAGCATGGAAAATAGGCGGCGCAATGTTTTTGTTTTCATCCGATCCTCCTCCTCACACTTCTTGGGCAGCCATCGTTTTGCGGTTGGCTGCTTTGGCTTACTGATCATACATCACCGTCCGCAAGAGTGTGCGCTGTAAAACCCACCCACGGAAAGGATGCCGCAATTTTTGCGTCTTTTCTGTTTTGAGCTCTCCCTCTACCGCGAAGGGGCACAGAATGACAGAGACATAAAAATATTTTACCACTACCATGAAAAATTTTCAATAAAATTTCATATATTGAACCATAAAAGCTGTGTAGGATTACAATAGATGTGTCACAAAGTGAAAAAAGACGAATGAGTCGTTCTGTGGTACAGTTAAATTGCTACACCAAACATCACAGAAACTCATCATTGACAAACCTACATTGTGAACTCAAGGAGCCTGTCCAAAAGAAAGCATAAAAATGCGTATAACGCCCTATGAAATGGTGTCACGGGGCGTTTTATTTTGTCTTGTTTTGTGGGCGATGTTGCGGTTTTGTGAAAACTTGCGAGACTAAATAAAAAATCCCACGAAATTACGATTCTAAACGTAAATTCGTAGGATTTTTGGAGCTACTGACCTGATTCGAACAGGCGACCTGCTCATTACGAGCGAGCATGGAATTTAGAATAAAACACATAAATACGATAAAAATACAAACAACGCGCGCCACTTTTGCGCCACTACAAATTAGCCGGTCTGTTTCTTGAGATAGGAGTCCAGACGATTGATCTTCTTCTTCTTGAATTTTTTGTCAAGAGAAGTGTAGATGCCGAGGGTGACGCTGATATCCTTATGACCCATTTGATCGCGGGCGGTGAGGACATCGACTCCGGCAAAGTACATCAGGGTACAAAAGGTGTGCCGCAGCTGGTGAGGTGTAAAGGGTTCAATGCGCATGGGCAGGCCGCCTGGGCGCTTTTTGCTTTCTTCGCCGTGATAGCCGTACTTTGCATTCAGATCGGCCATGTAGCTGCTCCACAGAGTTTTCCATGCCTGCTCTGTCATGCGGTGGCCCTTTACAGTATGCAGTACATACAAGCAATCGTCCTGCTGAGTTTTGAGATAGTCCACAAGGATCTTTGGAATATTAACGACCCGGACACCGGCTTCTGTTTTGGGATCCTTGATTTTTTTATCCTTGAAATTATAACCGCTGTGAACGGTGATCGTGGCTTCTTTCAAATCGACATCGGCCCAAGTGAGGGCGGTAGCTTCGCCGCGGCGGAGGCCTGAGTAAAGCAGTAGCATGGCAGCACGCTGGGCGCGGTGAGGCGTTTCGCGGATCCACTGCTGCTGTTCCTCTGTGATAGGCTCACGGTGCTCAGGATCAGCACCGGCAGGGCAGGTGGTTTTAACTATGGGATTGTATTGTACCACTTCTGGGATAGCGAGTTCATAGGCAGCCTTGGCGCTGCTGCGCAGATTGGACAGCGTGAAGTGGGACAGTGGTGGTTTGCCATTGTGCCACTGGGCCAGAGAGTTAAGGACCCGCTGGAAGTCGGCAGTGCGAAGGTCTGCTGCAGGCTGATCCAGAAGCGGACCCCAATGGTTTTTATTGTCTTCATAGCGGTCGAGACTCTTTTGCCCGATGCCTTTGGCTGTTTTGGCAGCAATCAGGTTATCGTACAGAGTGGAAAGGGTGGCTTTGGATTGGGCGGGATCCATTCCCTTGCCCAGTGCTGCGCGGTAAGCTTCGGCAGCAGTACGCGCTGCCTTTGCGGTGGAACCATAAAAGCTTTTGTATTTGGGCTTGCCGGTTTCATCTTTGCCGATGCAGACACGGTAGCGGTAACGGCCATCGGAACCTTTTTTGTTTGCCATGTGTACACACCTCCCCTGAAAAAATTCTGGGTTGCAGAAGGATCATATTGGATTTACAATAGAAAAGCGGAGACGCGACGGGATTTGCAAGGCATTCCATGATAGAAACTCCTACTTTTCTTTTGGACAGACAGCAGAGCAGAGAACCCCTTGGCTGGAAACAGCTGAGGGGTTCTTTGCGTTTGTAAAAATGGAGTGCCGGGTGGGCGCTCAAAAATCAATGGACGGTTAAAATATCAAGCCAATTATCAGGAAAACCCAATTCAGAAAGTTGAGCAGAGGGATGTGCTATAAAGCAATCATGAACGGCGTTGACAAATGCGCTGCGGTCAGGAATGGGAAGTAAATGCCAAAGAGCATATACATATCCGAATGGTTTTGTGCCGTAAGAATTGATGGATTTAGGCATTCTTGCGGGAGGATTAACACGCTGTCGATGATAAAAGCGGGAACCATGTGCAGCGATGTTGCGAGCAACAACAGCACAATGAGTCCAGTTTTCAATGTATTCACGAGAAGAAATACCATAGAACTCACGAGCAATGGCAGCACGGTCTTCCGGCAGTAGGTTACGGTACATCATAGAAACCTGATCAAAGGTCAAAACCTCAACGATAACCCAAACAGGATATACGTCGTTCAAATCCTTATGATGATGTAAAACAAATGGTTCATCTTTTCGCAAGCCGAGAGATTTGGAAAGGCCATTCAAAAGTTTAGCGTGCCGCCAGGGATCTTCAAAATGATTTCCATCCAGATAGCCGACCGGACCGTATTGGCGGGCATGGTAGTAAGCAATATAGGCTTTGAGGTTGGTTTCTGCAATAGCTGCAGCGTGAGAGATAGCAGCACGAAACTGTTCATCAAACTGATAAAGGTCGATGATTGTAGAAAAAGATGAGTCCTTTAAAAATTCATCTTCTCCAGTAGAAGGATTTTTGCGCCGCAGCGTGAGGGAATAGGCACTCAGGCGATAATAATTCTTTTCCCGAAGCCACTGAAGGGCCAAAGTATCATCGGCAATTGATAAGCCGCGCCTTTTTAGAATTTGGAGCTGCTGTTCATAGGTACAAAAAGATTTTGTTTCAGGCATATTGGACATCCTCAAAAATTGACATAAAAAAAGACCCGCCATGATACGCATAGATGCAATGCACCCAGAGGCTTAGCGGGTTCCGTTACATGTATTATACGCTTTGGCCCGCCGATTGTAAACAATTTTTACAGCGAAAAGTTGCGAGAGCAACGGAAAAATTTAAAATTGGGGCTTGACAAGCAATAAAAATTCAAGATTTCTTCATGAACAAGACATAAATGGGCTACTTTGGTCGAAGGCAAGGCGGCTTGTTTTTTATGCTTCTTTTGCGCCCAAGCTAGCTGCAGAACGGCTAGCGGTATTTCTAAGTGCTATAAAGAAGTTTACCCTTCGGATTTAACAACAGCGGCAACAGGCAGAAGATCGGTAAACACTGTGCCAACGACATTTCCACAAACCGGGCAGATGACTTCTTCAAAATCCCGAAGGCCTTCATGGATAGAAGCGTTATCATACTGCAAAAGAGAACCACACTTACTACAAGTTACACGTTGAATCATAAAAAACTATCCTTTCATTTATGAATAGGTAATATAGTTCCTGCCAAACTCTACGTTTGGCAGGACGCCCAGAAAGGTTAAAAATTGGCGGGTGTATGCCCAGTGGCAAGATCAAGAACAGTTGTGACAACGTTGCCAATAACCCGTTTTCCGTTCTTTTCAACGTACACTTGATCAAACTCGGAAATTTGATACATGTTGCCGCTACGCATACCACCGCCAGCAGTATACAAATCATACATATCAAGTAATGTGTTTTTGACAGTATCAGTAAGGACAAAATCTATGGATTTAGCAGAGCCGGTAAGCCTTACAGTGATTTCATCGTCGCGATGCTCAGCTAAATCTTTCATCATACCAGCTGTTTGATCTTTCATATAAAACGCGACGTATTCGGAAGCAAAACCGTCGTCTATAGAACGGGAAGAATAACAGTTAGTGAAAGAGTAACGGTTATCACCGATTTTGATGATAATGCCGTTCAATTTGGCCCAGTCACCGCCTAAATAATCGAACATCAGAATGAACGTATCTTTGCTATCATCCAAGAATATACCAGGCTGAACTGTAATTATGGCACCTGCATCGAGAACGGGAATAATCATTTGCCCGTCATCTAAAGCAGTGGGCACAACTGAGGTTTCCCCGGTCATTATATCGGTGGAAATACGAAGATCATCACGTCCGTCAAAAACGCCCTGATTAAATTTTGTTGTGGCAAATGCCGAGATTGGCACAGAAACCAGAAGCATTGCTGCAAGCGCAAGAGAAACGATCCGCTTTTTTAACTGCATGATATTACCTCTACACCACAGCCGCCGAAAGGCGGCTTATTTTTTATGCTTCTTTGCCCAAGCCAGACGCAGCACATTTTTTATAGCGCCCGGTGAGCACCAGATCATCTACATAGTCAACAGCTTTCTGCTGGCCTTCCTCATTGAGCTGATCGAAGGACGACAGCAGCGCGGACTGCTGGGGGGTAAGAGAACGGGATTCGGAAACGTCTAACGAAAAGCTGTCCTGGTACAAGAAATTTGGCTCTACCTGAAGAATGTCAAAAATTTTTAGAAGAACGTCCCATTTTGGACTGCTGACACCGTTTTCATAGTTTCCTATAGCGCTTTTTGTAACGCCAAGCTTTTCTGCTAGGTCCTGCTGTGTAAGACCGGACTGCTCACGGGCCTGTCTGAGACGGGTTGCGAAGGACACTTGTAACACCCCCTAAAATTGTCGTTCTATGGTCAGTATAAAGGTGCTGTCTTGAAAAGTCAAGATAAAAGTACAAGAAATTTGTACAAAGCTCTTGACGAAACAAGAAACTTGTGCTACTGTAAAAATGTCCAAGAAACTTGTACACGAAAGGAGCGTATGGAATGAGTGCAACGGACATGATTTACAAAATCATTGATGAAAAATGTTTGAAACAATCTGCGGTGGCAAGGGCAGCAGGGTATGACCCGAAGAAGTTTAACGCACTACTACGTGGCAGGAAGCGGCTGACATCAGACGATGTTGTACCGATTTGTAAGGCACTGGGAGTTACTCCGAATGAACTTTTCGGAATTGACCACCCCGCCACCCCGGAGAAGAGCGCATGAAAAAAAGCCCCGGAGAGGGGCGGGAGGTGAAAAGTGATAGCAGGTTTTATTCTGGAGTTTATTCTGCTGTTGGTGAGCCTTGGCCTGATAACGGCCAGTGCGGCCGAGAAAAGCTGGAACATGGCAATGATCGCCTATGTGCTGTGTGCTGTAGCGGCCGCAATCATTTCAGCTTTATGGTTTGCAGCGCTGACAGTTCCTGCTGCATAGCAATCTGCGCCGCGACCTGAGCATGGGCGAGTTTTATGGCGGACTGCTCGGAATGGTCGTGAGCAAGAGAAATCAGCACTTGACCGTACCGACTGATCACTTCACGGCTGGATGCAAAGCTGTACAACAAAGGTGACATTGAGCAGGCTTACCAGAAGGGACAGACCGTACATCTGGGAATGCTGACGGATGCGGACGGGACCCCGACAGCGGATAGCATCCTGCAGACGGTGGAAGCGGCCATGACTGACTATGACCGGGCATGGTGCGCGGACATGAAGGAGTTCTTCGACAACTACACCACGAAGCTCATCAACGAGACGAGCCTGCAGCTGGTGGGCTACCAGCGGGCAACCGTGAAAAACTACTACCCCATTGCGGTGGATAAATCGGTGCTGGCGACCCAGATCGACGGCCTGAATCTGGACGCGACCATTGAGGGACGCGGTTTCCTGAAGAACCGCGTGAAGAGCGGACAGCCCATTTTGCTGGAAGAATGCGCAAATGTGGTGCAGCGCAGCCTGCGGGACACGGCGGCGTATGCGGGCCTGGCCGCGCCCATCCGGGACGTGCAGAAGATCCTGAACAGCGGCGTGGAGACGCGGGAAGGGCTTGCAAACCTGAAGAACGGCATCATCAAGGAACAGTGGGGCAAGGATGCGGTGAGCTACATCAATGATCTGCTGACCGACCTGCAGACCACCCAGCGCAAGCGGTCCAGCACCTTTAACAAAGTACTGGGAAACCTGCGCGGGAACTATGCAGGCGCAGTGCTGACGCTGAACCCGGGCGTTGCCATTGCGCAGGCGGCAAGCCTGCCCACAGCAGCGGCCGTACTGGGCGGCGACACCATGGCGGCAGTGGTACCCTTTGTGAAGAACCTTTCGCCCAAGGCGCGGACGGCGCTGGAAACGGAGATCAAAGAGCACGGAGACGTGCTGCTGGACTGGCGCAAGCGCGGCAGCCAGAACGGCGAGCTTGCCAGCATTGGCAAGCAGGAAACATTGGCGGAAAAGGGCATGGACAAGCTGCCGAACTGGCTGACCGGCTGGATCAACGGGATGGACGAAGTGACGGTAGCAGCCCTGTGGGAAGGCAGCAAGCGATACGTGCAGAACCACACGGCCGAGTTTGAAGGCGCGGAGGTGACAGGCAGCCCGGCCTATTGGGAAGCGGTGAACCGCACCTATCAGAAGGTGATCGAGCAGACACAGCCCAACTACACCGTGATGCAGCGGGCGGGCATTCAGCGCAACCCTAACGAACTGCTGAAGCAGCTGACCATGTTCACCACCCAACGTTTCCAGAACTACGGCATTCTGGCGGATGCCATTGGCGATTACAGGGCACAGGCGGAACGCTACCGGCAGAACCAGAGCGATGAAAACAAAGCGGAATTGCAGCGGGCAAAAACACAGCGAAACCGGGCTGTTGTGAGCCAGGCGGCACAGACGGCGGTGTTTGCGATCATGAAGATTGGCGCAGATTTCCTTTTGCACCGGTGGGACCGGGAGCAGGACGAAAACGGCGATGTGACCGTGAAGAGCATGTGGAAACGGTTTGCAAGCCTGTACACAGAAAGTTTTGCGGGAAACTTTTTGTACGGAAGTGAGTTATACAGTCTGATCGACAATGCTGTGAACGGTAAGGATTACGACGTGCTGAGTGCAGCAAGCATCAGCGTGGTGAATGATCTGGCCGGAGATGTGCAGAAGTTTTTTGCGGAGTTCCGGAAAGACACCAGTGAAATGGACGAAGAACAGCTGCAAAAGCACCACAATAAGCTGATGCAGCGCAGCATGACGCTGCTGGAGGACAGCTTTGAAGTGGCGGGTGTACCCTACGGCAATGGACGGAAGATTGTAGAAGCGGTAAAGGGCTACTATGGTGACCTTGAAAATCTTGCGCACGGAGGACAGTTCAGCTTTAATTCTGTGCCGCAAAGCGCCACCGGCCAGTATGACCGGCTGTACAACGCCTATGCCGGCGGCGACAGCGACGAAGCAAAGGCCGCAGTGGAGAAGCTGAACGCTATGGTGGAAGCGGGAACCATTGCGGAAAACAAAATGTACAGCCAGCTGAAGAGCCGCCTTGTAAAGTACGACGTGCGGGTGCGGCAGGCTGCTGAAGAGCAGAATGCAGGAAACGACCAGAAGCGGTACGAGCTGGAAAACGAGATGATCGAACAGCTGAGCGAAGTGATGGGCCTGCCGAAGGGAAAGCGCGGGGATGTGGTGGACTGCGTGACCGGCGCGGTGAACCAGCTGGCCGAAACGCAGCTGAAGGGCGACAACGCCAGCGCGACAGATGACCTTGTGGAAGCTGTGGACAGTTGGGACGCAGGTGCTGTGCAGGAAGAATATGACAGGCTGGCGAAGGCGGGCAAGAGCGCGACGACACTTAAAAGCAAGATCACCGAGACGGCAAAGCCGGAATACCTTGCGGGCAGTGATGCAGACCGGCAGCAGATGGAAGAAATGCTGTTGGCGCTCAAGGACGCGGACGGCAAAGAGCTGTACACGGAGAAAAACTTTGCCCAGTGGGTGAAGGAGGCAGAAAAGAAAGCAGAGGAAGGACCGGAACCGGACCCGTATGCGGCAGTGAGGTAAGAAAAGAAAAATCCCACGGCGCGATGAATTTCACGCCGTGGGATTTGTATATGTGGTTCTTTTGAAATGGAAAAGTTTGAAAAAAGTCCGCAGTGTTATTACGGACGTTTGTGTGATAGGCTGAGAAGGACGGAAGGAGGCAGCGGGATGCGGGTGAAAATTATTCGGAAAAACTTTGGCGGTGTGGAGTTTGGCCCGGAGATGCGGGTGCTGCATCTGGGCGGGCAGAGCAGCGCCAATGTGGAAAGGCTGAAGTTTGAGCTGCCGCAGGAGTGGGCCGGATGTGCCGTGACGCTGCACATCCAGCGGCAGGACGGCACACTGCCGACACCGATCCTGCTGGACGAGGAGCACAGCGCAGCAGTGGGCAAGGAATTTACCGCCAGCCCCTGCGGCAGCTGGATGCTGCTGGCTCTTGGTGAGGACGGATACCGGGCGTTGACCCGACCGGCCCGGTATGACTGCTATGAAACACTGAACACAGACGGCGATGCAGAGATCAGCCCGACGCAGTACGAGCTTTTTGTGGCGCGGGTGCTGGGATATGCGACCGGGGCACAGGAAAGCGCAAAGGAAGCGCGGAACGCGGCCGCAGCAGCAAAGCAGGACGCAGACACTGCAGCGACAGCCGGAGCGAACGCGGCAAGGGCGGCAAAAATGGCACAGGAAGCGGCAGGCAGCACCCGAGGCGATGCGGAGCGGGCGCAGCGGGCTGCAGATCGTGCCGAGAATTTTGCGCCGCCCGAAGATGGCGCGGTGGTAAGCGTGAACGGCAGGGGCGGCGTTGTGACTCTGACGGCGGAGGATCTTGGTGCGGTGGGAGCGAACAGCGCGGGCTACGTGAAGAGCATTTCGCTGACAGACCGCACCCTGACACTGACCTTCGGCGACGGAAGCACGAAGACCATGCAGACCAAGGACACCACGGCACTGGAAAACATGACCGGCATCCTGCCCGCAGCACATGGCGGCACCGGAAAGAATACCCCGTTGACTGCGGACGACGTGGGTGCGGTGGAAAAGGGAAGCGGTGACTACCTGAAGAGTGCAGAGCTGCAAAACGGAGAACTGGTGCTGACCTTTGGCAGCGGCGACACCGTGCACTACACCCTCCCCGCCGCCACCACCACCACGCTGGGCGGTGTCAAGCTGAGTGACGACTTCACGGCAGATGCAGACGGCACGCTGCATCTGGCGGGCGGTACTGCCCCGGACCCTTACCCCGTGGGCAGCATCTACCAGAGCACCGCACGTACAAGCCCTGCCGCACTGTTC
>ENA-OPFT01001169-OPFT01001169.1-human-gut-metagenome-genome-assembly--contig:-NODE-1169-length-13644-cov-2.064611_pt1 | contig 13644 bp, 9 predicted proteins | sample MGYA00241714_ERZ501560 | MGnify/ENA primary metagenome ERZ501560 (study PRJEB25962, sample SAMEA2042392) | human gut metagenome | biome: human gut; feature: human-associated habitat; material: faeces...
CTTGGTATATTTATCAAGGTGCGCAAAAGCGAGTATCGGTCGACGGTAAATATCTCGATGCTTATGCTTGTTCGGCCGAGCTGTTGGGAAACAGTGGTACTACTCGGGACGGAATCGGTACATTTTGCCATGAATATAGCCATACGTTGGGACTCCCCGATTTTTACGATACGAGCGGTGTGACTTCGAATTATGGAATGGGCACGTGGAGTTTGATGGATTATGGCTGTTATAATGGCCCTGATTCCGATGGCGACGGTTATTCCGATGGTTCTGTTCCGGTCGGGTACACAGCATACGAACGGGAGTTTTGCGGTTGGATAACTATCGAAGAGCTGACGACTCCTTCTTCGGTTACACTGGAAAATCTGGCCGATAGCAAGAAAGCCTATAAGATAGTATCGAGCGATAAAGATCAATATTTTACATTGGAAAATAGGCAACAGACCGGTTGGGATCGATATATGGCATCAGCCGGGCTGATGATCGTGAAAGTCGATTACGATCAGTCCGTTTGGGATTATAATACGGTTAACAACGAATCGAGTCGCCAGCGTATGACCATTATGCCGGCCGACAATAAATATAGCGAGTATAATGAAGATGGTGACTTATATCCCTATAATGGTAATACCTCTTTTACCGATGACAGTCGCCCGGCTGCAAAGACAAATACCGGATTGAAGTTGGGAAAACCCGTAACCAATATCGAACAGGATAATGGTGTGATTACGTTCGACTTTATGGGAGGAATACCGGCAGTGGTTGCTCCCGTGGCTGATGTCGCTACTCATGTGACAACAACCGGATTTACCGCAAACTGGTCGTCGGTAGAGAATGCTGTCAGCTATACGTTGCAGGTCGATAGAAAACAACCGTCGGTCGGTGGCGAAATTTTACTGTCGGAGGACTTCTCGAATTGCACGGCTGACGAGACTACAAATATCGCGGGAACGACTACATTCGGAAATGCGAAGGACGGTTATTTCCAAACTTTGGGTTGGAGTGGTAAGTATTTGTTCCCGAACATAGGAAAGATGAAACTAGGTAATTCGGATAATGGGGGAGCTGTATGTACTCCGGCTATCGATTTATCTTCTTGCAACGGAGTATTTACTGTCCAGTTCGATGCCTCTATGTTCGATGGAAGCAAAGAGAAAAGTGTTGTGATAAAGGTATATGTCGAAGGAGATGAGTCGAATGCTCAATCGACCGAAATTCTTTCGACCAGTAAGATGAATACTTACACAATGACTTTTACAGGTGGTACAGCCGATAGTAAAATCGTGCTGATGTCGACAGCGAGCAGTGGAAAAAAGAGGGCTTATCTCGATAATATCGTTGTATATAGCGGTGAAGTTTTACCTGAGATGGCTTCTAAACAAGCTGTTAGCGATGTTTGGCCTCTGATTGTAACGGGAATTACGGATACATCGTATCAGCTCGTTGACTTGGAGCCGGGGTATGTGTATTCTTATAAAGTAAAAGCTGTGACCGCAGAGGGGGAAGAAAGTGACTATTCCAATGTGGTGAAGGTGGATTTATCTACCGGTATTTGCGATTTGCCGGAGTCGCACAATCGAGTGTATACTGATAACGGTTATATTGTGGTCGAGTGTGAAACGTCACAGCCGGTCGAGGTCGTTAATTTGACAGGTCAGATTGTCGTATCTGCATCCGTGAATGGACGTTCTTTGTTATTGGTTCCGGTTAGGGGTGTATATGTCGTGCGCTGTGGTACATCGGTAACTCGTGTGGTTGTGAAATGATGGTATTTATATAATAAAGAAAAGACCGAAGCGAATGTAAATGGGCTTCGGTCTTTTTTTATGGTCTATATATAAAAGTTTTTGAGAACTTAAATTTTTACTTTTCGATCGTTCAGCCGACTTTCTTCGGCTTTGAATCCCATAATATGGCTTTCGACTGAAACACTTATGGGGCTAGACAGATAGTCGCGGTTATCGTTCCCGACAGCGTTTATAAAATCGCGAACCAAACACAAGTCTCCACCGCCGTGCCCGTGTCCGACGTAACTTTTCACTTCTTCTACTTTGGCATCCCATATGCGCTGTTTCCCACTGCGGAAATCGGTTACGGTAAATGTTGTCATATCACCTACGATTTCTCCTTTTGTACCCATTATTTGAGTCCTTCTTCCTCCTTTGGCCATGAATGCCTCCATAGAGAAATTGGCTGTAACACCATTTTCAAATTCCATGCTGGTCACGTAGTGGTCGCATTGGTCATTGTCCATTTGGAACACGCAGCGTCCGTAGTCGGTAGTCCGTATCACTTTACGTATTGCCTCGTTTTGAAGGCTGCGTTCTTTGGGCAGGTCGAATGCATATATATGTTTTCGTTTTTTCAAATAAATGTCTAATGCAGAATAGGGGCATTCATTTTCATGCGGACAATCTAAACAACGTTCGGTAGCACCTTGCGGCATATTCTTCCGCTTGAAATAGGTTAAAGAGCCGTAGGCCGAAATGGATTTGCATGGAGAGCCGACCAGCCATCTGATAATGTCGAGGTCGTGGCAGGATTTTGCCAAAATAATGGGGGTAGTTTCCTTTGAATTATGCCAGTTGCCTCTTACATAAGAGTGCGCCATGTGTGCGTATTGTATGGGTTCGAGATGTTGTATACTAATCAGTTGCCCTATGTCACCCGAATCGATGATTTGTTTGAGAGCGATGAAATAGGGTGCGTATCGTAATACATGGCAGACTCCTACAATGGCATTTTTTTTGATCGCTAAATCTCGAATGTCCGTACATTCTTTTTCAGTAGGTGCTATGGGTTTTTCGAGTAAGATGTGATATCCCATCGAAAGCGCTTTCATACAAGGATCATAATGTAGATTGTCGGGTAGACTAATGATAACGGCATCTGCGAATTTTGTTTTATTCAAGGCTTCTTTCCAATCGGTAAATCTGTTTTCTTCCGGGACATCGTGGTCTTCGGCCATAGATTTTAGCCGCAATTGATTTTTATCGGCGACTCCTACTATTTTCATGCAATCGGGGTACTTTTTCGCATATCCGGCGTAAACGCTTCCTCTGTTACCCGCACCGAGGACAAGAAATGTTACCGGCCGATTTACATTGGCTTTCAGGTCTTTTATGTCGGTGGCGATTCGAGATACATTGTTTGTCTGTTTTCCGTTGGCTAAAATAGAAGGCGCAAAAGCTGCACCGACAGCGGTAAGCCCCATTACTTTTAAAAATTCCGAGCGTTTCATGCTTTAGATTTGATTTTCAAAATTTCTACAAATATATAAAAGAGAAAAATACGAAACAATTTATATTTTTAATATTTTCGATTTGTGTGTATTTTATTTCGATTTGTTCCTTATGAGATTGTAATGGTGTTTTTTTTGATCTTGTTTGTGTGAGAGAAGTTGAATGATTACATTTGTTTGTTCAATATTGGCATGTATGGGGAGCGATGAGTTGAAGGCATTTTTGACGGCTTTGTCGGGTAGGGATATGAAAATTCGAATTGCAGAATTTTTACAGCAGGAGGATTGTATCGCCGAAGCAATGGATATAGCTGTGGGGGAATCTGGTTCAGAGGCATTTCGTGCAGCATGGGGTATCTCTGCAATATACGAAACGAACCGCCTTTGTTTTTTACGATATAAAGATAAGTTCGTTTCGGATTTTTGTCGTGTCAACCACCATGGGGTAAGAAGAGAATATGGCCGTATAATGTTGAGTATGTTGAAACATAAGGAGTATATTCCAGATAGGCATTCTGCTGAAAATTTGGCCGAAATAGTCTGTTCGTGGAGTATTGACCCGAAGATAACGATATCGGAAAAAGTGTGGACTTTTTCGATATTGAAATTTTTATCCCGGTGGATAGAATGGGGTGAAGATATGTTACAACAATTGGAGGCTCTATGTGAAACTGATATGTCGCCGGGAATGAGGGCCTTAATGCGTCGATTGCGCAAATAGTTTAAAATAGCTTAAATGTTTTTTATTCATCTCGTGAACACTTTGCCTAGTATTACATTTGTATAATAGAACCTAAGGCATAAAGGAGATTTATATGAAGAAGTTATGGGGTTGTATATTGGTATTTGCTGTGTTGCTGACGGGATGCCGATCGGCTTCGGTACTCTCGTTCGATGTGTGGCGACCGGCAAAAGTCACTTTTCCGGCGGATATCGTGCGGGTAACTGTCGTTAATAATTCGGCAGAGCCTAACGAAAAAGAGGGGAATAAATATAAGGATATTTCGGGTAAGGAATATACGTTGGTCGTACCGCATGACAGCACGACTTATCGTTTGGCGGAATATATAGCATTAGAGCTTTCTGATGCACATTATTTCCCTGAGATTACAATTTTTTATGACGACTCTATAACCTTGCCTAAAAGTTTGTATCCTCTTTTGTCGGAAAATCAACTTTCGATTGTAAGGGGAGGAGCCGATAATACAGCGGTCGTGTCTCTCGATAAAACCGATATGGTAGTAAATATGGAGGATCACACTTTGTTAGGTTCTTCCGGAGAGACAGTCTTTGTTACAGACTTATCGGTAGCCACGACTTTGAATTTACGTGTATATTGGCCGAACAAGATAGAACCTTCTTCCGAAATGGTTACGGATACGTTATATTGGCAATCTTTCGGGTATACGCCAGATGAGGCTCATAGTTCATTGCCTCTGACCGCTGAGTTTATTCAAGAGGCGATGAGGCAGATTTCTGCACGGGTAAGAGAATTGTTTATTCCTCATGTAGACAATGTCAATCGTTATATTTATACATCTACCAATCCGGCAATGGATGATGCTTATGATTTTTGGCAGCAGAAAAAATACAAAGAGGCTTCTTATTTGTGGGAATATGTTTATGAAGAACAGAAAAATGAAACTACCCGAGCTATGGCAGCAGCCAATTTGGCTGTGTATAATGAGCTGTTCGATAATTATAAAGTCGCTATTGAATGGGTAGATAAATCACTTTCCTTATTTGAAAAGAGGGTGGATAGTAACGCTTCTGATATAACTGCTTTACGGGATTATCGTCGACAACTGATGGAACGGAAGTCTGATAATTCTTTGTTGCAGAAACAGATGTAGAGACAAAGATTGAGAAGCCCTCTATTTTCTTGCATCTTCATCACCAAATAAAGGTGATGTATTTGAGAGTGAAGTTTTTGTTTGTATTAACCCCCTCGCCCTGCGGGCACTCCCCCTATATTTTGCTGCGCAAAACACAGGGGGGAGAGGGTGAGGTGTATATCTCCCTTTCTCCTCGGCTCCGATGTTATTCAAAACGACCCGTCATGCTGCGGAGTACGGCAGGGGGAGAGGGTGAGATGTATATCCCTTTTGTCTCTGCTTCGATGTTATTCAAAACGCCTCGCCATGTTACGAGGTATGGTAGGAGGGAGAGGGTTAAAAAGCACTTTTAATATTTTAAACTCCTCTATTGCTGTGCCTCGTAGCATTACGGGGTGTGGCGTTAGCTATATAGGGGAGGTGTCACAAAGTGACGGAGGGGTTGAAAACGCCATCGTATCAGTCTGTTTATACTGGATATATCCCTTTCTTCTCTGAGTGTCCCATAGCATTACGGAGAACTGTGTTAGCCATATAGGGAAATATACACGAACAATCCCCGTTAATTATCGACTAAGATCCAAATAGTTCCATACTAACTTGTAATAAAAAAACGTCCAAATTTTATTTGGACGTTTTTTATAAATATTTATGGGCATGTTAGCCTTGTATGGCAGCTATACCCGGTAAAGTTTTGCCTTCGATGGCTTCGAGTAGAGCTCCACCTCCGGTCGATACATATGAAACTTTATCGGCCAATCCGAATTTATTTACGCAAGCCACAGAGTCGCCCCCGCCTACGAGAGAGAATGCTCCGTTTTTAGTTGCTTCTACAATGGCTTCTGCAACAGCACGGGAACCTGATGTAAAATTATCGAATTCGAATACTCCTGTCGGACCGTTCCACAGAATAGTTTTCGATTTCTTGATTACGTCGGCGAACAGAGCTTCGGATTTAGGACCGATGTCCATACCTTCCCAACCATCGGGTATTTTATCGACATCACAGAAGTCGGTATTGGCATCGTTCGAGAAATCGTCGGCGATCTTGGCATCGACTGCTAAAACCAAATTTACATGATTGGCTTTGGCCTTGTTGATGAGTTCGAGAGCTAAATCGAGTTTGTCGTCTTCACAGATGGAGTTACCGATTTTACCGCCCAATGCTTTGGTAAAAGTATAGGTCATACCACCGGCGATAATCAAGTTATCTACTTTGGTCAATAGATTTTCGATAATATCGATTTTCGAAGAAACTTTCGAACCACCCATAATAGCAGTGAAAGGACGAACCATCTCTTTCATTACTTTATCGACGGCGGCAACTTCTTTACCCATGAGGTATCCGAACATTTTGTTTTCGGGAGAGAAGTATTCTGCCATCAAGGCCGTAGAGGCATGAGCACGATGTGCCGTACCGAAGGCATCGTTTACATAAACATCTGCCAAGTCGGCGAGTTCTTTCGTAAATTCTTTTTGGCTGGCTTTGATCGCTTTTTTAGCAGCAGCTTTTTCTTCGTCGCTGGCATCTTCGGCCAATCCTCTGGGCTTTCCTTCCTCTTCGGCATGGAAACGCAAGTTTTCGAGAAGAAGAACTTCTCCGGGTTTTAATGCGGCTACGGCTGCTTTTACTTTATCGCCAACACATTCATCTACGAATTTTACTTCGGTTCCGAGCAATTCGCTCAAATGTGCAACGATATGACGCAAAGAGAATTTGTCTTCTGGACCTTTTTTGGGGCGTCCCAAGTGAGAACCGATGATGAGGCTACCGCCATCGGCCAATATTTTTTTCAGTGTAGGTAATGCTTTTACCATACGGGTGTCGTCAGTGATATTAAAGTTCTCGTCGAGAGGAACGTTAAAATCTACGCGGACAAATGCTTTCTTACCAGCAAAATTGTAATTGTCAAGTGTTTGCATATCGTTTAATATTTAGTATGTAACTCTTTTACTCTTTGGCAAATTTAGATAAAAATCGATTATCTTTTTACTATTAAATGCTATTTTCTCTAAAAATCAAAGTAGTCCCTTTGCGTGCAATAGATGTTCCATTTCATATTGTACTTTTAGAGCTTCTTCCCGGGCAGCTTCTGCGAATTTCTCGTCTGTGGCAGCATAGATGATCTTTCGGGAAGAGTTGACGAGTAAACCGCATTCGCGGTTCATGCCGTATCGAGCCACTTCTTCGAGGCTTCCACCTTGCGCTCCTACACCCGGAACTAAAAGGAAATTATGCGGAGCTATACGGCGTACGTCCTCGAATAGTTTTCCTTGTGTCGCTCCGACGACAAACATCAACTGTTCGTCTGAGGCCCAATTTTGAGCCGTGCGTATTACTTTTTCAAATAGCCGTTCGCCGTAAGAATCTGCTGTCAATTGGAAGTCATAAGATCCTTTATTCGAAGTAAGTCCGAGCAGAATGACCCACTTGTCGGGATAGCCGAGAAAGGGTTTCACGCTGTCTTCTCCCATGTAGGGGGCTACGGTCACGGCATCTAAATCGAGGTGGCAGAAGAAGCTACGAGCATATAGCTCCGATGTGTTTCCTATGTCGCCACGTTTGGCATCGGCGATGATAAATTGGTCGGGGTAATTTTCCCGAATATAATTTACTGTCTTTTCAAAAGCGGCCCATCCTTGCATTCCTAAGCTCTCGTAAAAAGCCAGATTGGGCTTATAGGCCACGCAAAGATCGGCCGTAGCATCGATAATAGCTTTGTTAAAAGCAAAAATGGGGTCTTCTTCTTGTTTCAAGTGAGACGGTATCTTTTCCATATCGGTATCCAGACCAATGCAAAGGAAAGATTTTTTCCGTTTGATATTTTCAAATAATTGTTTCTTGTTCATGATATATGTGGATTATAGTTCGCTCTCTTTTAATCGTTCTGCATTCTCTGCCACGATTAAATGGTCTATACAATCTTGTATGTCTCCATTCATGAAGGCAGGTAAGTTATAGATCGTATAATTGATACGATGGTCGGTGATACGTCCCTGAGGATAATTGTAGGTGCGGATTTTGGCCGACCGGTCTCCGGTAGATACCATTGTTTTACGCCTGCTGGCGATGTCGTCTATGTATTTCTGGTGTTCTTTGTCGTAGATGAACGAGCGTAGACGAGAGAGTGCCCGTTCTTTGTTTTTAGGTTGGTCGCGGGTTTCGGTACATTCGATAAGAATTTCTTCGGAGACACCGGTGTTGGGATTCTTCCAAATATATCTTAACCGTACACCCGATTCTACTTTATTGACGTTTTGGCCTCCGGCTCCGCTCGACCGGAAAGTATCCCATTTTATTTCTCCTTCGTTTATTTCGACATCGAATTCTTCGGCTTCGGGCAATACAGCCACTGTTGCCGCAGAGGTGTGCACGCGGCCTTGTGTCTCGGTGGCAGGGACTCTTTGTACTCGGTGTACTCCCGATTCATATTTGAGTGTGCCGTATACATTATCGCCCGATACTGTGAAAATGATTTCTTTGTATCCGCCGGACGCTCCCTCGCTGTAACTGCTGACTTCGGCTTTCCAACCTTTGGTTTCGCAATATTTAGCATACATGCGGAATAAGTCTCCCGCGAAAATGGCTGCTTCGTCTCCACCTGTTCCTCCCCGTATTTCTACGATGGCATTTTTGCTATCTTCGGGGTCGGCAGGAACCAACAGTAATTTTATTTCTTCTTCGAGTTGCGGCAATTGTGACGTGCAAGAATCGAGTTCCTCCTTTGCCATATCCCTCATTTCGGGATCGTTTTCGGTTTCGAGTAATCGGCGAGATTCTTCTATTCCGTTAAGTATTTGTTTGTATCGTTTGGCTGCCTCCGATATTTTTTCGAGGTCACGATATTCTTTGGTGAGTTTTACAAACCTTTTCATATCGCCGATAACGGCAGGGTCGGTAATCAAAGTTCCTATTTCTTCGAATCGGATAAGCAGTCCTTCCAACTTTTCCAATAGTGTAGTCTGTTCGCTCATTCGGCCTATTTTTGCTTTTGGGCAAAGATAAGAAATTTCGCCCGATTTATTTTAACAGAAGGATTGAAAAAGATGGCTCGGCATAGAACGATAGTTTTTGGAACCAAGTCTATGCCGAGCCACCCCACATACAGAGTAGTAGTTTAGGTATTAAACATACTTATCTATATAATGTTTGATGTTTATCCTTGCTTAACGTGGTTTAACTATAAAAATAGCCGAGAAAGGTACTCGGCTATTTTTATAGACTAAAACCAACGGACGTAGGCCAAATCTTGACGATGTGGCAGGTCTGGATTTTTGGGATACATTCGGAATGAATAGCGGAAGACCCCTGAATCGTTAAGTTGGTATTGTATTTTATAAGTTACTTTCGTTCCATCGGTTTGAACCGGTTCCATTTCGAGTGTCTTGTATGGCTCGGTGTTACCTTCTTCTACATTGGCTATGACTAGTTCTACACCCAAACAGTTGCCCAGTCCTTTATTATCCAAAACGACAGACATTTCGTATTCTTCACCTACGTGCGGATTATAAAGCAATCCGTCGGGTATGGATACGGAACAGATCTCGATATCGTTCCATTTGGATACAAATTCTTCTTTCCAAGCTGCGATTTCTTTGGCTTTGGCGAATTGGTCGGCTTTTAGTAATCGGGTACGTTTGCCTTCTTTCAGATAGAACCGGTCGATATAATCGTGCAGCATGCGTTCCATTGTGAACTCCGGTGCAATCTTCGCAATGGAATTCTTGATGTATTGTATCCATTCCGGGGAATATCCTTTGCTGTTTTTTGCGAAATAGAGGGGTACTATTTGATTTTCGAGCATGGAATAGATTGTCGCCGCATCGAGTTGATCTTGTTGGTTTTGGTCTTGGAAAGTTCTTTTATCGGTAAGTGCCCAGCCGGCTCCTTCTTTGTATCCTTCGTACCACCAGCCGTCTAATACAGAGAAGTTGAGTACTCCGTTCATTTCGGCTTTCTCGCCCGATGTACCGGAGGCTTCCAATGGACGGGTAGGGGTATTTAACCAAATATCGACACCGGAAATAAGCCGTTTGGCGACTTTCATGTCGTAATTTTCGAGGAAAATAATTTTACCGAGGAATTCGGGCATACGGGAAATTTCCACAATTCTTTTTATCAAACCCTGTCCGGCTCCGTCGGCGGGGTGAGCTTTCCCCGAGAAGATAAATTGTACCGGATAATTGGGGTTGTTGACTATTTTTGAGAGTCGTTCAAGGTCTGTGAATAACAGGTGTGCTCTTTTATAAGTGGCGAAACGACGAGCAAAACCGATCAGTAAAGCGTTCGGATTGATTTTTTCGAGGACCGAAACAATACGGGAAGGGTCTCCTTGATTCTTCAACCAAGTTTCACGAAAATCGTCTTTGACGAATTTAACGAATTTATTTTTTAAAGTTTGTCTGATGTTCCAGATGATTTCGTCGTCCACTTCGTAAATCTTTTCCCACATTTTGGGATCGGATTGATGGGACATGAATTCGGGACCGAAAGTCTTAACATAGAATTCTTTCCATTCCGAAGCAGCCCACGTGGGCATGTGTACACCGTTGGTGACATATCCGACATGCAATTCGTCGGGGCTATATCCTTTCCAAATGGGCTGGAACATTTTCTGTGAAACTTTACCGTGCAACCAGCTTACCCCGTTTACTTCTTGACAAGAATTGCAAGCGAATACACTCATTGAGAATTTTTCGTTTGTATCGGGATTTTCTCGTCCCATATTCATCAGGTCTTTCCACTCTATCCCTAATTTGGCCGGAAATTCTCCCATGTATTTCCCGAAAAGAGATTCATCGAAATAGTCATGACCTGCGGGAACAGGGGTGTGTACGGTATAAAGAGAAGACGACCGTACTACTTCGAGAGCTTCGTTAAATTTTAAGTGGTCGTTTTGTACGTAGTCTACCAATCTCTGTACGTTCAGTAATGCCGCATGGCCTTCGTTACAATGGTATAGGTCGGTTTTGATTCCCAATTTATTCAACATTAAGATACCGCCGATTCCTAGCAAATATTCTTGTTTCATGCGGTTTTCCCAGTCGCCGCCGTAGAGCTGGTAAGTAATAGGACGATCCCATTCGCTATTCGTATCGAGGTCGGTGTCGAGCAGGTATAATTTGATTCGACCGACATTTACTCTCCAAATGTGGGCATAGACGATTCGTCCCGGGTAGGGAACTTCGAGAACCATCGGTTTGCCGTCTTGTTCGGTTAATTGCTCGATGGGTAGTTGATTGAAATTCTGGGCTTCATAGTTGGCGATTTGCTGCCCGTCCATCGACAGAGTTTGAGTGAAATATCCGTATCGGTATAGGAATCCTACGGCTGTCATATCGATATTACTGTCACTTGCTTCTTTTAAGTAGTCTCCTGCTAAGATACCTAACCCTCCCGAATAGATTTTCAAAACGTGGCTCAATCCATACTCCATACTGAAATAAGAAATGGAAGGAACGTCTTTGCGTTTTTCTACTTGTAGATATTTCTCGAACTTGTCATACACATCTTGAATGTTGCGCATGATTTGTTTGTCTTTGGTTATTTCTTCGAGCTTTTCGTAACCAATGCGTTGTAGGAATAAAACGGGGTTTTCATGAACCGATTTCCATAAATCTTTATCGATCGATTTGAAAAGGTTTATGGCTTCATTATTCCATGACCACCATAAGTTTTTAGCTAATATTTCTAAGCATTTCAAATCTGTCGGGACTTGTGATTTAACAGTTATATCCCGCCAATTAGGAGTGTTTGTATTGCTTACTTGTACTTTCATAATTGAAATATATTATAAGTTTATTATTTTCGTAATGCTGCTTTTTTCAGAGCCAAGTGGAATGCTTGTGTATAATATTCTATAAAATGTTTCCATTCGGCTTCGAGTGAAACGTTTGTGGCCGCTTGTCCTATTTTTGCTCGTTGAGCTTTCCCGCAGTGGCTGAGGGCGAGGATAGAGTCGGCTAAATCTTCCGATACTTCTACAAAATTCAAATCTCCCCGATGCAAATTTCTCTAAACCCTGTTCCTTTCGGCTGTTTATCCATTTCCCGAACCCTGATAAATCGGTAGTGATCGTGGGTATTCCGAACGCAATGCTTTCCAAAGGTGTATATCCCCACGGTTCGTAATATGATGGAAAAGCCGTAGCATCTAATCCTATTAACAAATCGTAGTACGAAAGGTTGGCAATTCCGTCTTTCCCGGTGAGGTAGGACGGCAGGAAGATAACTTTCAATCGGCTTCCAGCTTCGTTATCTAAATTTAAATAATGTATCTGATTAACCACACTGTCTTGATCGTAATTGTGAAGCGTGTGGGTGATGAAGGGAGCGGGAAGGGGCGTTGCCTCATAGGTAGCGGATTGAAGCCTATTTTGTAAGTCAATTCTCGGACCTTCCACCCAAGCCGGGACTAAAATAAACGCTACTATTTCTCTTTCTAAATCAGGACTTTTTGAGACTCTTTTAACCGCATCGATAAAGAGGTCTATCCCTTTGTTTTTATATTCGTAACGTCCCGATGTGGCGATCAAGAAAGCATTTTTTTTCGGTCGCTCCCCTGTCAATGCTTCGACAATATCACATAACCGTTTACGGGATAGGTTACGTTTTGTTGAGTATGATTCTTCCGCCGGAACAAAATCCCTCTCAAATCCATTCGGGGTGACGATGTCGGGTGTTCGTTCTAGTAATTGAGAACATTCTTTTGCCGTAATGTCGCTTACTGTTGTGAAACAATCTGCTTCGTGGGCTGCACTTTTTTCTAAGGAGTGTTTCGATACCATGTTCAACTCTTCGGCCATCTGATCTCCGTTGTAACCGGCTAAATAGTCATATAGAGGTTTCCCATTTCCTGCAATAGAACGACCGATAGATGTCGCATGAGTTGTGAAAAGCGTCGCGATTTGCGGTAAAGTGTACTTTACGTGAAGTAGTCCCATACCTGTGGTCCATTCGTCGAAATGGGCGACGACCTTAAATTTTTCACCCTGTATGAACTTGTAAAAACTTTCGATAACCACAGCCGACGCATAGGAGAATATACACGATTCGTCATAGTCTCCGTAAGCTGGTAAAGAGTTTACCCCATACCGGTTCCACATTTCACCATATAAATCGTTTTTATAAGGATATAATGATTTGAAATCGACTAATATGACGATAGGTCTGCCCGGTATATCCCACCGACCTATCTTTACTTTCATATTTTGGGGTAAAGAGGCTTGTTTATGCCAGTCTTTCAGAAGAGTTTTGGATCTGATAAAATAGGGACACGGTTTATCTCCCCAGATATCCGGTCCTATGAAAATAATTCTATCTTTATATAGTTTTTGGAGCGTTCTTGCTTTTGTGGAAAGAACGGTATATATGCCGCCCACTTTATTGCAAACCTCCCAACTTACTTCAAATATATAATCAGGTATAAGTTGCTTTTCCATGATTACTATAATAATATTATACTATTGTTTTGCAATAGAGCGAACAAAGTTACAACAAATATTTTGTAACTCAGTGATAAAAAATGTTTTTTAGAATCGGGTGATTTGTCATATTTAGCGAATT
>ENA-OPFT01001182-OPFT01001182.1-human-gut-metagenome-genome-assembly--contig:-NODE-1182-length-13568-cov-2.245393_pt1 | contig 13568 bp, 18 predicted proteins | sample MGYA00241714_ERZ501560 | MGnify/ENA primary metagenome ERZ501560 (study PRJEB25962, sample SAMEA2042392) | human gut metagenome | biome: human gut; feature: human-associated habitat; material: faeces...
GTTTACAAAGAAATGTAAAGCAATCTCCACAAACAAAACTTCGGTTACGGTAAAAAATCTGCAAAAGAAAAAGACCTATTACTTCCGTGTTCGTGCCTGTGAGGTTGTAAATGGAAACAAGGTTTACGGGAAATGGAGTAAAACGAAACAGGTAAAAATAAAGGCGAAAGCGAAGAAATAAATACAGTAATTGTTTTGGATAATACTGTAAAAATATGGCAGAATGCAACGGACATCATATGAAGATCTCTGCGGCAGTCTGCCATTATTTTTTGTATTTTAGGAAAGATTTTTATTAAATCAATTTTTTTACATCTTCATAAATCTCCTGAATTCGGGCATCATCGATTTCCGTTCCCAAGAAGATTTCAACGGCATATTTTGCCTGAGCAACAAGCATTTCCAGTCCATTTACGCCGATCATGCCAAGTTCTTTTGCCTGCGCGACAAATTTGGTTGTGAGCGGGTTGTAGACAACGTCCAGAACCGCTTCACATTTTGGAAATTTTGTAAGGTCAACCGGAGAGGCATCCACTTTTGGAAACATACCGACCGGGCTCGTGTTGATAATCACTTCTGCGTCTGTGTGATTTGCAAAACATTCATCGTAGGAAATGGATTCTCCGTCGTCAACTACATCTACGACGATCATGTTTTTTGCGTTATGTTTGCGGACAACGGCTTTGATGGCCTGTGCAGCACCGCCATTTCCCAAGACAACTACTTTTTTATCGGTCAAAGTGATGCCGTGGCGGAGTACCATATATTCAAAACCGGAGAAGTCCGTGTTATAACCGCGGAGTTTACCATCGTTATTAACGATCGTATTGACAGCACCGATAGCTTTGGCATTGTCGTCCATTGAATCCAGATAAGGGATGACATCTTTTTTATAAGGAATCGTGACATTGATCGCGCGGAAAGGTTTTTCCTCCATAAATACCTTAAACTCCTCGCGGGTCAGAGGATGAATATCATAAGTGTAGTCAGCAAGACTTTCGTGAATTGGTTTTGATAAGCTGTGTCCCAGCTTTTCTCCTATTAATCCGTAATCCATAGTATAAATTATCCTTTCTAAAATCATAATTGTCGTAACACTTCCTTGAATCCATGCACGGCTTCGGAATCGTTACCATTGTCTCTATAAAACAGTATCATATTTTTTTTATTCTTTCAAGCATAATCCCAAAATAATCGCATATATTCAAGTAAAACATCTCAAAGGAGGAACGATTATGGCAGGACAAGATATCATTGAGGTCATACCGGGAAAATACCGCCCGCTTTTGGAACAGAGTCTGCAAGACAGATGGCAGGCACTTCAGGAAGTACGGTTTCGCATCGGACAGGCGGTAGAATGGTACGATGGAAAAAAGCACCGGCTGGAAGGAACGCGGGTGACGCGCATGGATATGAAAGAAATGATGGACTACATGAGTGGGTATTCGCTGTATGCCTTTGAGGATGAAATTTCAAAGGGCTATCTGACGATTCCGGGGGGACACCGTGTGGGTGTTGCAGGACAAGTTGTCGTCGAAGATGGTGAGGTAAAATACATACAAAATATATCGTTTGCCAATATCCGTATTTCGCATGAAAAGATTGGGTGTGCGGACAAAATACTGCCGTATTTGTGGCAGGAAAACAGAATTAAAAATACGTTGATAATAGCACCGCCGCGTTGCGGGAAAACAACGATATTACGTGATCTTACGAGAAAAATATCGGGAGAATACGCAAAAAAGAACGTCGTGGTTGTGGATGAACGGAGTGAGATTGCCGGGTGCTATCGGGGAGAACCACAAAAGGATGTAGGACCGCGGACCGATGTGTTGGACCGCTGTCCGAAAGCCGTGGGAATGATGATGGCAGTGCGGAGTCTGTCGCCGGAGGTGCTTGTGGTAGATGAGATCGGTGGAAAGCAGGACATACTTGCCTTGCAGGAGGTATTAAAATGTGGGTGCAGTGTGATTGCGACGGCACATGGAGAAAAATGGGAAGAATGGAAACGCCGCCCGGACATGCAGGAACTGTTTCAGAAGAGGTACTTTGAATGCTACATTTTATTGCAGCAGGGGGAAAGACCGGGACAGATTGCCAGTGTGCGGGAAGCAGGGGGAGTGGAATGTTATGATATATAAGATCGTCGGAAGCCTGATATTGCTGGTGGGAACGGCGGCACTGGGCGTCTATTATGCCGGACAGTATATGGAACGGCTGCGGAATCTCATGGAGATGAAAAAAGCCCTGATGCAGATGCAGGGAGAACTTCGTTATCTGCATTCGGCAATGCCAGACTTGCTGGAAACAATTGGAAAAAGAACGCGGGGTGTATTGAGTCCGTTCTTTCTTTCTCTGGCAAAGGAAATGGACAAAAAGGAGCAGGGAGATTTTGCAAGTCTCTGGTGCAGCCAGATAAAGAAAAAGATTCCGCTCTCTGCGCTGGAACCGGAAGCGAGAAATCTGCTTTTTGAGACAGGAAGGCAGCTTGCGGACAATGACAGGCAGTCCAAAGAAGAAGGACTTACTTTTGCGTTAAAACAGCTGGAAGATATGATACACCGTAGAAATAAGGAAAAACAAAACCGGCTGAAACTATACTATGTCTGCGGTATTATGGTGGGAGCGATGCTTACAATATTGCTTGTATAAGGAAGGTTTTACAGTGGAGATAGGAATTATATTTAAGATCGCACTTGTGGGAATTCTGGTTACGATATGCAACCAGATCCTGAGACAGTCAGGAAGAGAAGAACAGGCATTTTTGACAAGCCTTGCCGGACTCCTGATCGTATTATACTGGGTGATTCCCTATATTGTCGATCTGTTTGAGACGATAGAGAGGTTGTTTGACTTATGATTCAGATTGCTTTGTTTGCCATCGCCGGAATGATGCTGGCAGTATTTGTGGGAAATATGCACCGTGAGATCGGTATCTGGATTGCCCTTGTTACAGGGGTTATCGTATTTTTTTATGGAATACGGAAATTTGAATACATGGTGGACATGTTTCGAATGATGACGGAATATACCGGTATCAAAGAAGAATATATTGCGGTAGTGCTGAAAATGATCGGTATCGCTTATATTTCCGAATTCACGGCGACACTCTGCAAAGATGCCGGACAGCATGCGATCGCCTGTCAGGTTGATTTCTTTGGAAAAATGAGCATGGTAGTGGTAAGCCTTCCGGTACTTCAGACTCTTTTAGAAACGATAGGAGAGATGATGCCATGAGAAAAAAGAGGGTACTGATAGTGCTTATCTGCCTTCTGTTAGGGGGCGGAAAAGTCAGTATTTATGCGGAGACAGAGGACAGGACAAGTTCTATTTCAGAAGAAATTCAGGAAAGCATTTCTCTGGATGAAATCGATGACAATCTGAAAAATGACAGTGAAAACAGGATTCCTTTTTCATTGTCTGACTATGTCGAAAGAGTATGTCAGGGAGACTGTGAATTGTCCTTTGACACGATTACAGAGTACATAAAAGAAGGGGCGGTCAGTCAGTGGGATGCCAATAAAACACTGGTATTCCGGCTTTTGATCTATGCGGTTTTGTCAGGAGTATTTTTAAATCTGACAGGAAGCCTGTATGAAAAGCAATTGGGAGAAAATGGGTTTCATATGCTTTATTTTCTGGTTGTAACAATCCTGCTCTCTGCATTTTATGCAGTTTTTTCTGTGGCAAAAGAAGTACTCTGGCAGGTGCTTTCCTTTATGAAAACCCTGGTGCCTGCTTTTTCACTTGCTCTGACCTGGAGCAGCGGGAGCGCCACTTCCTTTGCGTTTTATCAGGCGACACTGGCAACGATCGGGGTGGCGGAAACATTGATGTATTATTTGTTTTTACCAGTTATTCAGATTTATTTTCTGCTGCGGGTATTAAATCCTCTTTCCGGTGGGAAATTTGATAAACTGGCGGCACTGCTCGAAAGCATTGTGCGAGTGGGAACCAAGATCATATTGGGGATCATGCTCGGCCATCAGGGGATCAAAGGGCTTCTGATGCCGGCACTCGATCAGGTGAAGCGGGGGGCTGTGTTTCGCGCGGCGGAGAGCATTCCCGGTGTAGGAAATGTATTTGGCGGAGTTGCCGATACAATCGTGGGAAGTGGTATTCTCATCAAAAGTGCCATTGGCGTTGGAGGGATCATTGCCATCGCTTTGATCTGCCTTCTGCCGCTTTTGAAACTGGGGTTGTTTACCTTTCTGTACCGGGTGATCGCGGCATTTTCCCAGCCGGTGGCGGACCGCCGGCTTGTGGCAGTATTTCAGGGGAGTGCAGACAGTGGCAAGCTGTTGTTTCAACTGGTCTTTATGGCAGCGGTGCTTTTTTTATTAACCCTTACCATTATTATTGCGGCGACGAATTAAAGGAGGAAAGGATGGAACAGATATTTGATATTGTAAAACAGATTACAGGAGTTATGCTTGTTTTTTCCGTGCTCCTTCATATTTTTTCCGGATCTTCTTATCGAAGATATTTCCAATTTATGGAAGGACTTCTCATCCTGCTTCTGGCAGCAGCACCGTTATTTCAGCAGTTAAAAAGGGAAGATATTGTGGAGGAATGCTTCCAAAAATATCAGAAACAGTGGGAAATGCGGGAAGTTGAGGATGAAATGGAGCGTATTGGGAAACGACGGGAAAATCTTATAGCGCAGGAAGGGCAGGCGATACAAAATGAAAGAAACGTGGAGTGATACGATCAAACAGATGGTAAAAAAGGCGGGAAAAGGGAAAATTTTACTGTTGATCGCAGCCGGTGTGCTGCTGTTGCTGGTGTCTGTAAAGGACAGCGGCAGACAGGCAGCGGTGACGGAAAAACAGCAGAATATGACAGCAGAGCAAAGCACTTCAGACGATATGCAGAGATACCGGGAAAAGATGGAAAAGCAGGTAAAAGAGATTCTGGAGCAGGTGGAAGGCGTGGGAAAAGCAGATGTTATGCTGACACTACAGGCGTCGAAAGAAAAGGTAACACTTAAAGACAATAAACAGGATGACACCAAGACCGAAGAAGAGACGGTTCTTTTGGATGGCGAATCCCGCGAATCTTCGCCGTATGTGGTGCAGGAGATCGAACCGCAGATCGAGGGAATCGTAGTAGTGTGCAGCGGTGGGGACAGTCCGGCGATGCAGCGTGAAATAATCAGTGCAATTTCGGCATTATTTCCGGTGGAAAGTCATAAAATTAAAGTAATGAAAAGTAAGGAGGCAAAATAAGTGAAAAAACTTTTGCGGAAAAATCAGATTATTATAACGGCTCTCGTTGTCATGGTTGCTCTTGCCGGCTATCTGAGCCTTACGGGAGAAGAAGAACTGGCACTCAATCTCACCGGGGACGGGACGACAGCACAATCCGAACAGGAGAGCGCGGAAAATACGGAGGAAAATGTCGCAGCAGAAAACGTAGACGACAGTGAAGTGGCAGACATCAGTGAAGAGGACACCGCGGCACAGACGGCAGAACAAGTGGATTCTGAAAATGTTGCATCCAAAGAAAATGCGGGAGAGGCAGTACTTGTCAATAATACGGTAAAAGCAGATTATTTTGAATCTGCCAAACTTTCCCGTGAACAGACAAGAGCCAAAAACAAAGAAACACTGTTGGAACTGGTAAACAGCAAGACAGCATCCGATGCCCAAAAAGAAAAGGCAATGAATGAGATCGTTGCTATGACTGCTGTCAATGAAAAAGAGACAGCGACGGAAAACCTGCTTGCTGCCAAGGGATTTGATGAGACGGTTGTAACGATCGTCAATGACAGTGTCGATGTGATCGTCAATGCGGAAGAACTTACAGAACAGCAGATTGCCCAGATCGAAGATGTTGTGAAAAGAAAAGCAGAATGTACTTCTGATAAAATTGTTATTTCTCCTGTTGGCAAAAAACAGTAAATGTGGTAAACTAGTACTATATAATGTTTTTTAAGAAAAGATAGATGAGGTGACAGATATGGCAAAAGAAGTATTTGGATCAAAAAACAGCATCGGGGAAGTGCAGATTGCAAGTGATGTGGTTTCTGCTATCGCGGGGATTTCCGCAGCAGAGGTAGACGGAGTACAGTCTATGGCTGGCGGCAGCATCAATGACATTGCAGGAAAACTGGGGATGAAAAATTATTCCAAAGGAGTCCGCGTGACAATTGCCGGAGATAAGGCAGCAGTTGAAATTTCCGTCACTTTGAAATATGGATACAGCATTCCGGAAGTGTCAGAGAAAGTACAGAAAAAAGTATCACAGGCCATTGAAAACATGACCGGACTGGAAGTGGAAAAAGTCAATGTCCGTATCGCAGGAATTGCAGCGGAAGAACAGGCATAATAGAACAGGCACGAAGAGAGTATGCAGCGAAGCGGCTTGAAAAAAAGGCGCTTTGTTGCACTCTTGTTGTGTCATAAAGGCAAATAAAAAGAAATGAGGACGCATATGACTAGAAGAGAAATCAGAGAACAGGTTTTTATCTTGTTATTCCAAAGAGAATTTTACGGACAGGAACCGTTTGATGAACAAAAAGAAACCTATATGGAAACCGCAGAATGGAAAGAAAAAGATCAGGCATATATCGAGGATCATGTGGCAAAGATCATGGACAAGCTTCCGGAGATTGATGAACGGATCTCGGAACATTCCAATGGCTGGAAGATTGACCGGATCGGAAAAGAAGAACTGGCGATCCTGCGTCTGGCAATTTATGAAGCATTATACGATGAGGAGATTCCGGTCGGAGTCGCTGTCAACGAGGCCGTTGAACTGGCAAAAACATATGGCGAGGACGGCGGAGCTGCTTTTGTAAATGGAATTTTGGGGAAAATAGTAAATGAATAGAGGTCAGGTTTACACCGTATCTGCCGTCAATCAGTACATCAAAATGATGTTTCAGCGAGAGGAGGCACTTGCGGTTGTATTTGTAAAAGGAGAAATATCGAACTGTAAGTATCATAGCAGCGGGCATATTTATTTTACGTTGAAAGATGCGTCTTCGGCGATTTCCTGCGTGATGTTTGCAGGTGACCGCAGACGGCTTTCGTTTCGTCTGGAAAATGGACAGGAAGTTTTGATCGGCGGTACGATCAGCGTGTATGAACGCGATGGCAGATACCAGCTGTATGCGAAGACCATTCAGCATGCGGGGGAAGGACTGCTGGCAGAAAAGTACGAGCAGTTGAAGAAAAAGCTGGAACAAAAGGGATATTTTGCAGAGGAACACAAAAAACAAATTCCAAAATATGTAAAAAAAGTTGGCGTTGTCACGGCAAAGACCGGGGCAGCCATTCACGATATTATGAATATTGCAGCGCGGAGAAATCCGTATGTGCAGTTGATCCTGTATCCGGCAAAGGTGCAGGGAGAGGGAGCCTGCGATACGATCGCAGCCGGAATCCGTACTCTGGATGCCATGAATCTGGATGTGATCATTGTCGGACGAGGCGGCGGATCCATTGAAGACCTATGGGCCTTTAATGAAGAAGTGACGGCAGAGGCGATCTATCAATGCCATACCCCGGTTATATCCGCGGTTGGACATGAAACCGACACCACGATCGCGGATTATGTCGCAGACCTGCGTGCTCCGACACCTTCGGCGGCAGCAGAACTTGCGGTCTATGATGTAGAACATTTGCTGGATCAGATCGCAGATTACCGCGGTTATCTGATCCGAGGAATGAGGGATCGTATCGGCATGGCAAGAGACCGCATGAAACTTCTGGAGCGGCAGACCAAATTATATCATCCGTCCAATCAGATTGCACAAAACCGGCAGTATATTGCAGATCTGAGTGACCGGATCACGATGCAGATGACCCGGATGCTCCAGCAGAAACGGCAGGAGCTGCAAGTGCTTTCCGGAAGATTAGACGGGCTGTCACCATTGAAGCGGCTGGAAAGCGGATTTGCTTATGTGGAAAACGAAGATGGTGCGATGCTTGACAGTGTTGAGCGCGTGCAAAAAGACGATGTGATCCGTATCTTTGTGGCAGATGGCAGACTGGAAGCCAAAGTGGTCGCAAAAGAGAAAAATCCGGCTTTGAAAGGGGAAGAATAAATGGAATTAGAAGAAATTATGGAAAAATTAGAAGAAACCGTTATGACGATGGAGCATGAAAAACTTTCTCTGGAAGAGGCGTATGCAACTTTTTCCCGGGGAATGAAACTGGTTGTCGAAGGGAACAAAGCCATCGATCAGGTGGAAAAGAAAGTCAAAGTTTTGATGGAGCAGGAAGCGGAGGAAGAAGAATGAATATCGAACAGACATTGAAAGAACGAGCAAAAGAAGCGGAAGATGTCGTAGTTTCTTATCTTCCGGAAGTAACCGGATATCCAAAAACCGTTTTGGAAGCGATGGAATACAGTGTAGAAGCCGGGGGAAAAAGAATCCGTCCGGTTTTGATGCGGGAAGTTTATCATATGTGCGGAGGCACGGAGGATTCTTTGATCCATCCTTTTATGGCTGCGATTGAAATGATTCATACGTACTCTCTTGTACATGACGATCTGCCGGCGATGGACAACGATGAATACCGCCGTGGAAAATGGACTACACATAAGAAGTACGGCGAAGCTATGGGGATTCTTGCAGGGGATGCGTTGTTGAATTATGCTTATGAGACAGCAATTCGAGCATTTGAAGAAGCATCGGCAGAAAATTTGGCACAGACGGCAGCGGCGCTGCGTGTCCTTGCACGAAAAGCCGGAATCTATGGCATGGTCGGAGGTCAGGTCGTAGATGTGGAAAAAGATGGAAATTTTGTCGATGAGGACATGTTATTGTATGTATATGCAAATAAAACATCTGCGCTTTTAGAAAGCTGCTTTATGATTGGAGGAATCCTCGCAGGCTGTACGGCAGAAGAGGTTGAGACTTTGGAAAAGAGTGCGCGGAAACTTGGCGTGGCATTTCAGATTCAAGATGACATTCTGGATGTGATCGGCGATGAGCAGACGCTTGGAAAACCGGTGGGTTCGGATGAGCGAAATGAAAAGACAACGTATGTGTCGATCCACGGACTGGAAAATGCAAAAGCAAAGGTAAAACAATATACCGAGCAATCCATCGAACTGCTTCAGGCATTTGAAGGAGAAAAAGAATTTCTTACCGGACTTATGACCTGGATGATCGACCGCGACAAATAAGAGAGAAAAGAGTGACAGAATGAGCCGTTTACTGGATGAAATAAAAAAAGAAAATGATATAAAGAACATTCCACCACAGGAATACCGGAGACTGGCGAAAGAGATCCGATTTCAACTGGTGAAAAATGTAAGCCGTACCGGAGGACACCTTGCTTCGAATCTTGGAGCCGTGGAACTTACAATGGCACTGCATCTCTTTCTTGATTTCCCGAAAGATAAGCTGGTATGGGATGTAGGACATCAGGCATATGTTCACAAAATGCTGACCGGAAGACTGAAAGATTTCCGAAGTCTGCGTCGTCTGGATGGTTTGAGTGGATTTCCGAAAGTAAGTGAAAATCCGGCGGATACATTTAATACAGGCCACAGTTCCACGTCGCTGTCTGTTGCACTCGGACTTGCCAAAGCCCGCGATCTACGTGGCAGTGATGAAAAAGTAGTAGCGGTCATTGGAGATGGAGCACTTTCCGGCGGTATGGCATTTGAGGCACTCAACAATGCCGAGCAGATGAAGTCGAATCTGATCATGGTCTTAAATGACAATAAGATGTCGATCTCCAAAAATGTAGGCGGCATGGCGAGATATCTTGGTAAAGTGCGTACAAACCGCAAATACAATGATTTGAAAGTAAATATTGAAGAACGTCTTGACCGCATCCCGAATGTCGGCGTGTCAATGGCGGAAACAATTAAAAATGCGAAAAACTCTCTGAAACATCTGTTTGTACCGGGGATGTTTTTTGAAGAAATGGGAATCGTATATGTCGGTCCGATCGATGGACATGATGTCGAAAGTATCCTGACTGCGCTGGAAGCGGCTGCACGGATGAAAAACCGTCCGGTTCTGATTCATGTAGTGACAAAAAAAGGAAAAGGATACCGGCCGGCAGAAGAAAATCCATCGATTTTTCATGGCGTGGGGCCATTTGATCCGAGAAGCGGCGAAGTACAGGAAACGGTGGAAGAAACGTACACCGATGTGTTTGGAAACTGGATGATCGAGACGGGAAAAGCCCATGAAGAACTGGTATCTGTATGTGCGGCGATGCCCGATGGAACCGGAGTGAAGGGATTCGCGGAAGCGTTTCCTAAACGGTTCTTTGACGTAGGAATTGCGGAAGAGCATGCGGTAACGTTTGCTGCCGGGCTTATGGCTGGCGGACTTCGTCCGGTTGTATCGATTTATTCAACCTTTTTGCAGCGTGCTTACGACCAGATGATCCATGATGTCTGCCTGAACAATCTGCCGGTTATCTTTGCCGTAGACCGAAGCGGTATTGTCGGAAGAGATGGGGATACACATCAGGGAATATTTGACATTTCCTATCTTACCAATATTCCGAATATGACCGTGGTCTCGCCAATGGATAAAGAGGAACTGATCGAGGCACTTGATTTTGCTTATGATTTTGACGGCCCGGTCGCGGTGCGTTATCCACGGGGGGCAGTATATAAAAATACACTAACTCATGAAGTGCTGGAGTGGGGAAAAGCGGAAGCTTTGATGAAAGCGGAAAATCCGGAGATTGTCATTTTTGCCGTGGGTGATATGGTACAAAAGGCACTTCAGACAGCCGGGCATTTTGAGGGCAAAGTGACTGTTGTCAATATGCGGTTTGTGAAACCGTTTGACCGTGCTTTGGTAAGAGAGCTGGCGGTGCAGCATGACATTGTCGTGACGATGGAGGACAGTGAAAAAATCGGTGGTTTTGGACAACAGGTAGAATCCTATCTTATGGAAGAAGGCTGCATTCCAAAGAAATTTATCAATTGTTCGGTAGATGATTGTTTTGTGGAACACGGTTCGCCGGAAGAACTGTACGCGCGCTATGAAATGGATGCGGAGTGGGTTGTCGGACAGATCAATGAGGTATTGGAAAGGAAATAAAGGATGGAAAAAGAGCGTCTGGATGTGCTTTTGGTGAATCGGGGGATGGTGGAATCCCGGGAAAAGGCAAAAGCGGTTATTATGACAGGCAATGTATTTGTCAATGAACAGAGAGAAGATAAAGCCGGACAAAAGTTTCCGGTGGATGTATATATTGAGATCCGTGGAAAAAAGTTAAAATTTGTCAGCCGTGGCGGCTATAAACTGGAAAAGGCACTGCAGGTATTTCCGATCACGCTGACAGACCTTACCTGTATGGATGTAGGAGCCTCTACGGGCGGATTTACGGACTGTATGCTGCAAAATGGCGCCAAATTTGTCTATTCGATCGACGTCGGTACGAATCAGCTTGCCTGGAAACTGCGGCAGGATGAGCGCGTGCGTTCCATGGAAAAAACAAACATCCGGTATGTGACGCCGGAAGATGTCGGAGAATTGGTCGATTTTGTATCGATTGATGTGGCATTTATTTCGCTGACAAAGGTGCTGGAGCCAATCTGGCATCTGATGAAAGACGGGGCGCAGATGGTATGTCTGATCAAACCGCAGTTTGAGGCAGGCAGAGAAAAAGTTGGAAAAAAGGGGGTTGTGCGGGATCTGGCAGTCCACAAAGAAGTGATGGAGCACGTCATTTCCTATGCGAAAAGTCTTGGCTTTATTATCAAAGGACTAGATTTTTCGCCAATCCGGGGGCCGGAAGGAAATATTGAATATTTATTATATATCCAGAAAATGGAAAATAGAGCAACCACATTTTCCGAAGAAGAGTGGAATGAGTGGCAGAAGACGATGGATGAAACAATCGAAGCGGCACAGGAACATGCCGTAAAACATGCGGAGGATATATCGGGATGAGTATGTATTATCTTATCGTAAATGAAGAAAAGGATTCCGGATGCCAGGTGGCAAAAGGGATACAGGCTTATATGCAGGAAGCGGGACACCGCGTCGTCATTCAGTCTCACGATGCCATTGACATTCAGGAAAAAGCGGATATGGCGATCGTTCTTGGAGGAGATGGTACAGTGATCGCGGCGGCGAAAAAGATCGCGGACGAAGAAATTCCGATTCTTGGAGTGAATCTGGGTACACTGGGATTTTTGACGGAAATCGAAAAACCGAAGATCTATCCGGCACTGGATGCTGTGATGTCAGGAAATTATACCATTGAAAAACGCATGGCATTGTCAGCAGAGGTGCAGAACACGGGAGAAACTTTTTTCGCTGTCAATGAGATCGTCGTTGGAAAACGGGATTTTGGTAGAATGGTGACGACAAGTGTTTGGGTAGACGACGAATGGATGGACAGTTATGTTGCGGATGGTGTGCTGATCGCAACACCGACAGGATCAACCGCTTATAATCTGTCTGCCGGAGGCCCCATCTTATCACCGGCAATGGAAGCTGTTGTCATCACGCCAATCTGTCCGCATTCATTTAACAAGCGGAGTGTGGTGGTTTCTTCGAAGGCGGAGATTTGTGTAAAAGTGGAAAAGACGAGAGAGAGTTATGTCGATGAAGCGTCAGTCCGCTGTGATGGAGAAGTGTGTGCGGCAATTGAGACAGGAGATGTGATCCGCATTCGGAAAGCGGAGCTTCCGTTTGAAATGGTATGTGTCAGAGAAGTTGGCTTTTATCAGAAAATGCGAAGCAAACTGAACCGCACATGATGAGAGGAAGAGTGGCAGCATGAAAAAGAAGCGACAGGAACAAATTATTGAAATTATACAAAATCATGAAGTCGAGACGCAGGAAGATCTTGCCAGATATCTGACGGAAGCAGGATATGCCGTGACACAGGCGACGGTTTCCCGCGATATCCGGGAATTGTCACTGGAAAAAGTTCCGGGTCAAAAGGTACGCCAAAAATATGCGATGCGGAGTTCAATTCCGGTAACGGCGGAGATCAAACATCCCGCAGCACAGCCGGCAAACCGGTATGCGACGCTTCTCCAAGATGGTATCGTTTCGATGGAACAGGCGGGGAATCTGCTTGTTATAAAAACCGCAGTTGGGATGGCAATGGCGGTTGCAGCGGCGCTGGATGCGATGGAAATCGAAGGAATTATCGGCTGTATCGCGGGGGATGACACGATCATGTGTGCCGTAAAAACAGAAAAAATGGTTCAAAACGTCATTGAAAATCTGCAAAACTTGATTCTTCAGATAAAATGATGTATGATATAGAATACAAAGGTAACAAAGTTTAAGGAGGCTAACCATGTCAGGACATTCAAAATTTGCTAATATTAAGCATAAAAAAGAGAAAAACGATGCGAAGAAAGGAAAAATCTTTACCGTAATCGGCCGTGAGATCGCCGTAGCAGTCAAAGAAGGCGGCCCGGATCCAAATAATAACAGTAAACTTCGTGATGTTATCGCCAAAGCAAAAGCGAATAACATGCCAAATGATACGATCGACCGTGGTATCAAAAAAGCAGCCGGAGATGCAAACTCTGTCAATTACGAGTATGTTTCCTATGAAGGATATGGTCCTTGCGGAATCGCGATTATCGTGGACGCACTGACAGACAACAAA
>ENA-OPFT01001198-OPFT01001198.1-human-gut-metagenome-genome-assembly--contig:-NODE-1198-length-13433-cov-1.509792_pt1 | contig 13433 bp, 9 predicted proteins | sample MGYA00241714_ERZ501560 | MGnify/ENA primary metagenome ERZ501560 (study PRJEB25962, sample SAMEA2042392) | human gut metagenome | biome: human gut; feature: human-associated habitat; material: faeces...
AGCCCTGTCAGCAGCAGCTATGGCGTTCTTAAAGCCCTGTTCTATACCGGCCGGGCAGTCAATGATTATGTAGTCATACTCGTCTCTTATCTCGTCTATGAGCTTGATGATCTGTTCCGGGCTGACCGCTGTCTTATCCCTGGTCTGCGCGCAAGGCAGCAGGTACAGATTGTTGTAGTTCCTCGCCTTTATAAGAGCCTGCTTATATCTGCAGTTTCCCTCTATTACATCTATCAGATTATAGACTATGCGGTTTTCCAGGCCAAGCACAACATCCAGGTTTCTGAGACCTATATCTGTATCTATCATCACCACTCTGTTCCCGAGGGACGCAAGACCGGTTCCTATATTCGCCGATGTGGTCGTCTTGCCAACTCCGCCTTTTCCTGATGTAACAACAATAACTTCACACATAATAAAAATCCTCCTAAATTTACTATCATATGTAGGTTATATTTATGATTCCTTCATCATTCGTAGCTATCATTGGCATTCTTTTTGCACCCGGAAGTCTGATTCCTGTACTTTTCGCTTTTCCTATCTGCAAAAGCTGTGGGCACATTCTCATCGCTATTATGAAATTGTTTCCAGCCGCCAGCTTACCCGCTATGGCAGCTCCCGCCAGTTCCCCAACGACCACGATATTCTTACCGGATACAACCCTGGCATCCCTGGCAACATCTCCGAGGATAATGACATTTCCCCTGATCTCAAGGGTCTGCTTTCTCCCTATGTCACCGCGGAAGATATATGGTCTTTCATTGTCACTGTGCGTTTTAGTCATACCCGGCAAAGCCATACTGACTTTTGCCTGTTGTGGTTCACGATCCCCATCATCCCGGACACCGGAACCTGTATATTGATCTATGTCAGGTTTAGCTGCAAATCTGACATGAATCTTATCAATGCTGTTTAAAAAACTGATTATCTCCTCCGTGTCTCCACGCTCCAGGGTACATCCCCTGAAAGATATACATACAGTTCCTTTTTTCTGGAAGGCACTTATATTATCGAGGATCCTGCAATACAGATCGCAGCAGATATCATTTACAGACATAGCCGCCGGTACATAGACAACTATGCCTGATCTGTCTGCCTTGATTGATAATCTGTCCATACCATCCATATCATCTGCTCCTGTCATATTATTTCCTACACACAGGTTCTGTGATATATCTTTGGTATCTCAATTAATCTGACATCTGGTTGTTTCCTGTTATGTCAAGCGTATCAAGCTTGTCAGGGTCATACATATATGCGTACACCATTCCGGCAAGCTCCTCTGCGTTACCCGATGTATATCCATGTGGAATAACACATGTTACACTGACCTCAGGGTTCTCATAAGGCGCAAATGACACAAACAATGCGTGATCCGGCCTTGTGGTATCCTCCTCTGCTGTTCCCGTCTTGCCGGCAACATTGACATTTATCTGATTTATAAGAGCCGATGGACTTGTGTGGTCACTTACCATCTGACGCATTCCCCGTTTTATGACCGCCCACTGGCTGTCCGTCAGATCAACTGTATTCTTAGGAACGTTGTCACTCTTATACACTGTTCTTCCATCTATATTTTTTATCTCGTTCACCAGTGTCAGGTCATAACAGTTGCCCTCATTGGCGATGGTTGTCACATATCTGGCAAGCTGGACAGGCGCATAGTTATTTGTACCCTGTCCGATAGAAGAACGTACCGCATCAGTATCTGACACATGCGGATCCATCTCTTCTATCTCCACACCTGACTTCTGGTCAAGTCCAAATAACGAAGCGTACTTCTGTATCTTATCTATACCCTGTGCATCCTGATATACTCCCTTGCTGTCTGTGGCAAGACGGTATCCAACCTCATAGAAGAAACCGTTACACGATACCTCTATGGCGTCAGCGAGACCAAGCGTTCCGTGTCCGCTTCTGAGCCAGCAGGCCGGTGAAGGAACAACCTTTGAGAATGTACCGTAATCAGTTATCACTGATCCAACGTCTATAACGCCCTCCTGCAGACCCGCTGCAGCAATGAGCATCTTGTATGTGGAACCCGGTGCAGTTCTCTGCATTGTTGCACGATTGTACATAGGGGTCGTCTTATCTTCTGTTATCTTGGCATAATAGTCAGGATCGATCACATTTGTGAGCTTGTTGTTGTCGTAGCTTGGGTAGCTTACCATAGCCCTTACAGCACCTGTCGCCGGATCGACCACCACGATGGATCCCGAGCATGGGTCAAGAGCAAGCATGGCAGGTGTTATCTCAAGCTTTTTGATCTTTCTGTAAATAAATTCAAAATTGCTGAGGACTCCTGACGTAAATCCCTCGTAATCTTCGTCTGTTGTACTATTAAGGATTCCCTGGTCGTATAACAGGTATATTACCTGGGAACCTGTTATTTCACCTGATAATATCATATATTTGAAGACTCGTTTGTCGAAATCGGAGTCATCCTCAAATTCTTTGAGTACATAATCGACAATAACATTGTATATCTCATCCGTATCATAATAATCACTGCTTGTCTGAATGCCGGTTATGTCTATTACTCCCTGGCTTATGCAGTATTTCAGATACTCATATAATGATATCTTGTCATTTACATAGTTGTTATATGTGTCACTGTCCTTATCCACTGCACTGCTGTCATATATGCCGTTTGAGCTCAGCGTCTCACATATAAACTCCATATAATCCTTGTACTGATCCGAAAGATTATACAGTTCCGTGTGACTGCTCTTCAGAATGTCCGAAAGCGCATTGAGTGTGTACTGCTTGCTTGATACAAATGTGTTGTACACATTCTTTTCATTGTCAGTTGCATTCGCAGCATTAAGGGCCTTTATGTCTATAATGTTGTTGTCAAAGAATGCCGAGTACACATCCGTTATAGGTATATCCTCTTTCTCCTTGGATGTCGTCACGTTCTTGAGATTTGCAAGGAGAATATACGACAATTCCTTTTCAAGTGCGTTGTAGCAGTATTTCTGAAGATCAGAGTCAAGTGTGAGGTAAATATCGTTTCCTGCAACAGAATCAGTTTTTTCTATAATCTCAAGGACTTTTCCCATGTTGTCAACGTACATCTTCTGGGAACCGTCAACACCACGAAGCTGATCCTCGTACGACTGTTCCAAACCAAGCTTTCCAACCATATCATTGGAATCATACTGCTGATCCTCGTCAAGCTTCGCATTGTACTCCTCGAGCTCCTCATTTGAAATATTGCCGATATATCCGATTATATGCGAAAAATATATGGCATCATTGTATACTCTGTTTGATTCAATACTCACATCCATTCCGAGCAGTGTATCCATATTCTCAGTTATCGCAGCATAGCTCTGCTGACTTATATTGTTGGCGATATCCACTGTCATGTACTGCTGGTATCTGTTGAGCCATACCTCATATCTCACGGCAAGGATCTTGAGCACATAGGCATCCGAATAATCACCCGAGATATTGAAAAGTTCATCACTTCTCATATAGTCAAATACTTCCCTTGCTGTAGCATTCTTCTGTGCATCGGTGAGGGCATCAACTGAGCTTGCACCATAAACATTCATATAAAATGTATTGAGTTGTGAGCCGCTTATCGTGAATTTCATGTTGCCATTTGCATCCAGCTTGATCGGAAGCTCCACGGACAGACTGTCTCCATTCTGCTCAAGTATAAGTATCGTCTTATAAACTATCTCATTTCTTAGCTCATTGACCGACATATTCTTCTTGTCTGCCGCCTCAGTGAGGTCTGCATTGCTGGTGAAACTCAGATTGTATGAAGATTCGTTAGATGCAAGCAGTTTTCCGTTGCAGTCGAAAATCTTTCCTCTGGTGGCCTTGACCGACACCGTCTTAAGTGATTTGTACTGGAAGCTGGACTGATATTTTTCTCCATTTATGATCTGAAGATTAAACAATCTGTACACAAGCACACCTGACAGGCACAAAAAAAACAGAGTGACATAAAAAATACGGCTCTTTAACTTTTCTACTATAAAATCTTTGATTATCTCTAATATATCTCTGATCATTATGTCTCACTTCCTTTTTCAGCGCGTTTCAGCCTCTTGTTTATAAAGACAAACAGCTTGAATACTATCATCGTAAGTATGGCTGTGTATATCATATCCGGCAAAATAATATCCTTCATGTACAGCCCAAAACTGAGTCTGTTACGCATTACAAAGAATATTATAAATGTTATGAAATTAAATATGAAATCATCAAGTGTTATGATGATGATAGGCAGCAGTACATCCTCCACGAGATACAGTCTGTGGAAAAATCCGTTACAGTATCCAATGAGCATATATATGATCATAAAAGGGCCTATGGCAAAGCCAAAGTACAGATCATATAAAAAGCCACAGAAAAATCCCACCAACATTCCCTCTTTTCGACCTCTCATAAGTCCAAAGGACACCGTGAGGATGAGCATCAGATTGGGAGTCGCACCCGCAACTGAAATATATGGAAAAAGTGCTGACTGAAGCACAAAACATATTATGATTAATAATCCAAGTGTGATAACTCTTCTCAATGTCTGTTTAACCTCTTTACTTCTACTCCGAAACAGTTTTCTTGGTCTGGAGGACTATGAGTACCTCCTGTATCTTTGAAAAATCACATGTCGGAGAGATATATGCAGTCTTTGTAAGATTGTTGGAATCTTCCTCTATTTTTGTTACATACCCTATGTTAATTCCCGACAGATATTTGCTTGACACATAGGATGTGACGACCTGATCGCCGACTCCGACCTCTGCGTCCTTGTCAATGTTTTCAGCGATAAGATAGCCATTCTCATAATTGCTGACACTTCCCTCAACATTACAAATAGCCTCTGACGGTAATATCATTCCGTTTACATTTGATGTATCGTCTATGATGGCTCTTACCTTGGCATAATCATTTCCGGCCTCTGTGACTATTCCACACAGGCCGTTGCCATACATGACATTGCAGCCCTCGACAACACCATCATCTGTTCCCTTGTCGACATAGAACACCTGAAACCATCCGCCGGTATCCTTTGATATGACCCTGGCAGCAGTCTTCTTATAATCGGAATACTGGAGATCAAGCTCATAAAGTGCCTGAAGACGTTCGAGCTCATACGAATTCTGCTGGTACTGTGCCACCTGCTTCTGACTCTGTTCAAGCTGATCCTTGAGTGTTTCATTCTCCTTTAACAGTGCGTCATAATTCTGGAATGCCTCAGTTTTGCTCTGAACCCATCTGCCTATGGTATTTACCCCTTTCTGCATGGGCTGGACAAATATGTTGGTAAAATTCCTCACCGGTGCAAATATGCCTCCCGCAAAAAGAGATACAAGCATGAGCACAACGCAAAAGCCTGTGAGTCCAAGCAAAAAATATCTCGGTGTGATCTCTATTCTTTTTCTGTTCCTATTTCGTCTTCGTTTCATTATAAAATACCTCGCTCAGCTAAGCTGACATAGCAGTTATTTCCCAAAATAATATGATCTGAAAGCTCTATCCCTATCAGTTCCCCGGCTCTGTCCATCTCTCTGGTAATATCTATATCCTGACCGCTCGGAGTCGGATCTCCGGATGGGTGGTTATGCACAAGTATGATATAGACAGCATCGTATCTGAGCGCCTCCACAAACACCTCTCTCGGAGATAACATCGAACTGTTCACTGTTCCCTCTGAAATGCGGACATCCTTTATGAGCTTATGCTTCGCATCAAACATGAGGAGATACACGTATTCCTTTTCGAGATATCTTGTGTTCTCCATGAAATAATCCGCAATGCTCTGTGGGGACTGGAACGACAAAAACGGCTTAAATGAAGCCCTGGCCATTCTCCTGGATATCTCAGCCAGACATTTCATCTGTATTGCTTTTACCTTTCCAACTCCGCTTATCTCTTCAAGTTCACTCACAGTCAGGTAATTAAGCCCCACTATACCCTTGTGGACCGGATGGGCATCCAGTATCCTGTAGGCTGTGGACAGCGCATTTGCCTTCCTGCTTCCGGTTCTGAGGATGACTGCCAGAAGTTCAGCATCTGTGAGAACCTCAACTCCATACTTAAAGCTCTTCTCATACGGTCTCTCAGTCTCCGACATTTCTTTCATTGAGACCGAAAGTCCTCCTGCAAAATTCTCTTTGCAATAATTTTTATCCATATTTCCTCCTTCCGCCTCTCCAAGCTCCAGAGAAAATTTTATATGGCCGACTAATTAATCTACCATACTATAAGGTTTTTTTCTACCATTTTCTGTAATGACATTATTATGCCGTACTTGGCATGGGGATATGTAAGTCCCCCCTGAAAATATACCGCATAAGGTGGGCGCATAGGTGCAGCCGCTGAGAGCTCAATGGATGAACCAGACACAAATGCTCCAGCGGCCATGATGACCGGTGAATCATAGCCCGGCATGTCCCAAGGCTCAGGTCTTACATAACTGTCAACCGGCGCTGCAGCCTGGATTCCTTCACAGAATGCCACGACCCTCTCAGGAGTCTGAAGCTCAACAGCCTGAATAATATCGTATCTGTCCTCTGTGCTGTCAGGAACAGCCTTAAAGCCCAGTCCCTCGTATACATTTGCTGCAAATATCGCACCCTTAAGCGCACTTGCAGTAACTGTAGGTGCCATGAAAAGTCCCTGAGTGAGAGCCTTTGTATTGCCAAGTGAGGCTCCAACCTCCTTGCCGAGTCCCGGAGTCGTGAGTCTGTATGAAGCATTCTCCACATACTCCTTCTTACCGCATATATAACCTCCTATCGGTGCAAGTCCGCCTCCCGGATTCTTGATAAGAGAGCCGACTACCAGATCAGCCCCAACATCCGACGGCTCTATATCCTGTACAAATTCTCCGTAACAGTTATCTACCATACATATGATATCAGGATTTACACTCTTGACCGCCTTTATGGCCTCACCGATCTGCTGTACAGACAGCGTCTTTCTGACTGCATATCCCTTAGATCTCTGTATCTCCACAAGTCTTGTGCGGCTATTGATCGCATTCTTTATTCCGTCAATGTCAAAGTTTCCATTCGGTAGCAGATCCACCTGGGCATATGTGACACCATACTCTGCAAGTGACCCCCTGGACTCACGGATGCCTATGATCTCATCCAGTGTGTCATACGGTTTTCCCGCTATGGCAAGGATTTCATCTCCCGGGCGCAGATTACCAAACATGGCCGTGCAGAGTGCATGGGTTCCGCACACTATCTGTGTCCTGACAAGAGCATCTTCCGTGTGGAATACATCTGCATATATCCTCTCAAGGGCATCTCTTCCGTCATCTGTATAGCCATAGCCTGAAGAGCCGGCAAAATGCGCCTCGGACAATCTGTTGTCCTGCATGGCCTTCAGGACCTTGAGCTGGTTGATCTCACTCACAGCATCGATGGCTGCAAATCTATCCTTAAGTTTCTCCTCCACACTGTTGCAGTATTCAAACACCTTTTCATCCACATTCAGTGATCTGTAGTAATCCTTTAACATATCTTTCATCTCTGTATAATCTCCTTTTCGCGAAGCTTGTCCAGCATAAATGACAATATTTCAGACTCGCTGTCGTACTCACTTTTATCAACCCAGGTCACATGTTTTTCCCTCTTGAACCATGTGATCTGTCTCTTGGCAAAATGCCTTGTATCTCTCTTTAGCGTATATACTGCCTCATCCAGAGTGCATCTGCCCTGAATATAATCGATTATCTCCTTGTAGCCAAGCCCCTGCATTGACACCAGCTCCCTGCTGTAACCCTCGCTCACAAGCAGTTTTACCTCGTCCAGAAGCCCTGCCTCAAGCATGATATCTATCCGTCTGTCTATTCTATCATATAATTTCTGTCTGTCATCATTTAACACAAAATATTCAAAATTATATGGTGACTTCTTCTGCGACTCAGTCTCGTTATGTTCAGATATCTTCATACCTGTTTTTTTATAAAATTCAAGAGCCCGTATCACTCTTTTTACATTGTTCTCATGTATCTTTTCAGCGGATTCAGGGTCGACCTCCGCTAGCATGTCATGAAGAAATGTCTTGCCGTGGGTATCTGCAAGGTTCTGCAGCTTTTCCCTGTATGACATATCATTGTCATTTTCCTCAAAATCAATATCGTACAGAAGCGCCTGGATATAGAAGCCGGTACCACCTACTATGATTGGAATTTTTCCCCGGGAATATATATCCTCCATAGCACGAAGAGCATATTTCTTGAAAAGCACAACGTTGAACTCTTCTGCCGGATCAAGAATATCTATCAGATGATGCCTTACCCCCTGCATCTCCTCCGGCTCTATCTTCGCCGTTCCAATATTCATCTTTCTATATACCTGCATGGAATCTGCGGATATGATCTCGCCGTCCGCCGCCTTTGCCAGTCCTATGGACAGTGCCGTCTTGCCGACAGCCGTGGGGCCGGTGAGGATTATCAGTGGTTTCATATTCTTATCCATCATGTTAATCTCCTACACTATTCGTTTAAACTTCTTCTCAATCTCCGCCTCCGTCATGGATATGACAGTCGGACGTCCATGAGGACATGTGTATGGATTTTCAAGCTTTAATAGCTGATCTATAAGTGCGTCAGCCTCCTTGAAGCTTATCTCCGTGTTACCCTTTATCGCAGCTTTGCACGCCATGGTGGAAAGCTTGTGTATAAATGTATCTATGGTCACCTTTTTAGCACTGCTGCTTGCATCCGATATGAAGTCTATGAAAAGCTCTCTGCCATCAAGGCCAAACAGGTTGTCAGGAACAGCGTTCAGCTTGAACTCCCTGCCTCCGAAGTTCTCTATCTGATATCCCAGTGCCTCGAACATCTCCATGTTCTCATGAAGAAACTCTATCTCTGCGGCACTGAGTGTAACGACCGCTGGAGGCATAAGATACTGTGAGTATATCTTCTTATTCTTGTAATTCTCCATAAGCTCTTCGTACTTAACCTTCTCATGGGCGGCATGCTGATCCATTATGAAGAACTTACCATCGTACTCTATGAGCCAGTATGTCTTGAACAGCTGTCCTATGAGTCTATGCTTAGCACGTGCCTCCTTTGTCAGGAACTTCTCCTGGAACATATCCTGCTGTACGTATTTTTTCCCGGCTTCCTCAATATAAGCTGCATCTGAAGCTGCAGATACTGTTGAGTCTTGTGTCGCCGCTGTGACCGAAGGTCTAGCTGGTGCCGGAGCTGTATATGCCGGACTCTCGTTTACCACATTCCTGTTTTGTACTATAGCTCTCTCAAGATCATTATTCCTATCCGCATATATGTAGTTTCCTGCCGGCTTCTCCGTCTTGTTATTATCTATGACGTCTGATCCTTTATTGTTTGAGCTGCTAGTCTCATCTATGATTTCTATAACCGGGTGGACCGGCTGTGATGATGTCTGTGGTTCGATCGGGCAAAGCTGCTGTGGTGATGTCTGCGTCTCCGCCGAGCTAAGCTGCTCAGGCTGACTCTGCGGTTCTGCCGGACGATGCTGCTCAGGCTGACTCTGCGGTACAGTACGCTCCTCCGCCCTGACTATCGCCTCACGCCTCTTATTCTCGAACGCCTCCGGTGCCTTGCCAACATCCCTCTGCTTGAAGGTCTCCGGCTTTGGATCCTTCCCCGGCGCCACATCAGGAATGAGCTCCTTGAATAACAGTGTCTCCCTTATGGCATTGTAGGTGAAGCTGTATATATCCTGACTGTTGGCGAATTTCAACTCCATCTTGGTCGGATGTACATTTACATCGAGGAGATCAGGTCTCACCTGGAAATTGATCTCGGTGAATGGAAACTTGTGTATCATGACAAATGTCCTGAAAGCATCCTCGATCGCCTTGGTGAGCACCGCACTCTTTATATATCTGTGATTTACATAGTAGCCCTCAAATGATCTGTTGCCCCTTGATATACAAGGTCTTGCTATATATCCGGAGATCTTCATATAGTCATTTTCCACATTTATCTCAAGAAGATTTGAGGTGATGTCTCTTCCATAGATATGGTAGATTATGTCTCTGAGTTTGCCATTGCCTGATGTGAACAGCTTGTCTGTTCCATTTGCAATGAACTTAAATGAGATCTCCGGGTGTGACATGCATATACGGCACATCAAATCGTAGATATAGCTTGTCTCCGTGGCATCAGTCTTCATGAACTTCTTTCTCGCCGGTGTATTGTAGAAAAGATTTCTGACAATTATGGTTGTTCCACCCGGAGCACCTATCTCCTCGCTGGATATCTCCTTACCGCCATGTATCTGGTATCTGAGACCGGTCACATCATCAGCGGTCTTGGTGATCATCTCAACCTGTGCAACCGCCGCTATACTTGCAAGTGCCTCACCACGGAAACCAAGAGAAGAGATACTCAGGAGATCCTCGACTGTCACAAGCTTACTTGTGGCATGTCTGAGGAATGCAAGCTTGACCTCATCCTTCTTTATGCCTGCTCCGTTGTCGGTGACTCTGAGAAATGACAGTCCGCCTCCCTTTACCTCGACGGTTACCGCTGTGGCACCTGAGTCTATGGAATTTTCCACAAGCTCCTTGATGACCGAGCTCGGCTTCTCTATAACCTCACCGGCTGCTATCTTGTTAATCGTATTTTGGTCTAATACTTTTATCATTACTTATCGCTCCTTATTATTTAAGTCGCTCCTGCAATTCATTTAAATAAAGCAACGCCTTCATAGGTGTCATGTTGGACAGATCAACACACTTTATGTCCTCGATCACCTGTGATTCGGCAAGTGAGCCGAACATTGACATCTGGGTGTCTTCTTTCTTCGGCTTGAAATCATTTGTAACCTTTATCTCCTTCAGCTTGGTGGTTATGTCCTTGTCTATAAGCTGATTACATATCTCATTTGCTCTCGCTATAACGACATCCGGCACACCGGCAAGCTTTGCAACCTGTATACCATAGCTTCTGTCGGCACCGCCCTTGATTATCTTCCTTAAGAATACTATGTCATCTCCATCCTCCTTGACGGCGATACAGTAGTTGTTCACAGAAGAAAGCTTGCCCTCAAGCTCTGTAAGCTCGTGGTAATGGGTGGCAAATAAGGTCTTTGCACCTAAAAGCTCACTGTTGCTTATGTACTCAACAACTGCCCAGGCAATACTTAATCCGTCATAGGTACTGGTTCCGCGGCCTATCTCATCAAGGATAAGGAGACTGTTCTTAGTGGCGTTTCTTAAGATGTTTGCCACCTCGCTCATCTCCACCATGAAGGTACTCTGACCGGAGGCCAGATCGTCTGAGGCACCTACTCTTGTAAATATCCTGTCGCATATGCCTATATGGGCATGGCTTGCAGGGACAAATGATCCTATCTGTGCCATAAGCACGATAAGTGCTGTCTGCCTCATGTAGGTGGATTTTCCTGCCATGTTAGGGCCTGTGATTATTGATATCCTGCTTTCAAGGTTGTTGAGATAGGTGTCATTTGCAATGAACATGTCATTGGCGGTCATCTTCTCAACTACAGGATGTCTTCCGTCCTTAATGTCGATAACTCCGTCGGTGGATATCTCCGGACGTATGTAATTGTTGGCAACTGCCACATATGACAGAGATGCCATAACGTCAAGGACTGCTATACAATGGGCTGTCTTCTGGACTCTTACAAGCTCTCCTGCCAGCCTGTCCCTAAGCTTCACATACTCTTGATACTCAAGAGCTGTAAGCTTGTCCTCGGAGCCTATGATGGTTCCTGCCAGCTCGTCAAGCTCCTTGGAGGTATATCTCTCGGCATTTGCCAGGGTCTGCTTTCTTATAAAGTACTCCGGCACAAGAGACTTAAAGGAGTTGGTAACCTCAAAATAATATCCGAATACCTTGTTGTACTTTACCTTAAGGTTTTTGATACCGGTCTTTTCCCGCTCTCTTGCTTCAAGGTCCGCAAGCCATGTCTTTCCGTCGGTCTTGGCATTTTTAAGAACATCTATATCGTTAAGATATCCATCTTTGAATATGCCGCCCTCCCTTATAAGAATTGGAGGGTCCTCGTTGATGGATGACTCAAGAAGCTCATAGAGGTCAGTCAGTTCATCAAGATCCTCATACATCTTCTTGAACAATGTGGTATCAAAGGCTGCCACAAGTCTCTTTATGAAAGGAAGCAGCTTCAAGGATGACTTAAAGGCGATAAGATCCCTTGGATTTGCTGTTCTTAAGGAGATACGGGTCATAAGTCTCTCCATGTCGTATATTGGATTTAAGTATTCCCTGATCTCGTCACGGGTTATGACATCATTGTTAAACGCCTCTATGGCGTCAAGTCTGTTATTGATCTCATCCTCCATAATAAGAGGCTGCTCTATGTAATTTTTTAAGAGACGGGCACCCATGGCTGTCTTTGTCTTGTCAAGTACCCATAAAAGTGAGCCTTTTTTGTTCTTGTCCCTTAAGGTTTCTGTAAGCTCCAGATTTCTTCTGGTGGAGCTGTCGATTATCATGTAATCATCTATGGAATATATCTCCAGCTTGTTTATATGCTCCAGGGAATTTTTCTGGGTTTCATGGAGATACTGGAGTAATGCTCCTGTGGAATATATGGATTCAGGCATGTCAGAAAGTCCGAGACCTGCCATATTGTTGGTGCCGAGCTGTCTTGAGATAACATCCTCGCAGATACTCTGGTTGAAATAGTGCTCCGGCGTCTTCGATATGGCTATCTTCTGACGATCTTTCATATACTCAAAGTCTAATGGGGCATTAAGGAAATCATCATTGCCGATTATCTCTGACGGAGAATATTTGTTTATCTCATCAGCAAGCTTTGCTATGGATGAGATACGGCAGGTTTTAAATTCACCTGTAGTTATGTCAACTACCGATACTCCCGACATATCCTTTGACAGATATATGCTCATGAGATAGTTGTTGGTATTCTCATCAAGGATAGCCTGGGACATATTTGTACCCGGTGTGACAACACGGATAACATCACGCTTAACAAGTCCCTTGGCAAGCTTCGGATCCTCCACCTGTTCACAGATAGCCACCTTAAATCCATTTTCAATAAGCTTATTGAGATAAACATCACAGGCATGGTAAGGAACGCCGCACATAGGTGCCCTTTCCTCCTGACCGCAATCCTTTCCGGTAAGGGTTATCTCAAGTACCTTTGAAGCGGTTATGGCATCCTCAAAGAACATTTCATAGAAATCACCTATCCTGTAGAAAAGTATACAGTCCTTATATTTCTCTTTCACCTCCACATATTGTTGCATCATTGGTGTTAATGCTGCCATTATTTATATCCTCTTTTCTGAAGTTTATACGCTTAGATAACAGCTTCGCCCATGTAATAAAAGCCCTTGCTCTCCACAAGCTTCACATCTATTATCTTTCCTATAAGGGATTCACATCCCACAAAATGTACAAGGGTATTGTTTGAAAGTCTTCCTGTAAGAAGGCTTCCGTTCTCCTCGCT
>ENA-OPFT01001199-OPFT01001199.1-human-gut-metagenome-genome-assembly--contig:-NODE-1199-length-13429-cov-2.961044_pt1 | contig 13429 bp, 10 predicted proteins | sample MGYA00241714_ERZ501560 | MGnify/ENA primary metagenome ERZ501560 (study PRJEB25962, sample SAMEA2042392) | human gut metagenome | biome: human gut; feature: human-associated habitat; material: faeces...
TTAGTCACTTGATCCTTGCATATCTCATCCCATGCGTCATTCTTCTCGTCCATGTAATCCTTGTACTCATCAGAGTACAGGTCATAATCCTCATTAAACCTCACATATACATCTGTGTAATAGTCGCTCTCTATGTTGTCCGCCATAACATAAACGAAGCCTAAGAGCTTACCGCTTCCGATAGATGTGGTTCCCCTCTCGAAGTTAATATATAACGGAGTATTGACGGTTCCAACTACTTTAAGCTCCTTCTCCTTCATGGCGTCGTAGTATGTGTCACTGTTCTCCTTAGACACCTTGATTGTGTCCCCTATGGACACGTCCGATATCTTGGCGTCCATAACACACTCGTCATTACTCTCCGGCATACGACCGTCAACCAGCTGAAGCTTGTTCACATCCTCCGGCAGAGACATGGTCTTTAAGACCTTCTCGTTTTCGTCAAAGCCCGAGTACAACAGGTCAAATGAATACACACCCTCGGCAGCTTTCACATCATCCTCCCCCGCAAATACTTCCACATCATCATCTGTAAATCCCAGTGTGGACATAAGGTGCAGATCGTAAAAATCCGATGTGCTGAGGAAATCCGATACAGTATTTACCATGTCCGGCTTGGTCATCTTAAGTCCCGAGAAGAAACCCACACCCAGAGCAATAATAGCCATTATAGCCGCAAATCTTCCAAATGTATTTTTTATCTCACGAAATGTCGTGCGTCTCATCATTGATTTCATAAAACACCTACCATTCAAGATCTTCAACATTCATAATATTTTCGTTTTTTATGACCTTCTCAACAGTACCACTCTTAACAGTTATAACCCTGTCCGCCATGGCAGTAAGAGCCTGATTATGTGTTATGACTATAACTGTAGTGCCGGTGTTACGGCAGGTATCCTGAAGTAGTTTGAGTACCGCCTTACCTGTATTGTAGTCAAGAGCTCCTGTTGGCTCATCACATAAGAGAAGCTTCGGATTTTTCGCCAGAGCCCTTGCTATGGCAACTCTCTGCTGCTCTCCGCCTGACAACTGGGCAGGGAAATTCGCCATACGATCCTCTAGCCCCACCTGCTTAAGTACAGTTGCCGCGTCAAGAGGATCCCGGCAGATCTGTCCCGCAAGCTCCACATTCTCAAGGGCTGTAAGGTTCTGCACCAGATTATAGAACTGAAATACAAAGCCCACATCATAACGTCTGTAGGCTGTAAGCTGTCTCTTGTTAAGCCTGGATATCTCCTCACCTGCAAGCTTTACGCTTCCGCTGGTCAAGGTATCCATTCCGCCAAGTATATTCAGTATAGTGGTCTTTCCGGCACCGGAAGCACCGACGATCACACAGAACTCCCCCTTTTCAATCTCAAAATTCACGTCACGAAGAGCATGTATCTCCACCTCACCGGTTTTGTACACCTTCTTTACATCCTTAAATTCAACATACGCACACATAATATCCCCTTTCTGAAACCAAAAACATAACTGGAAAAGCCCGACCGAACGTCAAGCTTTTTTTTTATCTCTGCCGGTTCGTATACAACTATACGCCAGTCTCCAAAGGATATGCCATCGTAAGAGAAAAAATAAGTATATCCCCTGTCCCACGCTGAAACAGTACAACAGAGCAATCACTTTTGTATGACAACTTATATCGACATCCCTTTAACTGATTATACTATTTCAATATTTTTTAGCTGATTTCCCCGGTATATATCCCTCCGGCTTTATTTTTTCAGAAAATGCTCCCTGTTTGGATATTCCTGTCGGAATGCAATAAGGGCAGCTTTCTGTAACAACGCAAATTCTTTATCCATATGAAGCATATGAGGTGCCGTAAAAGCAATGGCACTTATCTGTTCTGCAATTTTTTTTGTGACACTCTCATCCGACAACTGTCCCATTCCAAATACTATAGAGGTAAAGCCTCTGCCATTTCTGCTTACATCTATAAACTTGAGAAAAGCATTTTTTATCTCATTTACCAAAATATCCTGCTCTTCCACGCTTCTCTTGTCTGCTTCGAAAAGACACAGTTCCGTAATAACATTTATTGCCTGTTTTTTTCTGGCCCCGCCTATGTCTATGGCACCACCCTCGGCAACATATTTCATCTCCATAAGGCACTTGACAAATGCATCATTTTTAGGCTTCCTCTTCCCATATCTGGCAACCCAGAGTCTGTCCCTGAACAAATCTGTTCCGGTCTTTTGGTCAGGCGTATTTTTCTTTAATATCTCAAGCCTTTTTTCAGGATTTATCTCATTATAAAACTCTTCTGTCCAATCATCTTGCATATTTTTCTCTCTTCACCTTCCTATATGTTATGTACCAAATATTTCTTACCGGAAGAATACTACTGTCGTGGTTTAAGAAATTTCTCCACAGAAGATTCATCAACCTTCTGGTATGGTGATACATAGTATCTTCCCAGACTTAAATCATGAGATTCAATGTCATTTCCATTAAATATATCCACTGCCAGCTTTGCCATCTCCCTTGCCTGGTCCTCCTTGTCGTTATATACAGTTCCCTGCATAGTTCCGGCTTCCACTGCTTCAAGAGCATCTTTAAGCCCATCTATACCAAATATCACAGGCCATTCCTCTTCAGTGTATCCTGCCTTCTTATATGCTTCCACAGCTCCCAGCGCCATCTCGTCATTGTTTGATATGACCATTTCTATGCTGTTTCCATACTGGCTTATAAGCTGTGTCATCCTGTTCTCTGCCTGACCCCTGTTCCAATCAGCAAACTGATAGCTGAGCTTTTCAAGAGTGATATCTTTACTGATAAGTGTCTTGACAGAGCTGTCTGTTCTGCTTATGGCATCCTGGTGTCCCGCCTCACCCTCAAGGAGAATATACTGTATCTTTCCATCCCTATTACGATCTACCTCCGGATGTTCATTTATATAATCTGCGGCAATCTCTCCCTGCATCTCTCCTGACTGTTTCGCATCGCATCCCACATAATACAGCTTATCCCACTGCATAAGATCATCCATAACAGGTTCCCTGTTAAAAAAAATAACAGGAATATCATTATCTCTGGCATTTCTTATTATCTTTGAAGGAGCAGTTCTGTCCACCAGATTAACACACAGAATATCGCATCCTGCATCTATCATTTCCGCTGCCACCTCATCCTGGTCTTCCTGATCGTCATCTGCACTCCTTATAGAGACTATGATCTTCATATGGGCAGTCTCCATGGATTTAAGTTCAGTTTTGAGACAATCAGTGAGTGCGTTGATAAATGCATCATTCTGCGTATAAGTTATAACCCCTACCCTCAGGGTTGTGTAACTCTTGTGTTTCCTGCTTCCACAGCCCGCCAGACTCACCATCATACCCCAAATCAGTACAAAGGCTGTTATTTTTTTTAATATAAGTCTATTCATATGAGTATAAAAACCTTTCTACATCGTCAGAGAAAATATCCTCTCTGTAAATAACCTTAGCATCTGCCTCATGGCTTTCAATGGAATAAAATGAATTGTCAAGCTTCTTCGCAAGTTCCATAATACTTTCATACCCTATATCATATCCATCCGGCACCACCAGACACCTTATCTGCCCATAATCAAGAAGCGTCACTGATTTCATACTGCTTCCAATACCATATATCTCTGCGCCATCATACTTTCCGTCAACCGCTTCCTCCCCAAGGATATCAAGTACATCTGTGTCCATTGCACATATATAATCAACTCTTTGGGAATTATCAACAAGGCTGCACACATTCTGATTTTCAAGATAATAATACTCCCATATTATATCACAGCCCGTACCAGAGAGAGCATCTATGACACCATTTACCTGGCTTACGGTTGCCTCTGTTTTCTCTCTGCCTGCATATATTCCAATCTTCTTTCCATCAAGGGAGCCTCCGTTATTTTTCACAAGCTCCTCGCCAAGCTTATATCCCATCTGGTAATTATCAGGCTTTATAACAGGGAATCCACTTGCTGTATCCTCTGTCTTTACACCATTCCCGGAGTCTTTTCTTTCGCCGGCGGTATACACGTCCTCAGTAATAAGCACAAATGGCACCTCATTATTAAGCTCCTGAAGCATCTGCAGAGTATTGCTTCCCGGTGCAGGACATATGATAAATGCATCCACATTATTGTCAAGCTGCTCATCTATAAGTGCCTTTTCATCATCGGCATTTTTTATATCATCTGTATTGCAGATAATAAGATGAAGATTATTCAAATCTGCAGAGTGCTTCAGTCCTCGGAAAAGAGCATCCCATCTCTTATCACCGGATTTCTCAACTATAACCGCAACCCTCTTCTGGGGAACATCCTCTTCGAATATTTTTCTTACAAAAAATACGGCAAGAGCCAAAAGAATCAATTCTGCCACAATAATGGTAATCTTACTTTTCTTCATCTGTCACCTTCGCCTTTCCGTATTTCTGTTTCTCAAGCTCCACACGATTCTGCTCATTATAAGGTATCGCAGGAATATGGATAACTATTCTGGTTCCCTCATCAGGCTCGCTGTACACCTGAAGTCCGTACTGACTGCCGAACATGAGCTGTATCCTGTTGTGGACATTGATAAGACCCACTCCGGAGCCATGCTTTGGTACCTTCTCATTATCTGAAAGGATATTGTCAACAACCTCCTCTGACATTCCCATTCCATTGTCCTCAACAGTGATATAAATATCATCATCCTTCTTCTCACCATGAACCGTGATCTTGCCGCCGTCATCCTCATCCATATTGCCAACGCCGTAATAAATGGCATTTTCAAGTATAGGCTGAACCACCAGCTTTACAATACAGTAGTCATTTACATCTTCATCTATGATAAACTCAGTCTTAAAACGTTCTTTGTATCTTACCTTCTGTATGTTCATGTAGCTTCTGCTGTGCTGAATCTCATCTGATATCCTTATTATGGTTCTACCCTTTGAAAGGCTGATTCTTAAGAGCTTGGCAAGCTCAGATATCATAAATACCGCATCAGTATTCTTGTGAGCCTCAACCATCCAGGTAATCGATTCAAGCGTATTGTACAGGAAGTGAGGATTTATCTGGCTCTGAAGCGCATCCATCTCGCTCTTCCTGCGCTGATTCTGCTGCCTTATTATCTCCTCCATCAGTTCCTCGATCTGCTCATAGGACTTCTGGACGGAATAACCCAGGTGTCTTATCTCCGAAGAGCCGCCCACATATATATCCGGTTTCTCTCCTGCCTCATATGCCTTAACTGACTCATTAAGCTTAAGTATAGGTCTTGAAATTTTTTTTGTGATTATCCTGTTTACCTCAAGGATCATCATGAGAAGAACTATGGCTGTTGTGATTATATAATATCTGAATTTCTTAATATTTATAGTCTGGACCGTATCCGGGACCACACCAACTATCTTCCAACCGGTATATGCAATACTTCCAACAACCACATTTCCGCTTTTTCCGTTTAATTTCAGTTCATAGGTTCCGTCCTCAAGCATGGCAACCTTTCCTACATCCTCTGATATAAGACCTCTGTCTATCTCTGTCCTCCTCGGATGATAGATTATCTCGCCTTCTCTGTTACACAGATAGTAGTATACCTCGTTGGAATCCTCATTTATGGCTTTCATGGTATCAGATATAACTGAACTCTTCATATCCACAAGGAGCACACCACTTACGGGCGTCTTTCCGTTGTTGATATCCACCGAACGGCTTAAAGATATTACCCAGTAATACTTATACGACTCATCTGCGAATAAATTCTGTATGTGCGGTATAGAAAAATGTATATTCTCAATGTCCCTTAATGCATCTGTGTACCATTTCTGGGATTTCACATTCACGTTATCCTTCTGCTCCATAACGGGCTCTGCCGCCACTAGTTTCCCCTCATTGTCAAATAACGCAAGGCTCTGGACTTTGTCATTATTTACCTCATAAAGCAGACTGAACTGCCTGGCAAATTCCTGATCATTTACATCGCCTTCCTGGATTATGTTATAATTCAAGGCATTGGAAATCTGTCTCACATTAAGAAGATCTGAATCTATCTTTTCAACAGTGCTGTTTATAAGGCTCTCTGCATTAGATATAGCAGTCTGCTTTATAGCCCGCGTAAATCTATTATAGATAAGCAGCCCCATAACGACGGTTGTAACTATCGTGAGTGTAGTAAGTACTGCCATGATTATGGATTGTATATCAAATCCTATAAATCTTCCTCTGTGAAACCAGCCCCTTATTCTCATCTTAAGAGAATGTTTATCCTTCTGCTGTCCATATCCCTTTTTTTTACCCATAATAAGTGTTCTTCCATTTCTGTTTGATCATCAGCCGTTCAGATGCTCTGTTCTGTACTTTGAGGGTGATACCCCAAAGCTCTTCTTAAACACATAGCTGAAATAGTTTGCATCAAGATACCCCACCTTTTCTGCAATCTTATAGCTCTTCTCATTTGTCTCGAGTATGAGTGACGCCGCATGTTCCATTCTGTAATCCGTAAGATAGGAAACAAATGACTTTCCTGTCTCCTTCTTAAATACCGAAGAAAAGTATGAGTTAGATACTCCCAGATCTGAGCACACCGTATCCAACGACAGATTAGGCTCCATATATCTATCCCTTACTATATTCTGTGCATCTGTAACCAGTCTTCTTGAAGTGCTGTTTCGGGCATTCTTAAGTTCCTCGGCAATGGCTATGGCTGTTTCTGTTATCCACGAGGTCAAGGTACTCTCATCCATCTCCGGTACCCTTTCATATGGATTTTCCACACCACAGCAGAACTCGTTAAAGTCAATAAAATTATTTGCACAAAATCTATAGAAAGCTCCCACCATCTCCATGGTGGCGAGGTTGTACTGGCTTACAGTCTTGGCATTCCTGTGAAGCTTCTCGATCTCCTTTGCTGCCGATTTCTTTATGGCATCGACGGAGCCGAGATGTATATTCTTAAACAGGTCATGCATTTTGGTATCCTCTGACTGGATGGCGATCTCCTGCTCTTTTGGTGCTATCTCACCGATATTTATAGCCCGCCCGGTTCCGTAGAGGACTCTGTAGGACACAGCCTCTCTGGCGCCATCATAGGAATTGTTTATATTAAAAAGGCTATCCAGGCATCTTCCGATACCTGCTGTAACCACGGCTCCCATAACTCTGTATGCCCATCTGCAGAACCTGTCGCAGGTATCCGTAAGCTGAGCTACAGTATCCTCTGAGGCAAGCTCTACTATCAATACCGTGTTGCCGAGATAAGTAAATATCTGACTGTTCCACTCTGAAAGTATCCTGTCCTTAATCTCTCTTTCCACTGACATGGACAGCAGCAGGGGGTTCATGCCCTCCGGCACATGATGTTCTGATGTGTGGAATATGACACAGCAATAATATGGTCCCCTCATATTTATCTGGTATGCGGAAAGGAATTTCTCATAGTCCGACTCCTTCACACGTCCTTCAATAAGAGATATGAACAAGTTCATCTGAAGCATAGGAAGGGAATCATTGAAATAGTTCTCCAGCTTCTTCACGTTAAGCTTCTCTTCTCTCTCAATGTCAAGTGTATTCTTAAGTCTCTTGAGACAGTCTGACAGCTCCAGTGCATTGATAGGCTTGAGCATGTATTCTTCTATCTCGAGATGTACTGCCTCCTTGGCATATTCAAACTCATCAAAGCCTGTAAATATTATTATGTGTATATTGGGATATTCGTTATTCAGCCTTCTGGACAATTCAAGTCCGTCCATGTAAGGCATTTTTATATCTGTGATAACCACATCCGGCTGAAGCCTCTCTGAAAGCTCCAAGGCTTTTACTCCGTTGTTGGCACTGCCCACCACTTCGAAGCCCAGCATATCCCAGTGTATCTTATGTTCTATTACGTCAATTACCTCTTCTTCATCATCCACAAGAAGTACTTTATATTTGTCCATCACTTTATCCTCCGATACTAAACATTATCCCATGTAAACCCATAGGTCTCAGAGAGTTGATATTCCCTGCCGATTTCTTTTACAAAGCACGGCAAATCTGCTTTCGCATTTTCTTTCACACTATTTTCATTATATCAGATATTGTCGATTACATAAATCATTTTACAGAAACTTCATATATCTAAATGTATGTGTATGTGGACATTAACCACTCAGATAAAGAAGTTTAGTAAAATATGCACAGAGGGCAGCAACCATCGTTATATAACATAAAGCCGCCCGATCATCCTTTAGATAACCAAGGCGGCTTTACGTCTACGACACTGTCGTTTTATTAAATTTATCTGTGATATTGCAAGTCACACAGCATTTATCTGCCTGTGATTACTTCTTCTGTACATACTTGAGACAGTCAAGTGTTACGGCTGCAAGAATGATGATACCTTCGAAGATGAACTGAAGGTTTGTATCAATACCAAGTATTGTAAGAGAGTAAGTAAGTGATGTGAAGATAAGTACACCTGTTACAACACCTGAGATCTTACCGATACCACCTGTGAATGATACACCACCAACTACGCAGGCTGCGATTGCGTCCATATCCCAGCCCTGTCCATAAGCTGCTGATCCTGAACCAACCATTCTGTTACACTCAAGCCATGAACCAAATCCGTAAAGGATACCGGCAAGGATGAATGCTCCAAGAGTTACCTTAAATACTGAGATACCTGAAACTGCTGCTGCTTCCGGGTTTCCACCTACAGCGTACAGATTCTTACCAAATGTTGTCTTGTTCCAGATGAACCATACAACAATGATTGCTACGATCGCCCAAAGAATAATCGATGGGAAGCTGCCAAATGTAGGGATGAACATGCTAGGGATTGAAGAATCAATCGCACCGAATGATACACCCTTTGTTGCGTATGTTACTAAACCAAAGATAATCAGCATGTTCGCCATGGTTGAGATGAATGGATGCATCTTGTACTTCGCCATGAAGAAACCTGCGATACTTGCAAATACTGTTGTAAGAATTATACAGGCTACCAGTGCAAGAATTGCTCTAGGAGCGGCCGAAATATTTGAGAAATCAAAGATATGTCCGAATACGCCACCTGTGTTAGGGCCGTTATGCATGATGATAGTTGCTGTAACCATACCCATACCTACCATACGTCCGATGGAAAGGTCAGTACCTGTAAGTAAGATCAGACCAGCAACACCGAGTGCAAGGAACATTCGAGGAGATGCCTGCTGTAAGATATTCAGGATATTGGTAACGGTTAATAACTGTGTATTCTTAACGATTGGTGTGATAATACAAAGTGCAATGAAGATCAGGATGATTACGATATACAGACCGTTCTTATAAAGGAACTGGGATGTATTAAATGTATATTTGTAATTCTCGATCTTCTGAGCCTGCTTCTGACCAAATGTGTATTTGGACATCCGTAAGAGGTCGATCAGATGGAACTTATGTGCAAATGCATCATGCTTTTTGTCTTTGATCTCCTGTAATCTGGATTCATGAGACATCTGTGCATCAAATAATCTGTTCTTATATACATATTTCTCATCTTTGATCTCGTCTGCAGCGGACAGCTTGGCAAGTGTCTGTTCGTGTTCTGTCTTGATCGTTGCACGAACCTTCTCATAAGCTTCGTTTTCTGCTGCTTTTTCTGCCTCGCAGCTTGCAACTACTTTATCATAATATTTGCTGTTATAATTCTCTGAAAGGTACTTTTCTGCTTCTGCGATCAACTTGGATACCTTATCCTTGTTTGCTGCTTCCACGCTCTTTGCCTTTTCAAGTCCAGACTTTGCTGCTGCAACTGCTTTTGCTTTCTCATCCTTTGATAAGTTCTTGTCTTCCTTCGCAATTGCGATCTGGTTCTTATAGCTCTGAACCTTGTCAGATCCGTCTACACGGAGTGCATCGATCTGTGACTGTATTTTTCCTACATATTCATCAATCGGCTTCAAAAGCGCTGCTTCTGCATCGGCCGAAAGGATCTTACTTTTATCTGCCATAACCAAAACTCCTCTCTATTACAAATATTTCGCACTAAGTCTTAATAATTCTTCCTGGTTGGTCTCTTTTGTGTTTACGATTCCTGCAAGATGACCGTTCGACATAACACCGATACGGTTTGTGATACCAAGGATCTCAGGCATCTCTGAGGATACAACGATGATCGTTTTACCTTGCTTTGCCATATTGATGATCAGTTCATAGATCTCGTACTTGGCACCTACATCGATACCTCTTGTAGGATCATCCATCATAAATACATTAGGAGAACGCTCCAGCCATTTACCGAAGATAACCTTCTGCTGGTTACCACCGGAGAGGTTTGCGATCATATCATCCGGTCCCATACATTTTGTATGCATGACCTTGATCTCCTCTGCGGTTGCACGAACCATATCGTCATGGCTAAGTGCGATTCCGCTCTTATAGTGATTCATATTTGCAATTGTTGTATTAAATGTGATATCTGCTTTCAGGAAAAGTCCGTTTGCTTTTCTTTCCTCTGTGATCAGGGCAAAACCATGATCCATGGCATCCTTTGGTGATGAGAAGTTCATCATCTTGCCGTTATAAAGTACATTTCCTGCTGCTCTTGTACGCATACCAAATATGGTTTCAAGGAGCTCTGTACGACCTGCACCTACCAGACCATACAGTCCGAAAATCTCACCCTTCTTAACATCAAATGTGATGTTCTGGAGCTTTGGTGCATACTTTGTTGACAGGTTCTGTACGGAGAGAACTGTCTCACCGGGCTCATTGTCTACAGGTGGAAATCTATTGTCAAGAGAACGACCAACCATTGCGGAGATCAGTTCGTTCATGTTTGTGTCCTTACTGTCTTTTGTCATTACCAGACTACCATCTCGAAGAACGGATATCTGGTCACAGATCTCGAAGATCTCATCCATTTTATGTGATATATAAATCAGGGAAATTCCCTGCTCTTTTAACTGTCTCATCATCTTGAACAGCTTTGCAACCTCAGGTGCTGTCAGTGAGGATGTAGGCTCATCAAGTACAATTACTTTTGAGTTGTAAGAAATAGCCTTTGCGATCTCACACATCTGACGCTGTGATACTGACATTTTCTTCATCGGCTGTGTCAGATTTACGGTAATACCGAGCTTTCTGAACAGATCTGAAGCTTCTTTTTTCATTCTTCCCTCATCGATCACACCGAGGGAATTCTTTGGGTAACGTCCCAGGAACAGGTTGTCCACAACGCTTCTTTCAAGACACTGGTTAAGCTCCTGATGAACCATTGCAACTCCGTTTTCAAGGGCATCCTTTGGACCTGAGAAGTTTACTTCTTTACCATCTAATATTATAGTTCCTTCGTCCTTCTGATAGGTTCCGAAGAGACATTTCATCATTGTCGATTTTCCGGCACCGTTCTCACCCATAAGGCCCATGATCGAGCCCGGTTTCACATTCAGGTTGATGTGATCCAGAACCTTGTTTCTACCGAATGACTTGCTCATGCCCTGAATCGATAAGATGTATTTATTCTTATCTTCTGCCATATCTCTACTTCCCTTTCTTAGTAAAAGAAGGGTATCAAATCTTGTATCTGACACCCCTCTGAGTTAAATCATTATTGCCTGCCGATCCGTTATCTTATTTGTTAAGAAGTGTTGTGTATGATGCTGCATTATCTGTCTTAACCATGTTGATCGCAAATGCGTCATATTCGCCCGGGTTACCAAGACGGTTTGTAATGTTAGACTCTGTCTGACCATCACCACCGATGTAATCTACTTTCAGGTTGAGCAGATCATCGTAGTTCTCAAGAAGTGGCTGGTATGTTGAGCTTAAGAAGTTATCTGAAGCGTTGTAGATATCAAGCCATACTTTCTTTGTTGGGCTCTTGCTTGAATCAAGCTGTTTTGAAACCTTGTCATAAACCTTTGTTGAATCTGTGAAATCCTGGTAGTTATCAGCTGTTACAGCTACGTTTAATGCGTAGTATGATCTCTCTTCCTCGCTGTATCTGTAATCCTCGCCTTCTGTTAAGCAGTTACCTGCTTCATCAGGTGTACCGATACCTGTATCAACATCTACACCGTCAAGTGCGTTACGAAGTACTCTGAGTGTAAGATATGCCTGTACGTCTGCATGCTGTGAAATTGTTCCGCCGTAGCCTTCTGCTATAGCTGCAACCGCATCACTGTTTGCATCGTATCCGAATGTAGGAACCTTAGCATCCTTTGCCCACGCATTGAACATTGACATTCCCATACCATCATTATTTGAAACAACTACATCGATCTGATCACCGAATGAAGCTGTCCATGTTCCAATTGCGTTACCGGCTGTAGCTGCATCCCATGTAGCTCCTGCTGAGTTCTTCATCTCCTGTGAAGCAAGCTCACGGATTGTGTAAGTCTTACCACCAACCTCGATTGTTGAGTCCTTAACAACCTTTGATGCGCCATCAACATTTGTTCCTGCTGGTGATGAGTCTACACTTCCATCTGCCTCAACGCCTGTACCAAGTGCTGAACGAACACCTCTTGTACGAGCGATTGAATCGTTGTGTCCGATATCACCGATTGCAAGTACATATCCGATAACGCCATCCCCATTTCTGTCGATCGTATCAATGTTCTTCTCGATATACTCTTTTACCATTTCTCCCTGAAGTTCAGCTCCCTGATTAGCATCGAAACCTACATAATAGGTATCCTTGTTGTAGTTGAGTGCTGTTGTGTCAAGCTCTCCTGTTGAGCTGTTTGATGGCTGACGGTTGAACCACACAAGTGGCTTGTCCTTGTTTGCAACATCTGATGTCGTTGTGCTGCTTCCCCCTTTCTGTGTATCAGAAGAACCCCCATCTGATCCACAAGCGGCCATTGACGCTGCCATAGCAGCTACCATCATGATTGCAACAAATTTTTTCTTCATATATTTTTGTCCCCCTTTGTTTTGTTGGTAAGGCTAGTATACAAAAATATTTCGGGAATCACTATAGAATATTTTTCGATAAACATTAAAAATTTTACTGTTTTTCGTCATGTAGACGAAAATTTTCTAGTTTTTATTTTTTCGCTACGTCATATTGTTCAGCTTCAACAAAAACGGGCTTTCCGCTTTGTCCTTATTACTTCCTTTGCTCCGTCACTCACAAACATTCCAATCCCTCTTTTCTTATACAAAATTCCTGCATCCACAAGTATATTTATGCCCTTTGCCGCTGTAGACGGATTTATCGCATACAGCTTTGCAAGCTCGTTTGTGCTCGGCACGCGCTCATCCTCCAAAAGCACATCCCGCAGTATGTCGTTTTCTATCATTTCGCTTATCTGAATATAGATTGATTTCTCCTGATTCAGAATTTCATTCACATGCTCCGCCTCTTTTCTATACAAATAGAAAACGTTATACGTATGGCTGTATGTACAGTTTACGTTTGGTATATGGTTAAGTATGCTGTACGTATAAAATACTTAGAACCAGTTGTCAGTGATTGAATGAATTACG
>ENA-OPFT01001200-OPFT01001200.1-human-gut-metagenome-genome-assembly--contig:-NODE-1200-length-13422-cov-2.161517_pt1 | contig 13422 bp, 6 predicted proteins | sample MGYA00241714_ERZ501560 | MGnify/ENA primary metagenome ERZ501560 (study PRJEB25962, sample SAMEA2042392) | human gut metagenome | biome: human gut; feature: human-associated habitat; material: faeces...
CCCTACAATATGATAAACCTGTCCGTCATTGGCCGTATAAACAGCCTCCTCATAATTCGTGGCATTTTCCTTCTTGCTGCCATCTTCTATGATCAACCCCTTTTGTATAGAACAAGGCTCTCCCTTGAAAATAGCATTCGGATAAATGATCGAACCGCCAAAACGGGCATCCATATTTTGAAACAGCTCCGAAGGATCATCGAAATAAGTGTCCTTCGCTCTTTCTGCGAAATTTGCAGGAGTACCGTCTTTGTGTTCAAACATTTCAACAAATTCCAATGTAGGGTTCATATTGGAAGAAAAACCGTTTCCACGGTATTGGTAAGGAACGAAATAAACATCCCAGCCATGTGCGTTTACATTGCGTTGGAAATATTTACAGAAAATATTCTCTGGGCTGTCCTCGGCAAGGAACAGCTCGGCAAAATTTTTCTCTTTATCCGAGTTCTTCCTATACAACGAAAATCTCTTCGATTTTTCAAGTTCCTTTACAGCTTTATAAGCTAATTCGAAATAATCGTTTGCCAAAGCCTTATCGATACCGACCAAACCATTCAAATCAACGGTTCCATAACGCGCGATACTACCGGCATACAGCATAGCGCGAGATTTCAATGCCAAAGCAGCATATTTGGTGGCACGTCCTTTTCCCAAAATCTCCTCATTATCGGGCAACAGACGGAAAGCCTCGTCTAAATCTTCCGCAATAAAATCATAGCAGGCCTTTTCCGTATCTCTCGGTACTTTCAGCGATTCAATATCGCCTACATACTCTTGCGGTTCTCTCAATATAGGTACACCACCATATCTTTTCACCATTGCAAAATAGCAGTAAGCCCGGATAAAATGAGCCTCTCCCATCCATGCATCAGCAAGAACCGTATTCTGGAAATTGGATTTATAGGCCGGGAAATTTTTCAAAAAGTAATTCACCCGACGAATTTTTCCATAATCCCAACAGCCCCACCAAGTTCCATCACCGATGGTCGAAATATCATCGCTGGAACTACACATAGCCTCACCCGATACATTCGGTAAACGACCTTGCCCTTTACCCGATACATTGAATCCTTGTTGTGTATAGCGAAAGTCCTCTATGGGTAAGTCATAGTAAAGAGTCGTCATATAAGACGTTATACCCGATTCTGAATTAAAAATCGCATCATCTTGTATAATATTAATGGGCGGCACATCTAAGTAATCACACGAATAAAACGATAGGGCCATCACCAATGCCGATACTAATATCTTATTTATTCTCATCGTATTTCAAATTAGAATGATAAATTCAATCCAAAGTTAAAGTTTCTCATAATCGGATACAGGTATCCATAATTCCCTTCCGGATGCTCGGGATCGACGAAATCCAAATTAGATAGCGTAAATAAATTATAGCCATTTGCAAATATCCTCAAACGATCCACTTTGAATTTACGAGTGATATGCTGGGGTATTGTATAGCCAATTTCCACGCTTTTCAACCGTAAATAAGAAGCATCGTATGTCGTCTGTTTACATCTTGCATAATTCACGCTATAAGATCCGGCATCACGGGTCGTAGGCCATTTTCCGGGAATCCAGTTCCCATTTTCGTCCTGACGATATCTGTCATAAAAATGAGCCAAACCGTTTCCACCGAAACACAACGGGTATTGCAATTGCTCGAAATAGATCACATTGAATCCACCACCGCCTTGGAACAACAGGTTCACATCAAACCCTTTCCACTCGGCAGCGATAGTAGCACCGAATGTCATTTTGGGATTTCCGTTATCATTGGTGTGCTCGTACACGTTCGGATAAACATCATTGTCATCGATGATTCCGTCGCCATTCCAGTCTTCATATTTCCAGTCACCCGGCAACTGGGTAGCACCACCCTGACCGTCTTGAATAGGCGACCGCCAAATATCCTCCATCGAAGTAAATTGTCCGTTTGAGCCATAAGCCCACCCCATATCGGAATATCGGTTTGAATATTTATTTCTCCATCTATCATAGGAATTCACTGCATCCCCTTCCTCCAAATGTCTGTTCTGACGACGAGTCAATGCAAAATTCAAACTTACCGAATAGTTGAAATCATTAATCTTATTGCGATGTCCCAATACGATTTCAAAACCTTTATACAAATCTTGATTCAAATTTTCTTCCGGCAATTCAGCACCTATAGTACCGGGAACTTCACCACTTCTCTTTCCTAACAGACCATCTCTGTATCTCCAAAAGAAATCTACCTGTGCAGACAGCATACCATTCCAAAGATCAAGATCGGTTCCCACGTTCAAGGTCTTCGACTTATACCAAGTTATCAGTTCATTCGGTAGACCTCTGAAACCCAATCCTTTATAGACAACATCGCCGAATACATAACTGGCGCCCGGATAATCATATCCCGACAAATATTGATAGGACGAGGAACCATCGTCACCCATAGCTCCATAAGATGCTCTTAACTTCCAATTCGTAATAAAGGACAGCGGAGCAAATTCTTTGATAAAGCTCTCTTCCGAAATTCTATATCCGACAGAGGCCGATGGGAAAAATCCCCAACGATGTCCTTTGGCAAACTTGGAAGAACCGTCATAACGGAAGCTAACTTCTGCCAAATATTTGGATTGATAATCGTAATTGACACGTCCGACTATACCCATATTCGTTACACGATAAATCTGGCCAGCATCGGCATTACCGATTTGCTCTTCTTCGGAGCCTGCAAAAATCTCATCTACGGCATCCATCTCGAAGTTTCTTTTTGCCCACAAGTTATCCTCTTCCTTTGCACTTTGTTCGTACAAAAACAAGACTTTCAAGTTATGTTTCTCTGCAAAAAGACGCTCATAGTTCAAAGAGGCCTGTAATTGATTCTGTGCTCCCTCCCATGATTTTCTGTAAATAGAAGAAGGCGATGAATATATCTGAGAATTATAAACATCTTTCTCCCTATCGTATTTATATAATGTATATTGTTTTTGAAATTCTTTCTGTTGATAGTTCTTATAATCATAAGCATACAAAAACTTAGCACTTAATCCTTTCAAAAAAGGAGCTTTATAAGTCAATGTAAATGTAGTATTCAAGGTTCGGTTTATCCTACGCTTATAACCGGATTGATCGGCATCGGTAATCATAAGCGGATTCAAACCATACATCACGTCATTAGGAAAACTCTCATTATTATTGGCATACGGAGTTTCCGTAGGTTTAAGCATCCAAATAGCTTTGAACTGTTCCCAAGTATCTTTATAAGGTTGATTCTTTTCATCGGACATCGCACCGATCAACAATTCGGCTTTCAAATCTTTTGTAACATCGAAACTCAAATTGGAACGGATATTATAACGATGGTAATTTAAATCGCCGGTTTTCCAAATACCGTCTTCGCCATAGTAACCAAAAGAAAGGAAATATTGTGTACGTTTCCCGCTTCCGCTGGCTGTCACATTGTGATGGGTTTGAGGAACCAAATTTTTCATAGCCAAATCATACCAGTCGGTTCCTCCCTCCCGGCGGAAACGAGCTACATCTTCTTCCGTGAAAGTGGTATTAATACCTCTACCCATATTTCTATCAGCTTCACGAACAAGCTCGGCATATTGAGCAGCATCCAAAACATCAGGCAAGCCCGACGGATTCTGGAAACCGAAACTTCCGGTATAATCAATTCGGGTTTTACCGCTCTCACCCTTACGAGTCGTCACCAATAACACGCCATTCGATGCACGCATACCGTAAATAGCGGCAGATGCGTCTTTCAATACAGACACGCTCTCGATATCGTTAGCTTCCAACCGCTGGAAATCTGACACCTCTCTTACGACACCATCAATAACGACCAAAGGAGTACCCAATCCACGGATATCCATCTTGGCATCATAACTACCCGGCTCTCCCGTACGTTGTTGAATACGTACACCCGGCAATTTACCGGCCAACATATTTTGGACATTCGAAGTGGGTGTAACGGTCAGTTCATCTGTTCCTATCGTACTGACTGCTCCTGTTAAAGTAGCTTTTTTCTGTGTGCCGTAACCTACGACCACTACTTCATCTAATATCTGGTCATCTTCACTTAAAGTCACATTCACTACGGTTTTTCCCTTCAAGGCAACATTTTTCGAAGCAAAGCCGATCAATGAGAATTTCAATTCCGCTTTGTCCAATTTGTCACCAGATACATTCAAATTGAAAACACCGTCTATATTCGACATCGTACCGGTATTAGTTCCCACCATTACGACATTAACCCCGGGTAAAGGTTCCCCGGACTGATCCCTCACTACCCCTGAAATTTTCTGCTGTCGATCATTTTCTGCCAAAACCGTAGCGCAGCCTACCACAACAAAAAATAAAAATAGGAATGAATGAGAATAATGGGAAAGCATTGAAACCGCCTTTTCCATATAAAAGAAATTGTTTTTTTTCATGCGTCCTGTTAGATTATTGTTATTCAACCATTTCCTTAACAAGCAATTGCAATTTTAGAATTTTAAAAAGAGAGGAAAGGAGAGGACCGACTAAGCGAATCCTCTCCTATTTGATTTTTTATTTTACAACCTTAAATGCTTGGGAAGCTCCGGTTGAAACGATATTGACTACATAGATACCTTTCCCGGTCAAAGAAATATTCTCTATTGTATTTTCAGCTATTTGTTTAGCCACCAACACACCATTCGTCGTATAGACATAGATCATTTCATTTCCATTCAAACCTTCTGCTCGGATACCGTCGGTAGTCACATAAACGTTATAAGCGGCTTTTTCGACATTTGTAACTCCACTTGTGCTTGTTTGCCATTTAAATACCGGATAAGGAGAAATAGTGGGATCTATTGTCCATATTTCATCAAAATCCCAACCCATATCGTCTGCATAAAACGATTCGGTCAGTTCCTCTACCGTTTCTCCATTATCGGTATCGATTCCCGTTCCCTCTGTTACGGCTTGACCATTCAATAAAACCGAAGAGTGCGCATAATTATCAGAAACATCTCCACCGTTTCTCTTTCCTACAACACGATGTGTCACTTCGACTTCGCCTATAATATCCTTGTTCAAAGACAAACAGGAAATAACCGCGCCACCATCATTAGCACCGACAATACCACCGACATTGGTTTTACCTTCGATAGTAGAAGTCGAATAACAATACATCACTGTGGCATTTCCAGAACTAACGATTCCACCTACGGCATCCCCGGTCTCACCATCAGTAGACTTAGCCATTACATTACAATCGGCCGTATAACAGTCTGTGATTACAGTAGTACCGGCACAAGGCCCAACGAGGCCGCTGGAATTAGAACCTGTTCCAATGTTCGAACAAGAACTGTTGATAACTCCCACTTGCTCAATCGTAGCATTACGAGTTAATCCCGTCAAGATACCTAAACGCCCGCCACCAATGACAGTCACATTATCAAGCAATAAATTTCTAATCGTACCACCGTCAACAACGCCGAAAACACTCATATCATGCGCACCGGTATCATCTCCATGCTTAGCCATCAAATTGGAAATCTTATGCCCATTACCATCAAACGTACCGCTAAAACGTTGGTCCGAACCATCTCCGCTTCCCCATTCTCCTAACGGCCACCAACCGCCTTCTTTTTCATAAGAAGCAAAATCCAAATCGGCCATCAATTTAAAATAGGAGCCCCGATTCTCGCGTACAGCATCAAACTGAGCTTCCGTCTCAATCAAATAGGGATCTGACTTTGACCCAGTACCTCCGGCATACAAATCACTTTCCTGTGCCCAAGCACTCGAAACCAGCATCATGCTGCAAAAACAAGATGCTACAATCTTTTTGTAATCATTCTTTTCCATGACATTAAAACTTTAAATTATTAATAACACTTTATTTAATAGCGGATTTCGGACGACAATCCATATTCGTCCCAAAATCCTTATTCGGTTTATTTCCCATTGTAATAACCAATGTTCCCCCATTCACTATATCGGCATGAGAGATATAAGACTTATCATACGGTCGACCGTTCAACTGAACCGACTGAATATATTTGTTCTCTCTTGAATTATTGACCGTCCTTATTTCAAACACCTTATTTTCTGGCAATTTCAAAGCGACCTTATCAAAAATCGGTCTGCCGAAAACATAGATTCCATTAGAAGGATTGACCGGATAAAAACCTAAGGACGAAAACACATACCACGAAGACATCTGCCCGCAATCCTCGTTACCCTGTAACCCGTCGGGTGAATCATGATACATTTGTGACAATATATAATCGACCTTCTCCGCCGTTTTCCACTGCAATCCGGCATACGAATAAAGATATACGGTATGATGTCCGGGTTCATTGCCATGTGCATATTGCCCTATCAAACCGGAAATATCAGGAGATGCCGCATCGCCCAAATCGGCATTAACCGAAAACAAACTATCTAATTTCGAAACAAAAGCGTCATCACCACCCAACAAAGAAATGAGACCTTCCACATCATGAGGGATTAACCATGTATATTGCCAACCATTTCCTTCGCAATAAGCATCGTTCCGATGAGTTGAATGAACAGGGTTAAACGGAGTAAGCCAAGAACCATCTTGATTCTTTCCTCTGAAAAAGCGGGTATCCTTGTCCCAATATTTTTGATATGCCAAAGCTCTCTTCGAAAAATACTCATAGTCATCTACCTTACCCAGCTTTCGAGCCACTTGTGCAACTCCCCAATCTGCAATGGCATATTCCAATCCCTTAGCTACCGATTCCTTCTCTTTATCTGCCGGAATATATTCAAGTTTTGTCACATACGATAATCCTTTATAATCAGACATCATTGAAGCCTTCATTGCCTGATAAGCCCGTTCGTAATTAAAACCTTTCATATTTTTCAATATAGCATCCGCTATAACAGGAACCGACTGAATACCTATCATTTCATTCGTGTCCGAACCATACAAATGCCAAACCGGCAAACGTCCTTGTTGCTCATAAATAGCCAACATCGAATTAATAAAATCGGGAACACGCTCCGGCTGTACCAACGTATATAATGGGTGAGCCGCACGATACGTATCCCACAATGAGAATACGGTATAATTGGTGAAACCCGGATCGCCATACACATTTTTGTCGGTACCTCTATATTCCTTGTTACAATCATTGAACATAGCCGGTTGTATAAACGCATGATATAAAGCTGTATAAAAAATACGTTTGGCCACTGTATCCGTAATCGATACTTGCAGTTTGGACAATTCGATTTGGCAGTCGTCTCATCTACAACCCGTTCAAAATTCCAATCGGCGATTTCTTGTCGAATATTAGCCGCCGCATTTTCCATACTCACCGGCGATATTCCCACTTTCACATCAAGTTTCTCGACATCAGATGCGACAATTACATTTCCCTTCACGTCGATACCTTGTAAAACATTTCCTTGTACTGGTATCGAATCGTGAAACAAAGCTAAACGTATCGGTTCGGAGAAAACAGCCGTAAAATAGATTTGCTGTTGCTTCGACCAACCAGAGGAACAACGATAACCACTGACAGTAGTATCGTTTACTTGTTCCAGAAATGTATCGGTAGGACGATCGTCGCCATTGGCATCCTTTAAATTAATCATCACATACTTTTCGACATTCTTCGGGAAAGTGTATCTGTGAAAGGCAACTCGGTCCGACGCCGTCAATTCTACTTTTGTACGATGAGTTTTCAATACTACTCCATAATATCCGGGTAAAGCCGTTTCATCACTCTTAGAATAATAAGAAGCATAACCCGATAAGGGATTATCTTGGGTTCCCGGCTGCGTACGCATTTTCCCCGTATATGGCATAAATAACAAATCGCCCGTGTCGCTACAACCGGTTCCATTGAGATGCAAATGTGAAAATCCTATTACAATCGAATCGGAGTAATGATAGCCAGAACACCAATCCCACCCTTTATTTATATTGTTAGGACCGATCTGCACGGCTCCGAACGGAGCAGCGACTCCTAAAAACGTATGACCATGTCCGCCGGTTCCTATATACGGGTCCACATAATTTACCGGAGAAAATATCGCCGATTCGATATTTTCGTCTTTTACTCTACACGATACAAGTAAAAATAAAATAGAAATGAATACAATTAAAGGTTCTTTTTTCATTACAGCATTTTATGTGTGTGAGACAAAAGTAAGATTATAATATTAACAAAAACATTAATAATACATTAAGAATCCACGATTCAAGCATACATAAAGTAGATTTTTTACGACCGAAACATTAACAAAACATTAATATTCGAAAGGTATCATTTTTCAATTCACTTTTCCCGTTATTCCTCCGACATTCGTAATTCCTTCTATCCGACAAGTCGAGTAACAATCGATGATTTCGCTATCTTTACTCATGGAACTGGATATACCACCCGCACAATCCTTCGCATAAACATTTCCACCCTTCACAGAACAGTTTTTTATCACCGACCGGTAAAGTGGTCCTGTCAAACCTCCGGCATTCGACCCATGATCCGATAATCGGTTTTCGCATTGGCTATCGAGTATATCGACCTGTTCTATCTTTGTAGAAAAGGTAGCGCCTGTCAGAACTCCTAAACGCCCCTCTCCAATGATGCTGCAATTTTCAACTTTCAAGTTGATAATCTCTGCACCTTCTGTCACTCCAAAAATACTCAGGTCATGAGCTTTTCGTTCCACCGACAAATTCCTAATCGAATATCCACCTCCATCAAAAAAGCCACGAAAACGCTCCATAGCATTATCTCCACTTCCCCATTCGCCCAAAGGCCACCAACTTTGGCCATCTTCTCTGACATAATCAGAAAAATCGAGGTCGTTAATCAATCGAAAGCATTGGCTTCTATACTCCCTTATATGGTCGAACTGTTGCGGTGTAGAAATAAGAAACGGATCTTCCCTACTCCCCGTACCACCGGCAAAAGGAGCAGTTTCCTTCAAATAAATCCGCAAAAGCTCAAAAAAAGACGGGGCATCCAACAAACAGATACTATCATCTATTTTTTTCAGTTCCTCGACTACCTCTACATACCACGTGGGAGATTTTATTATATTTCTAAACCAATGAAAAGGCAACCCCTCTCTCTCCCTTATTCTATTGACGATAGCCACCGCAGCATCTTTGGGCTCGACATCATTGATATCGTAATCGGCCCTCAACACAGGCATATTTCCAAAAAGCATACTCCACGAAGATAGTTTCTGAGGAACGATTCCATTGGGACTAAACGATCGATAACATTCCATTCCTTCCCAATTCAAACCGGGAGCATAACCGTCGACAATAAAGCCGGTAATGCTCAATCCCCATTTCTCATAATAGGGCTTGCAGTGCTCCGCCCACGATTGTAATCCAGAAGGTAATCCCGAAATAGGTCTGGGTTCTTGTAACATTCCGGGGCTCAAATATCCGGCTCCATTATCCGATGCGACAAAATAATCATTCTTAGTAGCCGTTTTTCTAAAATTATGTAACACATGAGGCACGCGCTCCTGTAATACCGGACTTATGGCCCACATCATCGGGACTTTTCCTCTATTGGGGTCGTCCCAAGTAAGTGAGGTAAATTGGCTCACCCACGATGACGCATCATAATCCCCCACATAAAATATCAGAAAGTTCCTTCCTTTCACGTCGACTTTACCGTCTTCGGTCAACAATCCTCTTTGCTTCAACTCTTCATGAGTAACCCACGGTTGCGAATACCGTTCCTCCAAAGGGAAATGCTGCCAAAAAGAGGCATTTGCCAACGCTCCGATTGCAATTGCATCGGCATCTTTAAAAGCGTTGTAAGCGCTGATAAGACGTAAAAACTCCCACTCCGTAGGAACATCGTCGTGGATACCACCGGCATGCTTCGTGTATTTAAATGCCCATGAGGGGAACCCTCCTATATAGCAGTACTTTTCACCTTTATTCTGTTGGTATGCCAACAATAGCATTTCTTTAAGGGTAGCCAAATCAGTCCCTACCTTTTGAGTCGGTTCGTCTGTTGCCGGTTCGTCTCCCCACGGTGATAAATCGAAAAAGAAAGCTCGCTTGCTAATGAAAAAATCATGATTAGAAAGCGTATGATGATTCCGTACCGTAGCACCGGGATTTTGTTTCCAATATTGATCCAGATAATAAGCGGCATATTCCGTGTTACACTTGCCGGTTTTCATATAATTCTCTATATACCAAATGTACGGATCGTTTTTTATAGAGCCTGTGCTGTTTCGATTCGTCCCCGGAATCACCCCCGATCCCGTAAACATAACACTTCCATCTTCATTGATCAATCTACGCTTTACTTTCAATCGGGGACCACCCAAAACTAAGCGGCTATACAAACTCTCGGAATCAAGATCATAACGGATCGGCAAAAGGTCTTCCGCACCCGCAACGGCAGAAGCGACATTGCTTGTGGACGGAACTCTCTCATCATAAAGTACCACCCCCTTTATGTATCCGGCGTAAGCCGACACCAAGTCTTCAATGGTATTATACGTCACCGTTTCCTTTCGATACAACCACTGCCCTTTCCTACGATACTTATTCAACCAATATTTATCAATATCCAATTGATCCCTATCCACAAAAAAGACATATAGTTGCGGAGCATCCCGATTGACGATTCCTTGCAAAGCCGAAACGACATGTACATCGTCCCAAGCGACATTGCGTCCCTTTGGTGTCGACAAGTCGGTTTCCAAAGTATAATGCAGGTCATAAAGCCCTATCGCCTCTTGACCGGCTGCCTTATAGCAACCCAATACCCAAAACAGCACTCCATAGATAAGAACTCTCTTCATCATGCGACTCACCTCTTAAATTTTCAGACTTTTTATATCACGCCATCAAGATCACCTCCACCGATTTTACTTTTCATCAAGCAGTAAAAAGTAGTTTTCATGAGGTCAAAACATGGTCACCTCCGGTTTATTCGAACCGGAACACCTCGAATGTACATGGATTTATTTGATTCTTACTTATCCTCGTTAGTCAAAGAATACGGGAAATCTTCATCATTTATTCCGCGCCCTGTATTAGGCGTATGACTCATATCGAAATCAAGAACAGCGCCGTCCATCAATTCCTCATGTTTCAACCAATTGTGGTTATACTCTTTCCCGTTCATTTTCAGAGAACGTATATATCTATTTTCGTTCGTGTTGTCGGGAGCATTCAAAACGATCTGCTTTCCATTTTCCAACGTAAGAATCGCCTTTTTAAAGAGCGGAGCTCCCATCACATACTCCCCTGAGCCCGGACATACCGGATAAAAGCCCAACGCAGAAAATATATACCATGCAGAAGTCTGTCCATTATCTTCATCTCCACAATAGCCGTCAGGATAAGGAGTATACAGCTTATCCATCACTTCCCTTAACCAATATTGAGCTTTCCAAGGCTGCCCGGCATAATTATAAAGATAAATCATATGTTGGATAGGCTGGTTGCCATGTGCATAATTGCCCATATTCATAATCTGCATTTCCTTTATTTCATGAATGCACTGCCCGTAATAGCTATCGTCATAAATAGGAGGAACCACAAAAACAGAATCCAACATGGAGACAAAGTTCTCCTTCCCTCCCATCAGATCGATGAGTCCCTGCACATCATGAAACACGCTCCATGTATAATGCCAACTGTTGCCTTCGGTAAAAGCATCGCCCCATTTATACGGACTGAAAGGAGACTGGAATGTACCATCTTCGTTTTTCCCGCGCATCAGATTGTTCTCTTTATCGAAAACGAATCGATAGTTTTTACTCCTTTCCCGATAAAGATCGATTTCTTCCTGCGGACGGTTCAATTGTTGCGCCAGTCTCATAATACACCAATCATCATAGGCATATTCCAATGTGCGCGCCACATTCTCGTTAATACCTACATTATAAGGTACATATCCTTTTTGATTGTAATATTCATATCCCAATCTTCCCGTCGAAGGAACTTGGGGGTGCACATGATTCGCTCCGTGCAGAACAGCCTCATACAACAAATCGATCTTTTCTGTCTGGCATCCTTTCAAATAGGCATCGGCCACAACAGATGCCGAATTATTACCCACCATGCAGTGACGGTGTCCCGGGCTGGCCCATTCGGGTAAAAATCCACTTTCTTCATAACTGTTTGCCAATCCTTCTTGAATTTCTTTGTTGACAGAAGGATACATGAGGTTCAAGAAGGGAAATAAAGCGCGGAACGTGTCCCAAAATCCGGTATCTGTATACATATATCCTCTCCTTACTTCTCCGTTGTAAGGACTATAATGGACAATATTTCCATATTTATCTACTTCATAAAACTTACGGGGAAACAATAAAGAACGATACAAGCAAGAGTAGAAAGTACGTAGTTGTTCATCAGTTCCCCCTTCTACTCTCACTCTATTCATTACATCGTTCCAAGCATTTCGAGCAGACTCTTTTACCTCGTTAAAATTCCTACTGCCCAGTTCTTCCAAATTCAACCATGCCTGCTCTTCACTGATAAAAGAAGAACTTACCTTTACACCAATCTTTTCACCTTTATAAGTCTTGAATCCCAACACAGCACCGACATGATTATCTTCTACCTCTCTTTTACCTTTTATAATTTTATCTCCGCTCCATACTTCCGCCGAGGCAAAAGGCTTATCAAATTTCATCACGAAGTAATTTCTAAAATTATCCGGTACTCCCCCGCTATTTTTAGTCGTATAGCCGGTTACCGTGCCATTTTCCTCATCTATCTGAACGAAAGACCCGTTATCGAACGCATCTACTACGATATACGACTCTTCACTTTCTGGGAAAGTAAACCTAAAATAAGCAGAACGTTCCGTCGGAGTAATTTCTGTTTTCACATCATGGTCAGCCAAATACACACTATAATAATAAGGCTTTGCCGTCTCAGCTTTATGAGAAAACCAGCTTCCTCGTTCATTTTGCAGGAACTTTTTACCACCGGTCACCGGCATCAATGCAAACTGCCCGTAATCATTGATCCACGGACTGGGCTGATGTGTCTGCTTAAATCCTTTTATCTTATCGTCGGTATAACAATAGGCCCAGCCATTTCCCATATCTCCCGTTTGCGGTGTCCAGAAGTTCATTCCCCACGGTAATGCGACAGCCGGATAGGTATTACCCGTAGACAAGGTAAACTTAGATTGTGTTCCCACTAACGGATTCACATAGTCAACCGGTGAAAAAGAAGTAGAAAGCACCTCTTTACCCCCGCACGATATAAGTAAAACAGATAAAAATACAAGTAAAGAAACTTTTTTCATGGAATCGTTTTTTTTATTTTTTGTGACAAAAGTAAGCCGGGGCAATTAATAAAACCATTAATAGAATATTAATTATCCATATGCAATACTTATTTCCGAATCAAAAACATTAATAAGGCATTAACAATTCTCATAAGAAAGGGAGCGACATAACAAGATTAAT
>ENA-OPFT01001206-OPFT01001206.1-human-gut-metagenome-genome-assembly--contig:-NODE-1206-length-13360-cov-2.738068_pt1 | contig 13360 bp, 9 predicted proteins | sample MGYA00241714_ERZ501560 | MGnify/ENA primary metagenome ERZ501560 (study PRJEB25962, sample SAMEA2042392) | human gut metagenome | biome: human gut; feature: human-associated habitat; material: faeces...
CAAGCTCATGTGGGCTTAGACCTTTTGACCCTGGCATCATAAAATAAGGGGATCGATACGAATGAAAAGAAAACAGGTAACAGCAGCATGCCTGATGGCGGCAACGATGCTGTTTTCAGGCTGCACGCCGAATATCAGTGAATATGCAGCGCGAGCGCAGCAAGCCGGAAAGAGCTTTTGGGAAGGGGAAACAACAGACGCTATGGCGCAGGATAGCGATGCTGCGGCAATAGCAGATGGCGAGACGTCTGAAGCAGGTGAAACACAGAATGACAGTACAGGAACCGGCACCGCTGCAGCGAACGATGATAAGGTGCAGGATAGCGCCGCTGCGACCGATGACGAGATACAGGGCGGCACAACAGCGACCGGCGGAGAAGCGCAGCACGGCGATACCGCGGCAACAGCAGACAGCGAGATGCCTGCGACCGGCGAAACGCAGACCGACACCGCTACAGAATCTGCGGCAGCAACAGCTCCTCAAATTCCGGCCCTGATGACAGAAGTGACCGACTCCGTTTATGAAGCATACGCGCAGAAATCGGATGTGTTTACCGGTAAGCTGGCGGGACACGACCGCTTAAGCCGCGCAGAAAACGCAGCGCTGACAGCAGTTCTTTCGCAGAAGGAGTACGGTGACAAGACGCTTTGCCTGCAGAACATGGCGAAGTATGACAGCAACGCAAATGAAAGCTTTCTGCTGATGTTTGAGAGCACGCCGTTGACAGCGCGCGGGCGGATTTCCGGCGATCTCTGGTATTATGACGGCGAGTCGGCAAGGCTTCTGGAAAAAGGAATCGTCGTAACCGGACTGCAGCAGGTGACGGGAATTGGGAATCCGTTTGTTATTCTGGAAACGGAAGTCTCCGGCAAAAAACAGGCGGCTGTCTGGACGGTAAAAGATCAAAAGTGCGAAAAGCTTCTGGAGGATGCCGAGACGATCGAAGCGACAAAGGACGGCGTTTGTGCATTTTATCCTGCAGAGAAGACTGTGTACGATCCGCTTGTTTCGGAATGGGACAGTGCAGAAGAGACGGTTCCTGTTTATTATGAAAGAACAGCGGACGGATTTGCAGAGCGTTCGTATCGGGAGCTGACAGCGTCGGAATATTTGGCGTATGTGTCTGCAGAGGATTCGGATGAAGAGGCACAGGCGTGGAAGGAAAAGCTGGAAGAGCAGTTCTACACGCAGACGGATGAAAATACAGAATATACCTATTGGTTTTATGCAATTGGGGAGGACAAAATTGCCTATCGCTGCAGAGAAGTCGGGCAGTCGGTCGGACAGGAAGAAGGAATCGATCATGCGGTTGCGAAGTACAGCTGGTGCATCAGCAGCCTGGATCAGGGAAAGCTGACCAAAGCATCGGAGACGATCAGCGGGGATGGATTTTTCTTCCCGTCGAGATTGGAGCAGGAAGAAGCGCTGGAGAGCCTGGAGGATATTCCAAACGAATTTACGGAAAACCGGTTGAATAAAGTGCAGAAAACAGCCCGCGCGGCGGTTAATCAGGCGGTTGCACAGATTCTGGAGGTACAGGAGTACCCGGACGATGCGCTGTGTTTTGCAGAGACGGCGGATTACGATGGGAACGGCAAAAAAGAAACGTTTGCGGCGATCGGAAGGTACGACGGAGCCTTCGGCGCGCCGGTATGCGACCTGTGGTTTGTCGGCGCGGACGGCGCAGTTTTGGAAGAAGAGAATTTTGCCTTTAAGGAGCTGGAAAAGCTGGGAAGCGCCTTTGTGCTGTATCGTGGCTACGAAGTGTCCGGCGTCAGCGACATGCTGTTTGGCGTGCAGGAGCAAGGAGCAGTGCGCCTGTTAAAACAGATGGGGCACTTTGAGCTGGACGATGACGGCGATCTGATGGCATGGACTGCCGGGACAGAAGCCGCGCCGGGATATTATGACATCAGCCTGCGCACACTGACAGAGTATCGATTAGAAGAAATCCGTGAAAAAGAGCTGTTGCAGTATAAAAACGGCAAGGCAGTGTTAAAGAGTATCCTGCGGCAGGTTGGATCAGATTCCGGAAAAATACAGATTTTATCCGGGGAAAACGATAGGATTCATGTCAACCTTTCGGACGCGGAAGGAAGCTGGTACGAGACATGGAAAGTGGAAAACGACAGACTTGTACTGACAGACAGCGGAGAAGGCAGTGTAAAAGAGGTTCATGAAAGTGGTGATGTGTCCGGACAAAACGCAGTCAGTCAAAACAGCGCTGTATCTGACCGGGAAGCAGACAGCATCAGTGAAAACAATACGGCAGCATCCGACCGGACAGGCAGCATCGACACGAGGTCTGTGACAAAGAGCGGGCAAAAGTCAGAAAACGGGACAGAAAGCCCTGCCTTCGACTTCTCTGCGCCCGATGGGACAGCAAAGGAAACTCAGACAGAACAAGAATAGGAAATTACAAAAATATGGCATTTGCACATTTGCACGTCCATACAGAGTACAGCCTGCTGGACGGTTCCAATAAAATCAAAGAATATGTAAAACGAGTCAAGGAGCTGGGTATGACGGCTGCGGCGATTACCGACCATGGCGCAATGTACGGTGTGATCGATTTTTACCGTGCGGCGCGGGCAGAGGGTATCAATCCGATTTTGGGCTGTGAGGTCTATGTTGCGCCCAATTCCCGTTTTGACCGGGAGATTACCGGCGGGGATGACCGGTATTACCATCTGGTGCTTCTGGCGGAAAATAATACTGGTTACGCGAATCTGAGCAAAATCGTCAGCCGCGGTTTTACGGAGGGGTACTATTACAAGCCGCGAGTCGATATGGAGGTTCTGGAGGAATTTCACGAGGGAATCATCGCGCTGTCTGCGTGTCTGGCAGGTGAAGTGCCGCGCTATATCCAGAAAGGACTGCCGGAGGAAGCAAAAAAATGCGCATTAAAGTATCAGTCGATTTTTGGGAAGGATAATTATTTCCTGGAACTGCAGGATCATGGGATTCCGGAGCAGCAGACCGTAAACATGGCGCTTTTACAGATGTCGCGAGAACTGGACATCCCGTTAGTATGCACGAACGACGTGCACTACACCTATGCGGAGGACGCAAAGCCCCACGATATCCTTCTGTGTATCCAGACCGGCAAAAAGCTTTCCGACGAAAACCGGATGCGTTACGAGGGCGGTCAGTATTTCGTCAAAAGCGAAGAAGAGATGAAGGGACTGTTTCCCTATGCGTGGGAGGCAGTGGAAAATACACAGCGGATCGCAGACCGCTGTCATGTGGAAATCGAGTTTGGTAAGACGAAGCTGCCGCATTTTGATGTGCCGGAGGGCTATGATTCCTGGGGATATTTGAACAAGCTGTGCACTGACGGCATGAAAGAGCGCTATCCGGAGGACGACGGCACGCTGCAGAAGCGTCTGGAATACGAGCTGGGTATTATCAAGCGCATGGGATATGTGGACTATTTCCTGATCGTGTGGGATTTTATCAACTATGCCAGAGAAAACGGTATTCCGGTAGGACCTGGACGTGGAAGCGCAGCTGGAAGCATCGTTTCCTACTGCCTGCATATCACGAATATTGATCCGATCCGTTATAGCCTGCTGTTTGAGCGTTTCCTGAACCCGGAACGAGTTTCCATGCCGGATATCGATATCGACTTCTGTTATGAACGCAGACAGGAGGTCATCGATTATGTCGGACGCAAATATGGAAAAGAAAAGGTTGTGCAGATTGTCACATTCGGTACGCTGGCGGCAAAGGGTGTCATCCGCGACGTCGGGCGCGTCATGGATCTGCCGTATTCCTTTGTGGATTCGATTGCAAAAATGATTCCGAACGAGCTGAATATGACGATTGATAAGGCACTGTCAATGAACGCAGAGCTGCGTAAGCTCTACGAGAGCGATGAACAGGTGCACGTGTTGATTGATATGAGTAAACGGCTGGAGGGATTGCCGCGCCACACCTCGATGCACGCAGCAGGGGTTGTGATCTGCCCGGAGGCGGCAGATCATTTTGTACCGCTTTCACGAGGGTCGGATGGTTCGATCACAACGCAGTTTACGATGACGACGCTGGAAGAGCTCGGACTGTTAAAAATGGACTTTCTGGGGCTTCGAACCCTGACAGTAATCGACCACGCGGTCAAGATGATTGAGCATGACACCGGTGTGAAGCTCGATATGGAGCATCTGGATTATAACGATAAAAAAGTGCTGGATTCGCTCTGCACCGGCAGGACGGATGGCGTGTTCCAGCTGGAAAGCGGCGGGATGAAAAGCTTCATGAAGGAGCTAAAGCCCCAGAACCTGGAGGATATTATCGCGGGTATTTCCCTGTACCGTCCCGGGCCGATGGACTTTATTCCCAAATATATTAAGGGAAAAAACAATCATGACGAAATCACCTATTCCTGTCCGGAGCTGGAACCGATCCTGTCTCCGACCTACGGCTGTATCGTGTATCAGGAGCAGGTTATGCAGATTGTGCGCGACCTCGGCGGCTACACGATGGGACGAAGCGACCTGGTTCGTCGTGCGATGAGCAAGAAAAAGCAGTCTGTCATGGAAAAAGAACGGGCGAATTTCGTTTACGGCAATCCCGAAGAGGGCGTGCCCGGCTGTGTGGCCCGGGGCATTCCGGAAAAGGTCGGTCTGGAAATTTACGCGGAAATGATGGATTTTGCAAAATACGCTTTCAACAAGTCCCACGCTGCATGCTACGCGGTTGTCGCTTACCAGACGGCTTACCTGAAATATTATTATCCGGTGGAATTTATGGCGTCCCTAATGACTTCTGTAATCGATAACCCCGGAAAAGTGGCGGAATACATTCTGGTCTGCCGCCAGATGGGAATCGCGATTCTGCCGCCGGATATCAACGAGGGAGAGCCGGGATTTTCGGTATCGGGAAAATCAATCCGGTACGGACTGACTGCGATCAAGGGTGTAGGACATCCGGTTGCGGACGCGGTGATCGCAGAGCGGAAGCAGCGGGGCGTCTTCAAAAACCTGCAGGATTTTCTATCCAGAATGTCCGATACGGAAGTTAATAAGCGCAACGTGGAAAACTTTATCAAAGCGGGTGCATTCGACAGCCTTGAGGGGACACGCAAGCAGTTTATGAGCGTATTTGTACAGCTGATGGATCAGAATCAGCAGAATCGGAAAAATAATATGGCGGGACAGCTTTCCTTATTCGATCTGGTGGACGAGTCGGAAAAGAAAAACTATGAAATCCGCTTCCCGGATGTCGGGGAATATTCGAAGGAAATTCTTCTGACCTTTGAAAAAGAAGTGCTCGGTGTGTATGTCAGCGGGCATCCGCTGCAGGAATACGAGCAACTCTGGCGCAGGAATATTTCTAATACGACGGCAGATTTTATGCTGGATGAGGAGACAAACAGCGTCCATATTCAGGACGGAGCAAAGGCGGTCATCGGCGGAATTATTGAGGAAAAGAAGATCAAATATACCAAAAACGATAAGGTGATGGCGTTTTTACAGGTGGAGGATCTGGTTGGAACGATTGAAGTTATCGTTTTCCCGAAAACCTATGAGCAGTACGGCAGCAAGCTGATGGAGGATGAAAAGGTTCTCCTGCGGGGGCGCGTTTCCGCAGAGGAGGACAAAGACGCGAAGCTGATCTGTGAATCCGTGCAGACGTTTGACGAAATCCCCAAAAAGCTCTGGATTAAATTTCCGACGATGGAAGCCTATCAGCAGCAGGAAAAAAAGCTGCTTTCGGCAATCGCAGCTTCCGACGGCAAGGATACCGTGGTGATTTATGTGGAAAATCCGCGCGCGATGAAGCAGCTTGGGGCGAATCAGACCGTTCATGGGGACGAGGCGCTTTTAAAGCAGCTGGAAGAGTTGTTTGGAGAAGAAAACGTAAAGCTGATGTAAGTTTCACAAAACCATTGAAAAGAAAGCCCGTTTCGATTAAAATAAAAAATGGTTTTACGGATTTTGAAATCTTAAGATTGAAGTCCAGCCCGCAGCGGCAGACAGGAGGAACAATGGCAGCTAAGATAAAGACAATTGGAGTTCTTACAAGCGGCGGAGATGCGCCGGGTATGAATGCGGCAATCCGTGCGGTTGTTCGGAAAGCGATTTGCAACGGCGTCAAAGTAAAAGGCATTAAAAAAGGCTATCAGGGCCTGTTAAATGAAGAAATCATAGATATGGATGCCCGCAGCGTTTCGGATACCATCCAGAAGGGCGGTACGATTCTGGGAACCGCACGTTGTCTGGAATTTAAGACCGAAGCCGGACAGAAAAAGGGCGCGGAGATCTGCCGCAGACACGGCATCGACGGTCTGGTTGTTATTGGCGGCGACGGCTCTTACAGAGGTGCGCAGGCGATGTCCAGACTTGGGATCAATACGATCGGTCTGCCGGGCACGATCGATCTGGATATTGCATGTACCGAATATACGATCGGTTTCGACACGGCAGTCAATACCGCGATGCAGGCAATCGATAAGGTAAGGGATACATCTTCTTCTCATGAACGCTGCAGTATTATTGAGGTAATGGGCAGAAATGCCGGTTATATCGCACTGTGGTGCGGCGTCGGCACCGGCGCGGAGGATATCCTTCTTCCTGAAAAGTACGACTATGACGAGCAGCAGCTGATTAACAATATTATCAACAACCGGAAAAAGGGCAAAACCCACCATCTGATCATCAATGCAGAAGGTATCGGTCATTCTACTTCCATGGCGAAGAGAATTGAAGCAGCAACGGGTGTGGAAACCAGAGCAACCATCCTGGGGTACATGCAGCGAGGCGGCAGCCCGACCTGTCTGGATCGTTATTATGCTTCTATCATGGGCGCTTATGCGGCAGACATCCTCTGCGCAGGCAGCTCGAACCGTGTTGTGGCTTACAAACACGGCGAATTTGTAGACTATGATATCGAGGAAGCGCTTGCGATGCAGAAAGAGATTCCCGAATATCATTATCAGGTCAGCAAAGCGCTGGCCACCTGACGATACAGGACGCAATGGGGCGGCTGCACACGAAACGTGTGTGGCCGTTGTACGTTTTCATAAAGATCAACGGAGGAACCTGCATGATTACTGCAGCATCCAACAGCCGGATCAAAAGGCTGGTACAATTGAATCAAAAGTCGAAGCTGCGCAGAACGGAGGACGTTTTTCTGGCAGAGGGTGTGAAGATGTTTCTGGAAGCACCGAGAGAGCAGCTGCAGGAGGTCTATGTTTCGGAATCCTTTCTGGAAAAGTGCAGCTGCAGGGAGCATCTGGAAGAGGTTGGCTACGAAGTCGTTTCCGACAGCGTTTTTTCTAAAATATCGGACACCTGCACGCCACAGGGCGTTTTATGCGTGCTGAAACAGTTTCACTATAATATAGAAGAAATGCTGCGGGACAAAGCACCGCTGTTTCTGCTTCTGGAAAATATACAGGACCCTGGCAACCTCGGTACGATGCTGCGAACCGGTGAGGGCGCAGGCGTTTCCGGGATCATCATGAGCCGGGATACAGTCGATTTGTACAACCCGAAGGTTATCCGTTCAACGATGGGCAGCATCTACCGCGTTCCGTTTTATTATGCGGACGATTTTGCAGCGGCGGTTCATCAGGTACAGCAGGCGGGTGTCAGCGTATACGCGGCGCATCTGCGCGGGAAAAATTCCTATGCCTGTCAGGATTACACAAAGGGGACGGCATTTCTGATCGGTAACGAGGGCAACGGTCTGCGGGAAGAGACTGCAGAACTTGCGGACTGTTATATCCGGATTCCGATGGAGGGCAAAGTCGAGTCGTTAAATGCAGCGGTGGCGTCTTCGATTCTGATGTATGAAGCGCATCGGCAGAGGGCGACGCTTGAAAAATAACATTTTTCAAGCTCGAGATTTGTGTCTGCGCGCACTTGACACAAACTCGACATGCGCAAAAAGCGTGCGCAGAAATGAGAGGTACAGATGAAAATCGGTTTTATCGGACTTGGAAATATGGCGCAGGCGATGATTGGAGGAGTTTTGAGAAATCACCTGGCTGTGCCGGAGGAAATTTACGGTTCTGCAAAAACGGCGGAGACGGAAAGCAAAGTGCATGAAATGTTTGGCATCACGGTGACAGGCGATAACCTGGAAACCGCACGGCAGGCAGAGCTTTTGATTCTTGCCGTAAAGCCGCAGTTTCTGGAGAAAGTGATCGGACAGATCAGCGACATTGACCTGACCGGTAAGACGATTCTGAGCATTGCGGCAGGCAAAAGCCTTGCGTGGCTGGAAGAGCAGTTCTGTGCGCCGCTTCCGTTTGTGCGTGCGATGCCCAATACGCCGGCGCTGGTCGGGGAAGGCTGTACCGGAGTCTGCTATGGCAGCAGGGTAACTCCTGAGATGAAAGAAAAAACGGCGGCTGTCCTGGACAGTTTCGGCAAGACGGTTGAGCTTCCGGAACGTCTGATGGATGTGCTGACCGGCGTTAGCGGCTGTGCGCCTGCCTGGATTTTTATGCTGATCGAGGCGATGGCGGACGGTGCAGTTGCGGAAGGCATGCCGCGCAGCCAGGCATATGAATGCGCTGCACAGGCTGTGCTCGGCAGCGCGAAGCTGATGCTTGAGACTGGAAAGCATCCGGGAGAGTTAAAGGATATGGTCTGCTCCCCGGCAGGCTCCACGATTCAGGCGGTACGCGTTTTAGAGGAAAAAGGCTTCCGCGGCGCAGTGACCGATGCGGTCATCACTGCGGTGGAGAAGTCCAGAAGCCTGTAAAATAGTTTGTTACAAAAATGTTAAAAACAGGTATAGAGGAAGATCTGATGGAAAAAATAATCCCGTCAGGTCTTCTTTTTTTGATAAAAAATCGAAAAAACCGCAGAAAATGGCTGTCCTTTTTATGAAAAGAGAATTTACTATGTTAAAGCGGCATTTGTTGAAAACTTTGAAAAATAGTAAGAAAAAGGCGATGATTTCGGAGGTTTGTTGTAAAAATATCACAATAGAAGAAAAAACTTTGTGGGGAACTAACGGAAATTTGTGGTTCCGGGCGAACGACTTGACATTTGATTGTAATATTGCTATCATATCATGCGTAACAATTGTTAATAAGTTTGTAACAATTGAAACAGCTCTGTAACAAGGAGCGTCCCACAAAAAGCTCCTGAATTTCACCGGCAGAATGGATGGGGAAGCAGAGTAAGATTTATGGAGGTAAGAATGAACGGAAAAGGCAGAAAGTTGTTTCGTAGTGCAGTCGGCATTTTAACATCTGTTATGATGATGGGTGCATATACGACAACCGCTATGGCAAGTGGTATCGGTGTCATTGATGCGAAAGACATGCTGGACATTCATGCAGAAGCAAATACAGCGTCTGCGGTGATTGGTCAGGTCATGGAGGACGGTCATGTGGCGATCCTTGCAAAGTACAACGACTGGGTGCAGATCCAGGCGGGAGAAATTGCAGGATGGGTACCGGCTGAAAATCTGGTCGAGACAGAGATTTCCAACGAAGAGGTTGTTGCAGCCAATGAGCAGGTGATCGCTGAACGGACAGGAGCAACAGCATCCGAAGATGAATTCTTTGCAGAGGAAGAAGTACAGCAGGATGAAACAGCAGCTTTACAGGCAGAGGCGAGTGAAGCTGCACAGAATGAGATAGAAGAAGTACAGGCAGCCGAGGAAGCAGCACGCATCGAAGCGGAAGCGCAGGCAAAGGCAGCAGCCGAGGAAGCAGCACGCATCGAAGCGGAGGCGCAGGCAAAGGCAGCCGAGGAAGCAGCGCGGCTCGCAGCGGAAGCTCAGCAGGCAGCTTTGGCGGCGCAGACCGCAGCGATATCCACAGAGGAATTAAAACTGCTTGCAAATATTATTTACTGTGAAGCAGGCAGTGAATCCTACGTTGGTAAGGTTGCGGTAGGCAATGTCATCATGAACCGCGTCAAGAGTGCATCGCAGCCCAATACGATCACCGAGGTCGTTTACGCAAAAGGACAGTTTTCCCCTGTTAGAAACGGTTCGCTGCAGAGGGCACTGAGCAGTGACAAGGCAGATGCAGCCTGCTATCAGGCAGCAATCGAAGCATTAGCCGGTGCACAGCCGGTCGGCGGCAAGCTGTTTTTCAGAAGAAATAACGGTCGTTCCGGACAGGTAATCGGACATCACGTTTTTTACTAAAACAGTATCATAGCCGGGGCATTTGTCCCAACAGCATTGTAAGGGAATCGTCAGAAGATGATAAGAATCCATTGTTTCTGACAGAAAAAGAGCGAAAAAAGGCATGTGGAAAAGGATTGTTTTTCACACGCCTTTTTTGTATTCATGACAATAGAATCCTCGCAGGACGCACACTTGACAGTAATTGACGGATTTGATATGATGACGCTAATCATGTAATATAATTGTAACATTTGATGAGCCGATTTTGGGAGCGCCAAAGGCGCGGAAAATCAATGGAGGTTCAGCTATCGTTACTGTCTGCGGATATGAGGGGACGGAAAGGATCATCGATTTATGGGCTGGAGCAGAAAATGTGAGAAAAGGGGGAAGCACTGGCTGCTGGCTGCAGCGCTGGGAGTCGTCTTTTTGTGGACGGCCGGAAGCAGTCTGCAGGCAGAGGCGGAATCGAGCAAAAGCGCGCACTGGCACAAGGGCGTTGGCGTGGAGGCGTGGCTGACAGGAGCGGATAAGGAACAGGTCAGTCAGAACGCAGCATCCAAAAATGGGGCGGCAGATGCAGCGACCGGCGCAGCCGGCGGGCAGGAAACGGATGCAGCGTCCGACAGTGCGGACAGCAAAACCAAGGCTTCGTCCGGCGATGGAACGAAAATGGACGACCTGACCGGAACGATCGTGATGACGAGCGTCCAGAATGTATTGAATGTCAGGACGGAACCGGACAGCGAGGCAGAGCTTGCAGGGTATTTGTATGCAGACTGTGGCGGTACAGTGCTGGAACAAAAGGACGGCTGGACAAAGCTTGAGTCCGGCGAACTGACCGGCTGGGCGAACAACGATTATCTGCTGTTTGGGGAAGAAGCGCGGAAAGAGGCAAAAGACGCGGGACGGATTGTGGCAACGACCAAAACAGGCGCTTTGAGAATCCGGAAAGAACCTTCAGCAGATGCTGCGATTTATGATCTGCTGGAAGAAGGTGCAAAGTATGAGGTCGTGGATGAAGAGCAGATCCGTTTCAGCGAGGATCAGGAAATCACGGCGGACTGGGTTGCGGTCAATTACGGCGGAAAGACCGGATATGTGTCTTCGGAATATGTCCAGGTTGATTTTGAAATCGATTACGGAGAGACGGTTGAGCAGGTAAAAGCGCGCGAGGAAGCGGAAACGGCGAGACTGCAGGCGGAAAAAGAAGTTGCCGCACAGAAACAGAAGAAGGAAAAGGCAGCGCAGGCGGAAAAGGAAGCGAACAAGGCTGCTGCACTGGCTGCGGACGACAGCGTGCTTTTGGCGGCGCTCATTCAGTGTGAAGCGGGAGAAGAGCCCTACGAAGGACAGGTAGCTGTCGGCGCAGTCGTGATGAATCGGGTCAGAAGCGGCGCTTATCCGAATACGGTTAAGGGAGTTATCTATGCTTCGGGACAGTTTACACCGGCGGGAAGCGGACAGGTTGGACGCGTTGTCGCAAGTGGAAAGATCAAGGCAAGCTGCCTGCAGGCGGCACAGGAAGCGATGGCGGGAAGCACCCCGGTTGGAACGGCAACGCATTTTAGACGGGCAGGAAGCAGGGAAGGTATTGTGATCGGACATCATGTATTTTGGTAGACGGGGCATGATTTTTGTAGTATGATAGTCATAAGTCACAGGAAAGGAGGAGTTACATGACGGAAGTATTTGCCTGGCTGGCTCTGTTGATTTTACTTGTGCTGATTGAGCTTGCGACGATGGGGCTGACGACAATCTGGTTTGCAGCCGGAGCTCTTGTTGCGACGATTGCAGCTGCCTGTGGTGCGCCGGTTCTGGTGCAGGTCATCCTGTTTTTGGTAGTGTCCGTGCTGATGCTTGTTTTTACAAGACCGGTTGCCATGCGCTATTTCAATGTTGGAAGGGCGAAGACCAATGTGGACAGCATGCTTGGGGAACGCGGTATCGTGACCGGCAGGATTGATAACCTGCACAGCTGCGGACAGGTTACGCTCAAAGGCATGGAGTGGTCAGCAAGATCTCAGGAAACTGAGGGGACGATTGAAGAGGGTACCGTCGTCATTGTAAAAAAGATCGACGGCGTGAAGCTGATCGTTGTTCCGGACGAGATCGAAACAGAAGAACCTGTAACAAACAGCAGAGAGACTGCTGACAACATGCGGTAAGACCGCGGAAATGAGGGTAATTATGATAGGTGGATTGGTAATACTCATTATTTTAATTCTTGCAATTGCAATTGTAGCGTCCTGCATCAAGATCGTACCGCAGGCGCAGGCTTATGTCGTAGAACGTCTCGGCGCATACCAGGATACCTGGAGCGTTGGTCTTCACTTTAAAGTGCCGATTGTCGATAAAGTTGCAAAGCGCGTACTGTTAAAGGAACAGGTAGCGGATTTCCCGCCTCAGCCCGTTATCACAAAGGATAACGTTACGATGCGGATCGATACCGTTGTCTTTTTCCAGATCACAGATCCCAAGCTGTTTACCTACGGAGTTGAAAATCCGATCATGGCGATTGAAAACCTGACCGCGACAACCCTGCGTAACATCATCGGAGACCTGGAACTGGATCAGACCCTGACCTCCCGTGAAACGATCAATGCCAAGATGCGTGCATCCCTGGATATCGCAACCGATCCCTGGGGCATCAAGGTAAACCGTGTCGAATTAAAGAACATCATTCCTCCCGCAGCAATTCAGGATGCGATGGAGAAGCAGATGAAGGCAGAGCGTGAACGCCGTGAAGCGATCCTGCGTGCCGAAGGTGAAAAGAAATCTACCATCCTGGTAGCAGAAGGTAAAAAGGAATCCGCAATTCTGGAAGCAGAGGCAGAAAAGCAGTCTGCAATCCTGCGCGCAGAAGCAGAGAAAGAAAAGATGATCCGTGAGGCAGAAGGTGAAGCGGAAGCAATCCTGAAAGTCCAGCAGGCGACTGCAAACGGTCTGCGTTTCATCAAGGATGCAGGAGCGGATGATTCTGTACTTCGTTTAAAGAGTCTGGAGGCTCTGGAAAAGGTTGCGGACGGCAAGTCTACAAAGATCATCATTCCGTCCGAAATTCAGAACATGGCGGGACTGCTGACCAGTGCGAAGGAGCTTTTAAGCGACAAATAAGCTCACACGTACCATCTTCGATGCTATCCGCTGCCTGACAGCGTATTTCATCTTTACAAAAAAGGACCGTACATTCTATAATGAATGTACGGTTTTTTATTTTATGATGCCAGGGTCAAAAGGTCTAAGCCCACATGAGCTTGC
>ENA-OPFT01001207-OPFT01001207.1-human-gut-metagenome-genome-assembly--contig:-NODE-1207-length-13356-cov-3.623562_pt1 | contig 13356 bp, 10 predicted proteins | sample MGYA00241714_ERZ501560 | MGnify/ENA primary metagenome ERZ501560 (study PRJEB25962, sample SAMEA2042392) | human gut metagenome | biome: human gut; feature: human-associated habitat; material: faeces...
CCAGCGGTCCGGCAGTGCCGGATACCTCCACCTGTGCACAGGCCCTTGCCATTGCGGAAAAATATCACCTGCAGCTTTCGGCACAGGCCAAGGCTCTGCTGGCACAGGAGACTCCAAAGGTGCTGGACCGTGTTGCCACGCAGATCACCGGCAGCGTGCGGGAGCTGTGCAGCGCAGCAGCCAACGCCTGCCGGGAGCTGGGCTATGAGCCGGTGATCTTGACCGACAGGCTCTGCTGTGAAGCGCGGGAGGCTGGCAGCTTTCTTGGTTCCATAGCCCGCACCCACGCGGGGCAGGGCAAAAAGCTGGCCTTTCTTGCAGGCGGTGAGACGGTCGTCCATCTGACCGGAACGGGTCTGGGCGGGCGCAATCAGGAGCTGGCCCTTGCTGCAGCACCAATGATCGCCGGGCTGGATGCAGCGGTCTTTTCGGTGGGCAGCGATGGCACCGACGGCCCAACCGATGCTGCGGGCGGCTATGTGGACGGCAGCACGGCCGCGGCACTGGCGCAGAACCAGCTGAACGTGTACGATGTGCTGCAGAACAACGATGCCTACCATGCCCTCAAGGCGGTGGATGGGCTCATCATCACCGGCGCGACCGGCACGAATGTCAACGATGTGGCCGTGGTGCTGATCGGAAATCAAGAATAGAACAAAGCCACCGGGAGTTCTCTGCAAAAGCGGAAAGCGGAACGGATGGAGCTGCAGCGCCGCAAGGAACTTACGGAACAGATGTTCCACGGGATGGCCCGCATCGTGGACCGGTTTGTGGTGTGTGATCTGGAAAATGACCACTATGAATAATGCCTTGCAGGATCATGGATTATATGGGTAAAAAATAAGGTGCTGTCCGCACAGACAGCACCTTATTTTTATGGTTTACATGTGCAGCAGGCTGCGCTGCTCGCTGGCGCGGAACTTGAGTGCCGCAGCAATGAATGCCTTGAACAGCGGGTGAGCACGGTTCGGACGGCTCTTGAACTCCGGGTGGAACTGTGCGCCCAAATGGAAGTCACGGCCGGGCAGCTCCACAGTCTCTACCAGACGACCGTCGGGGCTGGTACCGGAAATAACAAGACCGGCGTCCTGCATCTCCTGACGGAACTCGTTGTTGAACTCGTAGCGGTGGCGGTGGCGCTCCCAGATCTCAGCCTCGCCGTAGCACTCGGCCATCTTGGTGCCGGGCATCACCTTGCAGGGGTATTTACCCAGACGCATGGTGCCGCCCTTGGGAATGTTGCCCTGCTGGTCGGCCATCAGGGCGATCACATTATGCTTGCCATCCGGGGTGAATTCGCTGGAATTTGCATCCTTGTAGCCCAAAACTCCCCGGGCAAACTCCATTACCATGATCTGCATGCCAAGGCAGATGCCAAAGTAGGGAACATGGTTCTCGCGGGCATACTGTGCAGCCTGGATCATGCCCTCAATGCCGCGGTCGCCAAAGCCGCCGGGTACGATGATGCCGTCCACATCTGCAAAGGCTTCCTTGCAGGCGGCCTGGTCGGTCAGGTCCTCGCTTTCCACCCACTTGATCTCCACCTGGCTGTCATTCTCGAAGCCTGCGTGGTACAGGCTCTCCATCACAGAGAGATAGGCGTCGTGCAGCTTGACGTATTTGCCCACCAGTGCAATGCTGCAGGTCTTGCTGCGGGTAGCAATGCGGCTGACCACCTGCTTCCACTCGGTCAGGTCGGCAGCGGGCACATCCAGCTTGAGCTTCTGCACCACTACCTCGTCCAGACCACCGGTGTGCAGCATCAGCGGGCACTGGTACAGGCTGGGCATGGTCAGGTTCTCGATCACGCACTCCGGCTTCACATTGCAGAAAGTGCTGATCTTGCGGCGGATATCGCCGCCCACACTGCCGTCTGCGCGCAGGATGATGATGTCCGGGTTCACGCCCATGCCCTGCAGCTCTTTCACAGAGTGCTGTGCAGGCTTGGATTTGTACTCGTCCGAGCCGGAAATGTAAGGCACCAGCACCACATGGATGTAGCAGCAGTTGTCGCGGCCCTGCTCCAGACCCACCTGACGGATGGCCTCGAGGAAGGGCTGGCTTTCAATATCACCGGTCGTGCCGCCGATCTCGGTAATGACCACGTCAGCCTCGGTGGAAGAGGCCAGATTGTAGATGTAGCTCTTGATCTCGTTGGTGATGTGGGGAATGATCTGCACGGTCTGGCCCAGATATGCACCCTGACGTTCCTTGTTCAGTACGTTCCAGTACACCTTGCCGGTGGTCAGGTTGGAGTATTTGTTCAGGTTCTCGTCGATGAAGCGCTCGTAGTGGCCCAGATCCAGATCGGTCTCAGTGCCATCGTCGGTCACGAACACCTCACCGTGCTGCAGCGGGCTCATGGTGCCGGGATCCACATTCACATAGGGGTCCAGCTTCTGGCTGGCCACCTTCAGACCGCGGCACTTGAGCAGACGGCCCAGCGATGCGGCTGTGATGCCCTTGCCAAGGCCGGAAACGACACCGCCGGTGACAAAGATGAATTTGGTTTGTTTCTCTGCCATAGAATTTCCTCCTCTATTTTTGCTTTTCTGAATTTTTTCCCTTATAAACCTTTGTGAATTCTTTCAGGTGAACGGTCTTGCTTTCTACCTCTCCCAAAATGAGCCGGTGAAAGCAAGGATACTTTTCCCAATCCAATATTATACACCCATGTCCTCATAATTTTCAAGGACTTCCTGTGCAATTTCTGTGCGGTCACGACGGGTATCCATGGCCTGTTTTTCTATGTAGCGGTGTGCCTCGGCTTCGGTCATATGCTCGTGCTCCACAAGGCAGCATTTTGCCCGGCTGATCAGCCGCACCTGTGCGATCTTTTCCTGTAAGCGGGCGTTCTCCTGCCGGGCACGCAGCAGGCGGTGGTTGCCCGCCGCCGCCATGTGCATGGCCTGCACAAAAAAGGCGGTGCTGAAGGGCTTTGACAGCAGCAATACCCCCTGCTCGCTCAAAGGCCCCAAAAGCTGCTCAGCCTGTGCGGCCTTGACCAGAAACACGACACCGGCATCTGTCTTTTCCACAGCATTGATGCACACCTCATGCCCGAATTCATCGGGCAGGGGAGAGTTGACCACGATCAGCTCAAAATCCGATTCCGTCATGCGCCGCCGGGCTTCGGCCCCGCTGGGAATGATCACCGGGCGGCTGTAGCCCATTTCGGTCAGCCGTGCAGCGATATACTCGTTGGAGCTTGCACCGGCACTTACGATCAGTGCACGTCCCATTTCCTTCGCTCCTTTCTCCTACACACTCTCTTTTGCAGGGGTCAGATGGCATTGAAGTAATGGGTACGCTCGTACTCAACAGGGTCGGACGCGTGTTTCAGTGCTTCGCAGCGCTTCAGTTCTTCCGTAAAGTAGCGGCTGGCAAGCTGCTCGGGCAGCACTCTGCGCAAAAATTCGCTCTCCTCCGCAGCCTGCACGGCCTCTTCCAGACTGGCGGGCAGAGTCTCAAGGCTGAGGCCCTCAGCCATAGAGGGGTCGAACAGATTCTTGTTCACGGGGGCAGAGAGCACCATGCGGTTCTCGATGCCGTCCAATCCGGCAGCCAGAACCAGACCAATGGCCAGATAGGGGTTGCAGGCAGGGTCCGGGCTGCGCAGCTCCATGCGGCAGTTGTCGCCCTTTACCTGCGGGATGCGCACCAGCTGGCTGCGGTTCTGGCGGCTCCAGCTCACATAGCGGGGCGCTTCATCGCAGCCAAAGCGCTGATAGCTGTTGGGCAGAGGGTTGGTGAACACGGTCAGCTCCCGGCTGTGGGCCAGCACACCGGCCATAAAGCTGCCTGCAATGCTGTCCGGGGCAATGTCGCCCTCAAACAGGTTGCGGCCATCCATGTAAAGGGACAGGTTGATGTGCAGGCCGCTGCCTGCCTGATCCGGCAGGGGCTTGGGCAGGAAGCTTGCATGGATGCCGCTGCGGGTGGCAATGGCGCGCACGATCTGCTTGAACATCATCACGTTGTCGGCGGTCTTGAGGGGGCCTGCGTGGTGGCAGTCGATCTCGTTCTGGCCGTTGCCGCTTTCGTGATGGCTGTGCTGAGGGCTCATGCCCATCTGCTCCATGGTCAGGCAGATGTCCCGGCGGAGGTTCTCGCCTGCGTCCAGCGGGGCCACGTCAAAGTAGCCGCCAAAGTCGATGGGGATACGGGTGGGGCGGCCCCGGTCATCATTCTCGAACAGGTAGAACTCACACTCTGCGCCCACATTGCAGGTGATGCCCAGCTTTTTGAATTTGCGATTCACGCTGCGCAGAAAGCCGCGGCAGTTGCCGCCAAAGGGCTGGCCGTCCGGCTTTTCCACATCACAGAAAAACTGCATCACCCGGCCCTCGGTAGGCCGCCAGGGGAGAATGGTCACGGTGGAAAGATCCGGCCGCAGCACAAGGTCGCTTTCCTCCACCTTCATAAAGCCGGCAATGGAGCTGCCGTCGAAGCAGACACCGTCTTCCAGAGCTTTGGGCAGATCGTTTGCCAGCACGGCAATGTTCTTCTGAGTACCAAAGATATCGCAGAAGGCAAAGCGCACAAATTTGACGTTGTTGTCCTCCACAAAATCAAGGACGTCCTGTTGGGTCGAATAGCTCATAATGGTTTCCCTTTCAAATAAAACGCCTAAAGGCCTGCCCTCAGAATGGGAGCAGGTCTTTAGGCTGGTGTAAGAAATAGGAAAAGGAGAATGGCAATTTTAAATTCCGCAGCCTACGGATGCTATTCTGCTGTTACGCTGATGAAAGATCAGACGTAGTAGAGCATCTTGCTGTAGCTGGGCAGAGGCCAATAATCCTCACCGCAGATGGTCTCGGCGTCGTCCGCAGCGGCACGCAGAGCATCCATTGCAGGCAGCACGTTGTCGTGGAAAGCAACGGCCTTTTCTGCCTCGGTGGGCAATGCCTTGGAAGCATCCACTGCATCCTGCAGGGTATCGACAGCGTCGCTCATAGCATCGGCATCAGCAGAGAGCTTGGTCAGGGTCTTGGTCTCACTGCGCACGCTGATGTTCTCGCTGACGGCCAGTTTGGATGCTGCGGTATTGGCAAGCTCGCTCATGTAGGAGTTGACGGCAGGCAGCAGCTGCTTGCGGGCCATTTCCAGCATGGTCAGAGCCTCGATGTTGATGATCTTGGAGTAGTGCTCCATCTCCACCTCGTAGCGGCTCTCCATCTCTACCTTGGTCAGCACGCCGAACTCTTCCATCAGGGCGATGTTCTTGGGCTCGATCAGGGCAGGCAGAGCAGCGGGGGTGTTCTTCTTGTTGGGCAGACCGCGCTTTGCAGCTTCTTCTTCCCACTCGGCAGTGTAGCCGTTGCCGTTGAAGATGACGCGGCGGTGGTCGCGGATGGTGCGCTTGACCAGAGCAATCACGGCGCTGGTAAAGTCCTCAGCGCCCTCCAGCTCGTCGGCGTAGCCCTTCAGTTCCTTTGCAACGGCGGTGTTCAGGATGGTGTTGGCATCACTCAGGTTCTCAGCGGAACCGGGCATACGGAACTCGAACTTGTTGCCGGTGAAGGCAAAGGGAGAGGTACGGTTGCGGTCGGTGGTATCCTTGCTGAACTTGGGCAGGACATCAACGCCCAGATCCATCTTCATCTTGACGGGGCCGGCATAGGGGGAATCGGATGCGATGGCATCGATGACAGCTTCCAGCTCTTCGCCCACGAAGATGGAAATGATAGCCGGAGGTGCCTCGTTGGCACCCAGACGGTGATCGTTGCCGGGAGTGGCAACGGAGGTGCGCAGCAGATCGGCGTACTCGTCAACAGCCTTGATGACAGCAGCCAGGAACACCAGGAACTGCAGGTTCTCCATGGGGGTGTCGCCCGGGTCGAGCAGATTCTCGTGGGTGGTGGACATGGACCAGTTGTTATGCTTGCCGCTGCCGTTGACACCCTCAAAAGGCTTCTCATGCTGCAGGCAGACCAGACCGTACTTGGGAGCGATCTTTTTCATCATCTCCATCGTCAGCAGGTTGTGGTCGATGGCAACGTTGGTGGTGTCGAAGATGGGAGCCAGCTCATGCTGGCAGGGAGCAACTTCGTTGTGCTTGGTCTTGGCGGGAATGCCCAGCTTCCACAGCTCTTCGTCCAACTCCTTCATAAACTCGGAGACCTCGGGACGAATGACACCGAAGTAGTGCTCTTCCAGCTCCTGACCCTTGGCAGAGGGGGCACCGAACAGGGTGCGGCCGGTGAGGATCAGATCCTGACGGGCTTCGTAATCTTCCTTCTTAATAAGGAAGTACTCCTGCTCGGGGCCGACGGTGGTGGAGACGTAATCCACATCCTTGCCGAACAGCTTCAGGATGCGAACTGCCTGATTGGACAGTGCGTTCATGGAACGCAGCAGAGGGGTCTTCTTATCCAGAGCCTCGCCGGTGTAGCTGACGAATGCGGTGGGGATGCACAGCACGTCATCCTTCACGAATGCGTAGCTGGTGGGGTCCCATGCAGTGTAGCCGCGGGCCTCGCAGGTGGCGCGCAGACCGCCGGAGGGGAAGGAAGATGCATCGGGCTCGCCGCGCACCAGCTCCTTGCCGGAGAACTCCATGATGGCGGTGCCGTCGCCCACAGGGGAAACAAAGCCATCGTGCTTCTCACTGGTGATGCCGGTCAGCGGCTGGAACCAGTGGGTGTAGTGGGTGGCACCCAGCTCCATGGCCCAGCGCTTCATCACGCTGGCCACCACGTTGGCCACCTCGATGTCCAGCGGAGCACCCTTGTGCAGGGTGTTCTTGAGGCTCTTATAAGTAGCGCTCGGCAGGCGCTCCTTCATCACATGCTCGTTAAAGACCTTGCTGCCGTAGATCTCCATAACATTTGCTGCCATAAATCCTACTCCTTACTTGATCTTATGTTTCCCAGCTCCCGCCCCGGAGCTGCCGGAAAGCGGGCCCCAAAGCACGAAAGCATCTTAACAAAAACGGCGCTGCGAGTCAGGAGGTGACCCACAGCGCCGTTGCTGTCCATAATTTGATTATAGCCGCTGCCGGGCAAAAAGGCAATTGACAAATCTAACGATTCTGTACAAACAGCTTCCTGCATTTTTGGAGCATCCGCACTTGGTATGACTTTTTAAGAGAACGAACCCTCTCCGCCCGATGGGAAAAACCCTCTCAGTCATTGCTTGCGCAATGCCAGCTCTCCCGAAGGGCGAGCTTTTATCCAGCTGCCGGGTAAGTTTATTCATCATCGGAAAAGATTGTTGTTTTCCGTCCCTGCTCATAAAGCTCCCCCCTCGGGGGAGCTGGCAAAGCCGTCAGGCTTTGACTGAGAGGGTTCAGGCAGCGCAGCAAAAAGATGCATTTACCCGATGGGGTCCCTTCTGGTGAAAATGTGTTTTTAATATACGGTGCCATTGCCCGTTACGGCCCCGCTTTGTGAAAAAAGAGCTTCCGGAAAATCCGCGGATTTTCCGGAAGCTCAAATATTAAAAATAAAACTTCCGCTGAAGATACCCAGAGTGAAACGGAGGGTATTCAAATCGTTAAATCACCTGAAAGAGGAAGAACTTCAGATAATTCGTCTCCGGCACACCCCACAGGATCGGATGATCCGGTGCCTGCTGTTTCACCTCGATCTGCCGCAGCTGGCGGTGCGCATCCTTTGCAGCGGCGCGCAGCATCTTGATGAACAGCTCCTCGGTGGCAAAGTGGGAGCAGCTGGCAGTTGCCAGATAGCCGCCGCGGGGCAGCAGCTTCATGGCACGGTAGTTGATCTCCTTGTAACCGCGCATGGCGTTCTCCACAGTGCGGCGCGCCTTGGTAAAGGCCGGCGGGTCCAGAATGATAAAATCGTAGGGATGTCCCTCTCTTTCCAAGCGGGGCAGCAGCTCAAAGGTGTCCTCGCACAAAAAGTCCATATTGGTCAGACCGTTGCGCTGGGCATTGCGCTGCGCCATGGCAATGGCCTCGGCGCTGATATCGGCGGCGGTCACACGGGCAGCGCCGCCCGCAGCGGAGTTCAGTGCAAAGCTGCCGGTGTGGGTAAAGCAGTCCAGCACGGTGTGCCCGGCGGCAATGCGGGCCACGGCCCGGCGGTTATATTTCTGGTCCAGGAAGAAGCCGGTCTTCTGGCCGTTCTCGAAATCCACATGATAGTAAACTCCGTTCTCGCAGATCTCGGTCTGGGTGCTTGCAGGGTGAGTCTCACCGGGCAGCTCAAACCAGCCTTTGTTCTGCTCAAGACCTTCCTTTGCGCGCAGAGCCTCATCGTTGCGCTCGTAGATGCCGTCGATGGTCTGGCCGTCGGCGCGCAGGACTTCTGCCAGAATGGGGAAGAGGACGGGCTTGAGCTTTTCCATGCCCACGCTCAGGGTCTGCGTGACGAGGATGTTGCGGAACAGGTCCACAGTCAGCCCGGGGAACTGGTCGGCTTCGCCAAAAATGACGCGGCAGGCAGAAAGGTCTGCAGGTTCCAGCACGGTTTTGCGGTAGTTCCATGCATATTCCACCCGGCGGCGCCAGAACGCAGCATCAAAGGTGTCGTTGGCATTGCGGGAGATCAGCCGCACGCGGATCTTGCTCTTGAGCGAGACAAAGCCGGTGCCAAGGTAGGAACCCTTGGTGCTGACCACATCGGCCAGCGTGCCGTTTTCCGGCTCATTTTCCGGGGAATGGAGGATGTCGTTCTCATACACCCAGGGGTGCCCGCCCACCAGCAGGCCCTCGGCGTGTTTGTTGACGGTATACACAGGGTAAGCGCGTTCTTTCATATGGTTCTCCTTATCATGGACGAACTCCCTTCGTCCCGCGTTCGCTCGACACGCTTACCGTGCGGGTAGGCTCCCTCACTGAGGGAGCTGGCTGCGAAGCAGACTGAAGGAGTAAAAATCTACCCTTTATAATAGCACAAAATCATGTTATTATAAATAAGAAATGCCAAAAAACCGCATGAAAGAGGGATGCATTATGGAGATCGAACGCAAATGGATGGTGAAGGGCTGGCCGGAGGGGCTGCCCCTCAGGGAGGAATTTGCCATGCGGCAGGGCTATATCAGCGTGCGGCCCACTGTGCGCATCCGGGAAGAAGCCCTCACCGGCGGCAGAACGGACTACATCCTCTGCTTCAAATCCGGGGGCGGCCTTGCCCGCGAGGAGATCGAGCGCAGCATCGACAAAGAACTGTTTGATGATCTGGAATACAAGATTATCGCTAAACCTCTCATCCCGAAGCTGCGCCGCAGCTACACCCTGCCGGACGGTTCTGTGCTGGAAGTGAACCATGTGGACGAAGGCCAGCCCACCGAGTTCTGGTATGCCGAGGTGGAGTACCCCACGGTGGAAGCAGCCCTTGCATGGCAGCCGGAAAGCTGCGGCCTTGGCGATTACCTCAAGGATGAAGTGACGAACCAGCCCGGCCAGAGCATGGGCGAATACTGGGTGGAGACAAGAGGATGAAAAAAGTAAAACTCAAACTGGAACTGCAGTACAACTCCCCGGTGATCCTCACATTTTTCCTGCTGTCACTTCTGGTGCTGTTCCTCGACCAGTGGACGGACGGGTGGACGACGATGCATCTGTTCTGTGTCTACCGCTCCTCGCTGAAGGACCCGCTGTTCTACATCCGGCTGTTCGGCCATGTGCTGGGCCATGCCAGCTGGGATCACTTTCTGAATAACATGCTGCTGCTGCTCGTTGTTGGCCCGCCAATGGAAGAAAAGTACGGCAGCAAGCCGCTTTTGTGCGGCATGGTGTTCACCGCTCTGGTCACCGGCGTGCTGCAATGCGTGCTGTTCCCACGTTCGGGGCTGCTGGGCGCGTCCGGCATCGTGTTCATGCTCATCATGCTTTCGTCGCTGGCGGGCTTCTCCGGCGGCATCCCGGTCACCATGCTGCTGGTTGCAGCGCTGTACTTTGGTCAGCAGGTGTACGATATCATTTTTGTGCATGATAATGTGGCAAACTTCATGCACATTGTGGGCGGCTTATGCGGCACTGCCTTTGGCTACTACAGTGCGTTGCACAGCCGCCGCAGGCCGGCAAAAGCGGTGAAGTTTTCCAGCACGAACAGCCGCCGGAAGCGCTGAACCCACTGTGGACATAGGCTGATTTTGAAAAATTTGCAAACAGGTATTGACAAACGAAAAATCCGTGGTTTAATATAGCCAAATTCAATACACTAAACCGTTGAAGCGGAGATAACGGCGAACCATGCCTGTACAGAGAGCCTGCGCAGCTGAGAAGCAGACCGGAAACAGTTCGTCAAGGAAAGTGTGACTTTGCGTTATATTTTCCCGAAATGGACCGCTGAGGGTGCAGGGAACTGCGGAGAACTTTCGCCGCACAGTATTCTGCAACGTAGGGCATACGTCAGTTGCCGGGGATGTGTTGGCATCTCGCCAAGTGCATGGGGTCATGCCCATGAAGTCAGGGTGGCACCGCGGATAAAAGGCCAAATTTTATTCGTCCTTGACAGAAGAGAATTCTTCTGTTAGGGGCGTTTTTCTTTTCCACTCCCTCGGCAGAAGAGCCGGGGGAGTTTTTGTTTTACCGGGAGGGAAAAAGCCATGAAGATACGGCCCACACTGGACGAAGTATGGAGGGTTAAAAAATGATCAAGGAAGCAATCGTGAAGATCGTCAACAAGCAGGACCTGAGCTACGACGAAGCCTATGCCGTGATGAACGAGATCATGAGCGGCGAGACCACTCCCACCCAGAACGCAGCATTTCTGGCGGCACTTTCCACCAAGAGCGCCAAGGCTGAGACCACGGACGAAATTGCGGGCTGCGCCGCCGCCATGCGCGACCACGCCACCAAGGTGGACACCGGCATGGATATCTTTGAGATCGTTGGCACCGGCGGCGACAACGCCCACAGCATCAACATCTCCACCACCTCGGCGCTGGTGGCAGCGGCAGGCGGCATGAAGGTGGCCAAGCACGGCAACCGGGCCGCGTCCTCCCAGTGCGGCACTGCCGACTGTCTGGAAGCGCTGGGCGTGAACATCCAGCAAAGCCCCGCCCGCTGTGTAGAACTGCTGAACGAAGTGGGCATCTGCTTCTTCTTTGCGCAGAAGTATCACACCTCCATGAAGTACGTTGGCCCCATCCGCAGGGAACTGGGCTTCCGCACCGTGTTCAACATCCTTGGGCCGCTCACCAATCCCGGTTCGCCCGCTATGCAGCTGCTGGGTGTTTACGACGAATACCTTGTAGAGCCGCTGGCGCAGGTGCTCATCAGTCTGGGTGTCAAGCGCGGCATGGTGGTCTACGGCAAGGATAAGCTGGACGAGATCAGCCTGAGTGCACCCACCAAGGTGTGCGAGATCAAGGACGGCTGGTATAAGTGCTACACCATCGAGCCGGAACAGTTCGGCCTTGCCCGCTGCACCAAAGCCGACCTTGTAGGCGGCGCACCGGCAGAAAATGCTGCCATCACACGTGCTATTCTGGCAGGCGAGAAAGGCCCCAAGCGTGATGCCGTGCTGCTGAACGCGGGCGCATCTCTCTACATCGGCGGCAAAGCGGACACGATGGCCGACGGCATCCAGCTGGCAGCCCAGCTCATCGACAGCGGCAAGGCGGCGGCTGTGCTGGAAAAGTTCATTGAGGTGAGCAACCGCCCGGAGGAAAATGCATGAACATTTTAGACCAGCTGGCCGAACACGCCCGGCAGCGGGTGGAAGCGGCAAAGCAGACCGTGCCGCTGGCCGAAGCAAAGCGGCAGGCACTGGCCTTGCCAAAAGGCGATTTCCGCTTTGAAAAAGCCCTTGCAAAGCCGGGCCTTGCCTTCATCTGCGAGTGCAAAAAGGCATCGCCCTCCAAGGGCCTCATCGCACCGGACTTCCCGTATCTGCAAATTGCCAAAGAGTACGAAGCTGCCGGTGCGGATGCCATCTCGGTGCTCACCGAACCCAAGTGGTTCCTTGGCAGGGATGCCTATTTAAAAGAGATCACTTCCGCCGTCTCCACGCCCTGCCTGCGCAAGGACTTTACCGTGGATGAATATATGATCTACGAAGCAAAGCTTCTGGGTGCTTCGGCGGTGCTGCTGATTTGTGCTATCCTCGATGATGCACAGCTCAAAGAGTACCTTGCCATCTGTGACGGCTTGGGCCTTTCCGCACTGGTGGAAGCCCACGACGATGCCGAGGTGGACCGGGCGCTCAAGGCCGGGGCCAGAATTCTCGGCGTGAACAACCGCAACCTGAAAGACTTCACAGTGGATACTGCAAACAGCCGCCGCCTGCGCTCCCGCATCCCAAAGAAGGTGCTCTTCGTCTCAGAGAGCGGCGTAAAGACCGCCGAGGATGTAGCACAGCTTGCAGCCATTGGGGCGGACGCGGTGCTCATTGGCGAAACGCTCATGCGCGCGCCGGATAAAACCGCGAAGCTGCAAGAGCTGAAAGGGCTGTTATGACAAAAATCAAATTGTGCGGTCTGACCCGCCCGGAGGACATTGCGGCGGCAAACGCGCTGCAGCCGGAGTACGTCGGCTTTGTGTTTGCGGCAAAGAGCAAACGGGCGGTTTCCCGGGAAATAGCCGCAGCATTAAAAGCACAGCTTTCCCCCGGAATTCAGGCTGTGGGCGTGTTTGTGAACGAAGCACCGGAAGCGGTGGCTGATCTGCTGAATGCAGGCATCATCAACATTGCCCAGCTCCACGGGCAGGAGGATGAATGCTATATCAGCCGTCTGCGGGAGCTGACAAATAAACCGCTCATTCAGGCCTTCCGCGTGACGGATGCCGCAAGCCTTGCAAAGGCGCAAAAAAGTCCGGCAGACCTCATTCTGCTGGACTCCGGCACAGGCGGGACCGGAATAACATTTGACTGGACCATTTTGGAGAAATTTGACCGTCCCTATTTTCTTGCCGGAGGGCTTGGCCCGGACAATGCCGCTGATGCTGTGGAGCGTCTGCATCCTTACGCAGTGGATGTGAGTTCCGGCATTGAAACAGCAGGGAAGAAAGACCCCGCAAAAATGGCGGCATTTGTGGCCGCTGTACGCAAAAATGACCCATCAGGAAAGGAATGAACGACCATGACAAATCCCAACGGACGCTTTGGCATCCACGGCGGACAGTATATCCCCGAAACGCTGATGAATGCCGTCATTGAGCTGGAAGAAGCCTACAACCACTACAAAAACGACCCGGAGTTCAACCGTGAACTGACCGAGCTGTTCAACGAATACGCAGGCCGTCCCAGCCGCCTGTACTACGCTGAGAAAATGACCAAGGACCTTGGCGGTGCAAAAATTTATCTCAAGCGCGAAGACCTGAACCATACCGGTGCACATAAGATCAACAATGTTCTCGGTCAGGCACTGCTTGCCCAAAAGATGGGCAAGACCCGCCTCATTGCCGAGACCGGCGCCGGTCAGCACGGCGTAGCCACCGCC
>ENA-OPFT01001208-OPFT01001208.1-human-gut-metagenome-genome-assembly--contig:-NODE-1208-length-13340-cov-3.876101_pt1 | contig 13340 bp, 9 predicted proteins | sample MGYA00241714_ERZ501560 | MGnify/ENA primary metagenome ERZ501560 (study PRJEB25962, sample SAMEA2042392) | human gut metagenome | biome: human gut; feature: human-associated habitat; material: faeces...
CGTGCCAAGGCAGCAGCATCCCTGCTGGACGGTGCCCGTGTGCTTGCCTGCGAGAACGGCGAGGTACAGTTCACCGATTACGGCCTTTCCGGCATCTGCATCATGCAGCTGTCCGGCCTGCTGGCCCCGGGCCGCGGCCCCAAGGCTCCTGCTGTGGAGCTGGACCTCTTCCCGGCAGTGGACGAAACCGCACTTGCCAGCCTGTTTGCGGCCCACGCCGCCCAGACGGCAGGGGGCAGCGCCGCTGACTTCTGGCTGGGCCTGCTGAACCAGAAGCTGGGCCGTACTGTGTGGTCTGCCGCCGGGCTGCAGGACAGCGACACGCCTGCCGTGCTCACCGCCGCACAGTGGCAGAAGCTGGCCCACACCGCCAAGCACTGGCGCTTTGAGGGGCTGACCCCCTGCAGCTGGAAGCAGGCCCAGACCACCGGCGGCGGGCTGGCCCTGCGGGAGGTGGATCAGCACTTCCAGTTCAAGGGCTGTCCGGGCCTTTACTTTGTGGGCGAAACGCTGGACTGCGCAGGCAGCTGCGGCGGTTTTAATCTGCACTGTGCGTTCGGCTCCGGCCTTGTGGCCGGGCGCAGCGCTGCAGGCCATGCTGCAGCAGGCCGTGCTCTGCCAAAAGCCTCCGCGCCCGCAAAGAGCAGGAAAAAGCCGCACAGGTAAAAATGAGCTTTAAATTTTCAACAAAAGCTTGACATCTTGTGCAGATCGCATTATCATAAAGACAATAAAGGTTTGTTCAGAGGATCGAGCAGAACAAGCAAGGGGAGAGTCGAAAGGCCCTTTTGTTTGTCCTGCTCTTTTTCTTTTATTCGGCAAACGGAGCGATCAGGAGGTTTTTATGCTGGATGTAGCAATTATCGGCTGCGGTGTCATTGGTGCGGCAGCCGCCTATGAGCTGTCCCATTACCCGCTGCAGACCGCCATTTTCGAGGCTGAAAATGACGTGGCCGACTGCACCACCAAGGCCAACAGTGCCATTCTGCACGCTGGCTACGACCCCGAACCGGGCACCCGGATGGCGCGGCTCAACGTGGAGGGGTCCGCACTGGCCAAGGAGATCTGCGCCCGGCTGGATGTGCCGTACCTGCAGTGCGGCAGTCTGGTGCTGGCCCTCAGCCCGGAAGAGCTGCCCCACCTGCAGAAACTGTATGAGAACGGCATCGCCAACGGCGTGCCGGGCATCCGGCTGCTTTCCGCAGAGGAAACGTTTGCCATGGAACCGAATCTGGCCCCCACTGTCGTTGGCGCGCTGTATGCGCCCAGCGCCGCCATCGTCAGCCCGTGGGAGTTTGCGCTGGCAATGGCAGAAGTGGCTGTGCGCAACGGCGTGGAGCTGCACCGCAGCTGCCCTGTGACCCGCATCGAAAAGACCGCCGGCGGCTGGGCGCTGACCACCCCCTCCGGAATTGTGGAGACCCGCTACATCATCAATGCGGCAGGCATCTCGGCGCAGGCCGTGCACGATATGGCCGCACCCCACAAATTTACCATCCAGCCCACCCGGGGCGAATACTACTTGCTGGATAAATCCGAGGGCAGCCGTGTGCACCACGTCATCTTCCAGTGCCCCAACGAAAACGGCAAGGGCGTTCTGGTGGCCCCCACCGTCCACGGCAACCTGATCGTCGGCCCGAACGCCGACCCCGTGGAAGGGGACGATACCGCCTGCACCGCCGCCGGGCTGGCCTTCGTCAGCGCCGCAGCGCGCCGCAGCGTGCCGAACATCCGCTTCAGCGAGTCCATCCGCAATTTTGCGGGTGTCCGTGCCAATGTGGACACGGGCGACTTCGTTATCGGCGAAGCGGAAGGCGCACCCGGCTTCATCGATCTGGCGGGCATGAAATCGCCCGGCCTTTCCAGTGCACCGGCCGTTGCCAGAGAAGCCGTCAAAATTCTGGAAGCTCACGGCGATCTGCCCGCCCCCAAGGCGGATTACAGAGATGGCCGCACCCGGGTGCGCTTCAAGGAGCTTCCGCCCGAAGAAAAAGCCCGGCTCATTGCAAAGGAACCCGCCTATGGCCGCGTGATCTGCCGCTGTGAGACGATCACCGAGGGCGAAATTCTGGATGCTCTGCACGAAGAGATCCCCGCCACCACCATTGACGGTGTCAAGCGCCGCTGCGGTGCCGGTATGGGCCGCTGTCAGGGCGGCTTTTGCGGGCCGCGGGTGCTGGAGCTGATCAGCAAAACGCTGGGCATCAGTCCGCTGGACGTGCTGCAGGATAAGGCCGGCACCAACGTCTTACTGTGCGAAACCAAGCAGGAGGGAGAGCACCATGATTGATCTGGTCATCGTCGGCGGCGGCCCTGCAGGCCTTGCCGCAGCTTACAGCGCATGGCAGCATGGTCTGCGCGATATCCTTATCTTAGAGCGCGACAACGAGCTGGGCGGTATCCTGAACCAGTGCATCCACAACGGCTTCGGCCTGCACCGCTTTGGCGAGCAGCTCACCGGCCCGGAATACGCAGGCCGCTGCATTGAACTGCTGCGCTCCACCGGTGTCCGGGTGGAGCTGGGCACGATGGTGCTGGACGTCACCCCGGACAAAAAGATCCACTGCGTCAGCCGGGAAAAGGGCTATCAGATTTTGGAAGCCAGAAGCATCATCCTCTGCATGGGCTGCCGGGAACGCACCCGCGGTGCCATCGGCATCCCGGGCACCCGCCCTGCCGGTATCTACACCGCCGGTGCGGCCCAGCGCTATGTCAACATGGAGGGCTATCTGGTAGGCAAGCGGGTGCTCATCCTCGGCAGCGGCGACATCGGCCTGATCATGGCCCGCCGCATGACACTGGAAGGTGCCAAAGTACTGGCCTGTGTGGAGGTCATGCCGTATTCCGGCGGCCTGACCCGCAACATCGTGCAGTGCCTGCAGGACTTCGACATCCCCCTGTATCTGTCCCATACCATCGTGGATATTCAGGGCAAGGCCCGCGTGGAAAAGGCCACCGTTGCCAAGGTGGACGAAAACCGCCGCCCCATCCCGGGCACCGAGATGGAATTTGATGTGGACACCATCCTGCTCAGCGTCGGCCTGATCCCGGAAAATGAGCTGACCCGGCAGGCGGGCATCCCCATGGACCCTCACACCAAGGGCGCTGTGGTCTACGAGAATATGGAGACCGGCATCCCCGGCGTGTTCGCCTGCGGCAACGTGGTGCACGTGCATGATCTGGTGGACTTCGTTTCGGGCGAAAGCGACCTTGCCGGTGCTTCTGCGGCGGCCTATGTTTTGAAGGGCGAAGCCGCCGATACGGTTGTGCTTGACCTTGTCCCGGGCAATGGCGTGGGCTACACCGTGCCGCAGCGGGTGCGCCCCGCTGATGTGGACAGGAGCGTGAACATTTCCTTCCGTGTGCGGCAGAACTACGGCCCCAGCCAGATCACCGTGACCTGCGGCGGCAGGCAGCTGGCCCGGTTCAAGCGCCAGTGCATGGCACCCGGTGAGATGGAACACATCGCACTGCCCAAAGTCCTGCTGGAAAAAGCAGACGGCCCGCTGACCGTTGCGGTAGAGGAGGTTATTGCAGAATGAGCAGCATCAAAGAAGTCATTTGCATCTGCTGTCCCTGCGGCTGCCACTTGCAGGTAGACCCGGAAAATGATTATAATGTAACCGGAAACGCCTGCCCCAACGGTGCCGCCTACGGCAGGGAAGAGCTGACCCATCCCACTCGCATCATCACCAGCACGGTGCGGGCGGAGGGCGGGCTGTACCCGCGCTGCCCGGTAAAGACTGCGCAGGCCGTGCCCAAAGAGAAGATGACCGAGGTCATGGCTGCGCTGGACCGCGTCACCCTGCACGCCCCCGTCCGCACCGGACAGGTGGTGCTGGCAGATGTGTGCGGCACCGGCGTGGACGTTGTGGCAACGCGAAATCTGTGATACACACTCCTGAAACGATACGGAGGGAGCAAAAGCATGAGTACAAAATATGTTCTGGCGCTGGATCAGGGAACCACCAGCAGCCGTGCCATCCTGTTCGACAATGAGCAGAATATCATTGCGGTGCAGCAGCGCGAGTTTGAGCAGATCTATCCGCAGCAGGGCTGGGTGGAGCACAACCCCATGGAGATCTGGTCCACCCAGTATGGAGTCATGAACGAGGTGGTGGCCCAGAGCGGTGTCGATGCCCACGACATTGCCGCCATTGGCATCACCAACCAGCGGGAGACCACCATCCTGTGGGAAAAGGCCACCGGCCGCCCCATCTATAACGCCATCGTCTGGCAGTGCCGCCGCACGGCTCCGCTGGTGGATGAACTGCTGCAGCAGCCCGGCATGGCAGACTACATCCGGGAGAATACCGGCCTGATGCCTGATGCCTATTTCTCCGCAACGAAGATCAAGTGGATCCTGGACAATGTGCCCGGTGCGCGGGAGCGGGCCGAGGCAGGGGAGATCCTGTTCGGCACTGTGGACACATGGCTGGTCTGGAAGCTGACCGGCGGCAGAGTGCATGTCACCGACCGCACCAACGCCAGCCGCACCATGCTGTATAACATCCGCACGCTGGACTGGGACGACACCCTGCTCAAAGCGCTGGATATCCCGCGCTGCATCCTGCCCCGCGTGACGGATTCCAGCGAGGTCTACGGCACCACCGACCTGTGCGGTGTGCAGATCCCGGTGGCCGGCATTGCCGGTGACCAGCAGGCTGCGCTGTTCGGACAGAGCTGCTTTGGCAAGGGGGAGGCCAAGAACACCTACGGCACCGGTTGCTTTTTGCTGATGAACACCGGCGACACCATCTGCCGCAGCCGGAACGGCCTGATCTCTACCATCGCCATCAGCCTGAACGGTAAGGTGGAGTACGCGCTGGAGGGCAGCGTCTTTGTGGGCGGTGCCGTCATCCAGTGGGTGCGCGACGGCCTGCGCATGATCCAGGAGAGCCGCGATGCGGAATACTACGCCCAGAAGGTGCCGGATAACGGCGGCATTTACATTGTGCCGGCCTTTACTGGTCTGGGTGCACCGTACTGGGATATGTACGCCCGCGGTGCCATTGTGGGCATCACCCGCGGCACCACCCAGAACCATATCATCCGCGCGGCGGAAGAATCCATCGCCTACCAGAGCGCAGACCTCGTGGCTGCTATGGAAAAGGACACCGGCGTGCCCATCACCTCGCTGAAGGTGGACGGCGGCGCCTCCCGTGACCAGTTCCTGATGCAGTTCCAGGCCGACATCCTGAACAAGACCGTGCTGCGCCCTGCCATCCGGGAGACGACCGCTCTGGGCGCTGCCTATCTGGCGGGCCTTGCCACCGGCGTATGGAAGGACCGGGACGAGATCCGCAGCCTGTGGCACTGCAACATGACCTTTGCCCCGCAGATGGACGAGGCTGAGCGCACCCGTCTGCTCTCCGGCTGGCACAAGGCTGTGGGCCGCAGCTGCGACTGGGCAGAGCATTGATAGTTTTCGCCCAACTTTATGGTTCACGCACAAAATATTTTTTAATTGTTTATTTTCTATTGACATTTTGTTACAAAACGCTATACTAGAAGCATCCCAAGAGAAGTGAGATGGGGATGCACTGTATCGTCCAGATGCAGTGTGTCCCCATTTTTATTACGGAAAAATCAGATTCAAAAAGGAGGTCCCAAGCATGTCGCATCAAAAAGGTAGGTTGAAAAACAGCAAATTCTGGTTGTGCCTGTCACTGATTCTTTGCCTTGTAAGTGCCATCGTAGCGTCCGCTGTACAAACTTCTGGTGGGATCAGGATCAAGGAAATGAGCTGGGAAAGTCCCTCTGGACACCAGCTGGCCGCATACCTTTACATTCCACAGAATGCAACCAAAGACACACCAGCGCCGGGTGTTGTTACAATCGAAGGATGGTATAACAACAAAGAAATGCAGGACTTGTATAGTATTGAGCTGGCTCGCCGGGGATATGTGGTGCTGGCACTTGATCTGCACAGTCATGGCGACTCGGAAAGCCTGTCGATTGCAGAACTTTACGATGGTGCTGTGGGTGTCGATGGTGCAGTTCAGCTTATTGCAAGCCTTCCGTACGTTGACACAGCTCGTATTGGCGTTACAGGCCATTCCAGCGGCGGTACAGCTGCTAATATGGCGGTAGAGATCGATAATTCCCGGGAAACTCCTTTGATTGCTGCCGTTCTGCAGCAGGCTGGTGACTGGCAGGATGACACCGGCGGTGATCATAGCGGAGATTACGGCTCACGCAGTGTAGGCATTATTGCCAGTACCCATGATGACTTTTACTTTGGAACTTATGATGACGCTGGAAATATGCTGACCAATCCGGCAGCCTTCATGGAAACAGATGGTGCTAAAAAATTCCTGAATTTTAATGAGGACGGCTTTGCCGGTATCGCAGAAGGCGGCAAATATTACACGCGCGATTTTGATGGAAAGACCGCTTATCGCGTGATTTATCGGCCGAACATGATCCATCCTCTCGTTGCTTTTTCTACTACTTGTGTCGGCTATGCCGTTGATTTTTTTGATACAACGCTCGGCACTCCAAAGCCCCTGCCTGCCAGCGATCAGATCTGGCCCATTAAAGCGGTGTTCAACAGCCTCGGCGTGATCGGTCTTTTGATCTTCATGGTCAGTTTCACGCTGGTTCTGCTTGATACTCCCGTATTTTCCGCTCTCCGCAGTGGTGAAATTGTACAGCCAGCCCCTGTGCAGGACAGCGGAGCCAAGGCATGGTACTGGGTTCTGCTGATTATCGGTGCAGTTTTTTCTGGTGCAAGCTTTTTGTTCTGCATGAATACCGTTTACTCAAAGACAACAAACTTCTTTGTGCAGACCGGCCCCCTGACGATCGGTACATGGGCTGCTCTTTGCGGCGTCTTTGCAATATTCTGCTCTGCTGTTTTTTACGGTGCTTATGGAAAAAAACACGGTTGGAGTGCTCGAAGAGCGGGTCTGTATTTGAATCTGGAGCAGCTGTGGAAGACCATTGCCCTCGCTGTTATCGTGATCGTTGTTTCGTTCGGCCTTGTTTTTGCAGCACACTATTTCTTCCAAGTTGATTATCGGATGTATGTCGTTGCGTTCAAAACCTTCGGCGCTGATAAAGTGCTGATCGCACTTCGCTATCTGCCATTCTTCCTGCTGTTCTACGTTATGAACTCGATCTCGGCAAATTGCTTCAACTACAACACCATTGGCGGAAAAAATGGCAACATCTTGATTTTTGCATTCTTTAATGCGCTTGGTGCTATTTTTGTGGTTGCAAGTCAATATATCTACTTCTATGCAACGGGTTATCAGCTTTATGGTTTGACCGAAGGCCAGCGCATTGGTCCCATTTGGCTGTTTCCCTGTATGGTTCTTCTGTTTGTCACGCCCATCATGTCCCGCATCATCTACAAACGCACCCGCAATCCGTACATTGCAGGTCTGATAAATGCAATGTTTATTGTAATGATCAGCTGTTCCAATACTACTACCATTCTGGGCGGCGGTGAGCTGATTGCAACCACATTCTGATAAAACCTAGATTTTACATTACAGCCGCCGTGTAACTTATTTACATGGCGGCTTTTTTGTAGAATAATATAAATCAAGTAATTGATAAAAAAGGAGTCTTATCCAATGCATCCTCTTGCTGAAACTTTGTTGAACGAACCGGTGATCGCCGCCGTGAAAACGGACGAAGCCCTGACTGCTGCGCTGGCCTCGCCCTGCAGTACTATTTTTCTGCTGGCAAGCACCCTGCTCACCGTAGACGGTCTGGTGCACCGCATACATGATGCCGGAAAACTGGCCGTGGTTCACATCGACCTTGTGGACGGCCTTTCGTCGCGGGAGATCGCGGTGGACTCCCTCAACGCCCTGTGCCACCCGGACGGCATCATCTCCACCCGCCCGACCCTGATCCGCCGGGCGCGCCACCGCGGCCTGCTGACCGTCCAGCGGGCATTCATCCTGGATTCCCTCTCGCTGACCAGCCTGTCCGGTCAGCTGGAGCAGGGCAAGCCGGATTTTGTCGAGATCCTTCCCGGCATCATGCCCCGGGTCATCGCCGAGATCAGCGCCCGCACACAGGTGCCTGTCATTGCAGGCGGCCTGCTGCGGGACAAAGCCGACGTCATGGCCGCCATGCGCGCAGGTGCCGCCGCAGTTTCCACCTCTGCGCCCTCCCTGTGGGATATCTGAGCCAGAACAAGATCCCAGCTGAAGTACGAAAAGCATAATAGTATCCTGGTGTTTTATTGGATATGCCCGCCCACCGATGGAGCCGGATCTCCACGGTGAGCGGGCATTTTTTCGTTTTCATTCGATTTGAGTGAATCTATTCAGCCTGCGGATTAACTCGATAATTTAAAGCAATACTACAAGTCGCACTCCCCTTAAAGTCTTTCTGCTTCCTGCATCTTAGCATCATACTGGATGGCAGAGATCGGCACGAGGCCCTCGATCATATCCAGTTTGCTGTTGACAAGGTCATCATACACATCTTTGATGGACAACGTAATGGAAGGCTCCTGCTGTTCATTTGCAATTACGCTTTCCACCAGTGCTTGTTTGTTTTTCAGTTTCTGCGCCATATCGGGCAGGAAGTGATAATTTTCAATCATGCGCAGAATGATGTTTGCCATAAAATTGCCGCGGATGCTGCTCAACTCGATATAAATCGCTCCGGCATCCTCCACGGAAATTTGTGCGATGCTCATCAGGTAATCAGCCAGAGTCGTTTGTGTATCGTTCAAAATTCCCTGACTTGCCATCCTGCGTTGCAGGATATTCATTTTTCGATAGTTCTGAATTATACCGTATTTTATCAGTATATTCTACCACTTTATGCAGTCACATGGGTGGCATTCTCTTTCACCGAATTGATCGTATCCATCAGTTCACTCCCTGTTTTGCCATCAAACAGGCGGGTAAACAGAATGGGCTGGTCAAAGGGTGGTTTCATCAGAACCGCTTTGCTTTCCACATAACCGTTCTGCTCGATGTAATGAATGACCTTCTGCACGAACGCGATCTGCTTTGCATTCAGCGATTCGTCGTTGATGAACTTGGAAAATGCCTGCATGGCAGCATCATGGTCCAGCTTTGCCACTTTACGCACCAGCAGACCAAAGGGTGTATCCCGAAACTCCCGTGCATAGTCCTCTTTGCTGCCCAGCTCACAGGTAAAGATATGTTCCAGCTCGGTATAGTCGCCCCGGGAAAGCGGAATGTTCTGGGTCAGCTTGTGGATGGCCAGCGTATCGCTGCGGTGCTCCATGATGTAGCGGTTCACACGTTCCCGGTACTCGCCAAAATCGTAGCCGGAATCCAGCGCTTTGCCCTCGGTCTGTTCCAGTACCGGGTCGGCAAGGGCCGTGTAGACAGGTTTTTGCCCTTCTACACCGTCCACCAGAAACTTGATGAGCTCCCGCAGTTCCTGCCGCATTTCCTCAAAGCGGAGCAGATCATGCGAGGTCAAAAATTCGTCTGTCTGCACCTCCCGGATGAGGGGCAGCTTTGCCTGCACCTGCGGGATGGTAGCCTTCCCTTCCAGCATTGCCGCTGTATTGCGCAGCTGTTTCTGGGCGCGGCCCAACCCCGGCAGACCTTCCAGTTCACAGAGCAGCAAGCCATACACAAAGTTATCGAACCGCTTGGCGGCTTCATCTTTGTCGTCCAGCGAGATGAGCGGTGCCACCTCTTTCATCAGAGTACCCTTGTCCGTTTCGGTCAGGCTGACAAAGGCTTCCGGCTTCTGATAGTGTTCCACGGCCTGTCGGTGCAGCCGCACGGATACCAGCTCCGGGTTCAGCGCTCCCACTTCGGCACGGCAGGTCTCCGTTAAGATCTTGCGCCAGTTCTGGTAGTTTTCGTCCCCATAGGCTCCATCCTGCAGCGCGGCGGCGATCCGCACCTGCTTGCAGAAAATGCTCTCGGACAGGCTTTTGGTGTCCGCGCTCTCGTAGCCGTTGGGTTTCTGACGGAAAAATTCAAAGTTGCCGCAGTAGTCGAAGATCAGAAAACGCCGTTTGCCCGTATATTCGCCGTCGATGGCATCCACGCAGGCAAGGGATGGGCAGAGCCGCGTACCACGGCCGATCATCTGCCAGAACTTCGTTTTGCTGCGCACTTTTTTGAAGAACACCAGATTCACGCACTCCGGCACATCGATGCCCGTGTCCATCATATCCACCGAGACCGCAATAAACGGCGGCTTGTCCGGCTGCTTGAAGTCGTCAATGATGGACTGCGCATAGGCATCATCGCAGACCACCCGCTGGATGAAACCCGGGTGCTTGGTCTCCAGCTGCGGGTAGAGCTTGCCGAAGCGTTCCCGGATAAACTCCGCGTGGCGCTTGTTCTGGGCAAAGATAATGGTTTTGCCGATGCGGTCGCCGCCCGCCGTCCGGATGCCCCGTTCCATCAGGTCTTGCAGCACCGTGTCCACGGTGTTGGCGTTGAAGATGAACTTGTTCAGCTTTTCGGATGGGATAAAGGTGGGCAGGGTGTCGTCCTCGGCAAAATCGTCCTCGTAGCGAGCCTTATCCTCCGGTGAAAGCTGGTCGTAGTGGATACCCTCTTCTGTGAATTTCGTCTTGACCTCGTAGTTGTAGTAAGGCACCAGCACATGGTCGGTGTAGACCGCCGTGTCGTAATCGTAGGCGTAGGTGGGGATGCCGTGCTCCATCTCGAAAAAGTCGTAGGTGTTGCGGTCTACGTCGGTTTTCGGGGTGGCGGTCAAGCCCACCAGAACCGCATCGAAATAATCAAAAATGGCGCGGTATTTCTTGAAAATGCTGCGGTGGCTCTCGTCCACGATGATAAGGTCAAAATGCGCAGGGGAAAACAGCGGCACGCCGTCCTTGGTCTTGGCGTTGTCGATGGCGTTGAGCATGGTGGGATAGGTAGAAAACACGATGCGCGCGGCCTTATCGTCCTTAGAGGAGCACAGGTTGCACAGCGACTGGTCCGGCAGATACTTTTTGAAGTCGTCCTTTGCCTGCTTGACCAGCGCGGTGCGGTCGGCCAGAAAAAGCACGTTGGTCACGTGACCGCCCCGGCTCAGCACATCGGTCAGGCTGGATGCGGTGCGGGTCTTGCCTGTGCCCGTTGCCATGACCAGCAGATTGCGCCGGAAGCCCTGCGCGATGTGGGCGCAGACAGCCCGGATGGCGTTTTTCTGATAGTAGCGGTCGGTGATTTTATCGTCAATTTCGATGGTGTCCAGCGGCTTTTTCTCGGTGCGGCGGTTCATCAGCTTCTGCAAGTCGTCCTTGCAGAACACCCCGCTCACGGCACGCTGCGGGCCGCTCTGCTCATCCCAGAAATAGGTGGTGTAGCCGTTGGTGGTAAACAGCATCGGACGGCGGCCAAACTTCTGCTCCAGACAGTTTGCATAAAGCTGAGCCTGCTTGCGCCCGATGTTGGGGTCTTTGGTGCTGCGCTTGGCTTCAATGACCGCCAGCGGCAAGCCGTCCTTGCCCATCAGCACATAGTCCGCATAGCCCTTCTGCCCCAGCACGCCGTTCATGTTGTCCACTTCGTACTCGGTGCGCACATCGGCATCCGGCCCGGTGAATTTCCAGCCCATGGCCTTGAGGTCGATGTCGATGATCTTCTGCCGCGTCTCGGCCTCAGTCAGGTCGGCGGCGGTGAAACTGCGGCTCTGCTGGTTCTGCTGTTTGCTGGCCGTGTACGCCGCCGAAAGGCTCTCCACCTGCTTGCGCAAGGCTTCCAACTCGGCATCTTTCTGGGACAGTAAACTTTCCTGCTCCCGGATCTTCTTTTCGTCCAGCGTTACCTTTTCGCCGGGGATGGCTGTCTCGTCAAAGGAGCGCTCCACATAGTCCGTGCCGTAGCAGTAATCCACCCACTGGATGAAGTCGAACAGCCCCCGCAGGCTGAACACTGCATCCGCCGCCGACACACTATGCCCCGTATGTACCGCCAGATTGCCCGCCTTCACGATGCTGGGCAGCACGCTCCACACATTGCGGTCCACTGCGAACCGGAAACTCGGCTCATGCAGCAGGGATTGCAGGTTGTCCTTGTAGGGCATCGTGATGGTTTTGTCTGCCGCATACACCCACTTCACCGCCAGCTCCAACGCCTTCCGGCACCCCACCGCGCACATCGCCGGGGAGGTGGAGAACACTTTCTCGGCCTCGATGGCGGCAAACGCAAACATGGAATATTCAGGTTTGGTGGCAAGATAGGAGAAGTTGGACATGGGAAGGCTCCTTTCAACTTATCTCACGAAAAATCGTATGATATAGTTTCTGTAAAATTAATAGAATCTGCATCATTTGCAATTAGCATTCTAACCGTTTCAAACAAAAGTGACATTGCCATAAATGATGTTCCAGAAAATCGTTCATAATCATCTAATGTTTCAACTGTTAAATCACAATTACTTATTGCAAGCTCTCCATGAACGAATTTTGATCGAAGCGAATACATTTTCTTTATTTCATCTTTTGAAATCATTGGAAAAATTTTATTTATTCTTTTTTGCAGTGTGTAAGAAATTCCAGATTTTCCGGGAGAATAAATGCTTTCCAATCCAATGATAGAATAAATCAGTCCCTCATGATATTGACGGTTAAATACATATGTGAGTGCCGAAAATGCACTTGGGGATTTATCACGATTTCCACATAAACTTGTGTGATTTTTAATCCACATCAATGCTTTCTTATAGCTTACATCAACCTTTTTTATTGTTTTGTATTCTTTTAGAGTTCCAATTGGAATTATTTCTTTGACATAATTTTCGCTTGAATAATAAATTTCATTGATATACACTTCTGTATTCCACACATGCATATGAGGTTGTGTAAAAACAAAAGCCATTACAAGTGCCAGATTTAATTTTGCAATGTATTCTTCATAAAAACTATCAAAATAATCCCACTCACACTCTGAAGCATCGCAGTTCGGAAAGATGATTTTATTAGTATCAAGATCAACATTAGAAGATATTATCATATCAAACGTCATTGCCGCTTTATAACTACTATGCATTTCCAGCAAATTTTTATACTCGTTTTTTAATTTATCATCCGTTGGATTTTGTTTTACTTTTTCTTCTGCTTCTTTTAGTTCTATGTTTTTCTCATAATGTGGAATGATAATCGCTTTCGATGTTATATCAACCATTTCATGGTATATATTCCATCGAAATGACAAGTCATCCACACATTTCTCTATAGCATTTTTAAACCCTTCCGTATCCTCATCACCTTGAATAATGTGCATTGTTATGGCTATTCGCGTCATATAATCCTCACTTGCTCTCATATTCATATGATTGACACTTAATAAACTCCTTCCGTCACGGCTGCGCCGTGCCACCTCCCTCAAAGAGGGAGGCTTTTGCCTTGCGGCCACGTT
>ENA-OPFT01001227-OPFT01001227.1-human-gut-metagenome-genome-assembly--contig:-NODE-1227-length-13221-cov-2.329257_pt1 | contig 13221 bp, 12 predicted proteins | sample MGYA00241714_ERZ501560 | MGnify/ENA primary metagenome ERZ501560 (study PRJEB25962, sample SAMEA2042392) | human gut metagenome | biome: human gut; feature: human-associated habitat; material: faeces...
TGCAACGCTCAGCAGTATCACGACTTTCAGGCTGTCGCGCAGGTGCACCCTGCTGAAAATAAGCGCCAGAAGAATTCCGCAGAGTACCCCGACGGCAGCGCCAGAGATTATCGCAACGGGAATATTCACGATGGAGAGCGCCGAGAAGTCCCCACCGGTGCATATCCCGGAAAATACCGAGAACATTACGATGACGAACACGTCATCCATGGAAGCCCCCGCGAGTATCATCTGCGGAATAAGCTTGTCGGTACCGCGTTTTTCCTCAATAAGAGTCAGCATTCTGGGGACTACGACTGCCGGGGAGACTGCGCCGAGCACCGAGCCCATGAGGGCTGCTTCGGCGTAGTCCAGCCCAAGCAGGGGAGGCGCCAGGAGCGTTACGCCGACGATCTCGCAGCCGGCAGGGATAAAGCTCATCAGCAGGGCGGGTCTGCCGCATTTTTTCAGGTCGGAGATCTTCAGGTTAAGACCGGCGCGGGTGAGTATCATTATCAGCGCAATTTTCCGCAGGTCGGCTGAAATGCTCATCATGGCAGGGTCAAGCCAGCCAAGGGAGCCGAGGATAAGTCCTGCGGCAATCATTCCGGTGAGTTTGGGCAGGTGCAGTTTTCCGGCTGTTTCACCGAGAATAAGCCCGGAAAGCAGTATAAGGGCAGCGCTGAGTAACATAAAAAAATCCTCCTTTGCCGGCGGCGCGGGGCATAAAAAAGCTGACAGCCTGCGAATATGCCCACAGCGCCGGATTATTCCCGGCGACATGATATCGCAGATGCCATCAGCAAAAGATTTGCGGTTCGGGGCTATGCCCACGGGGAGGACGTCATTCCCCGGTGATATGATAGCACGTTATCTTTGATTTGTCAAGATGTTACGGAAAAATTCTCCGGTGATATTCTGCGCGGGCATGCAGATAATATAACAGTGCAGCTGCCACTTTTCAGCTTGCAGGCGCTGCATTCATTATTAATAAAGGAGAACGAAACTATGAAAAAGCTTCTTGGCATAGCAGCGGCTATTGCAGCGGCGGCTTCGATCACTTGTGCGGCTTCTGCGAACAACGGCGGCGTTGTCGGCGGTGTGGTAGGCGCAGGTGAGGATATCGTAAACGGCGTCGTTGACGCAGGCGAGGATATCGTGAATGGCGTCACCGGTGGTGATACAGGTACGACAAGCAGACCCGGCAGCACTTCCGGCACAACGGCTGGCGGTAATAACGGCGCTAACGGTACGGTTTCTGGCACGACTAATGGCAATACTACCACTGGTACTAACTCCGGCATGAATTCCGGCACCACATCAGGCACTACAAGCGGGACCACGACAGGGACCGCAGGCAACCCCAACACCGGCGTTCCTTTCAACGCGGCTGCGGCAGCTGCTGCAGTACTCGGCGCGGCAGGCGTGGCGCTTTCTATCAGACGGGATAGCTGAATTAGTTAAGTTAAGTTATAAGCAACGTGCGTTTCTTGAAAGGAACGCACGTTGTTCTTTTTTGCTAAATTTATTATTCGTTTTGCCTAAAAAAAAATGTAATTTATGTGTAAAACGACAGTTGCTTTTTTTCTGGTTTTATTGTACAATATACAAGAGGATTTAGTGTTTGCTATCCGCACATTTTATTTTAGGAGGATCAATTCTTATGAAGTTAAGAAGAGTTTTAGGCGCAGTTGCAGCTGCTTCCGTTGCTGTTGCTGCTATCTCTGTTCCCGTTTCCGCTGCAAGCGTAAAGAAGTTCCAGGTACTTAGTGCTGGTTCACCTTCCGACAATGTCTACAAATCTCCTGTTGATGGCAAGATCGACCTGACAAAGGTTAAGACTGTTAAGGCTGTTATCACTTCTACCGTTGATGGTAACGGCGGTCTGGGCTGCAACGACGCTGCTTCTGGCAAGTGGGTACAGAATGACTTTAATTTCACTGCTGGCACACAGGAAGTTATTCTCAACGTTGACGGTATCAAAGTTGATGATTCCGCTGGAGATGGCTTCTTAGTACAGCTCGGTATCTGGTGGATGAACGGCGAGGGTACTCTCACTATCGATTCCCTCGAACTGCTCGACGCTGACGGCAAGGTTCCTGAGGTAGTTGTTGTTACCGAGGCTCCTGCTGGCACAACCGCTCCTGCTGACACAACTGCTCCTGAGGAGACCACCGCTCCTGCTGACGAGGCAGAGCCCACTGTTGAAGAGACAGTTGAGGAGACCGTTGAGGTTGAAGATACTACTGAGGCTGCGGATGTTGACGTTGCTGACTACTTCGATGGCGGCACAGTATATCTGTTAAAGGATGATGGCGGCGAGGGCTACATCACCGCTTCTGGTGAGGATATCACCGAGATCTACGGCGTTAAGTTCAACGTTACATTCGATGACGCTGAAGTTGCTGATGACGCTGTTTGGGTTGGCGGCGGCGTAGGCGCTAACTCCAACTCCACCGGCTGGGAGCAGCACGAGTGGGGCAAGGAATCCGGCATGAAGGAGATCATTCCTGATTTCGAGAACGGTACTATCACATGGTACAAGGGTTCTTCCATCTTCAGTGCTGACGATGAGTATGCACAGCTCTGGATCCAGTCTTGGGGTGGTTCCTTAACAGTTGATTCTGTTGAGCTGCTCTATGCTGATTACGATGCTGGCGAGACCACTGGCGATGCAGCTGCTGAAACTGCTGACGCTGGTGATGCTTCCGATAACAAGGGCAACCCTGATACTGGTGTTGCTGGTGTAGCTGTTGCTGCAGGCGTTGTTGCTCTGGCTGGCGCTGCTGTAGTAGTATCTCGCAAGAGAAAGTAATCAATAAGTGATCAGATAGTTCAAACACTAATCGCACCCCCGAAGTAATTCGGGGGTGTTTCTCATTTTGCATGCTTTACAAATCTGGTTCGGCGTGTTATAATATTTAAGGACATGCTGAATAAAGCGTAACAAAATCTAATGCATGAGTATACTCGTTTGAACGGGTCGATTTTGTTCAGCGTTTCCTTAAGGTATGCATTCCGAGGGAATGACGCTAATTAAAAGAAAGGACATGCAATGAAAAAGATACTATCACTGCTGATGGCAGCGGTGACTTCACTTGCGCTGACTTCCTGCTCGGGGAATTCCCCGGTTTCGCAGGCAGAGAGCGTGCTGCAAAGCCAGACGCAACAGCTGGCGACAGAAGAGCAGCCATCGGTTGAGCAGGCAGTCACGGCTGACAGCGTGGGCGAGGTCGGAACTTCTGCAGCGGAGACTCCGGAAACCTCGGAACTATCCCGCGATGAAAGTGAAACGGAAACTTCCTCTTCTGCGCCGGAAGTTACGGAGCCGTACGATGAAAGCAAACCGTCGCAAAGCCAGCCGGAAATCACCACAACGGAAAAAACTGCAACGGAACCGACGACCCCCGCGCCAGACAGCGGGAATGAAACCGAAGCAACGGGGAACGCTATCGACGAGGACGGAACTTATTCCAGCTGCGACGATGTGGCGCTGTATATCCACACGTTCGGTCACCTGCCAGGGAACTTCATAACAAAGAAGCAGGCCAGGGAACTCGGCTGGGGTGGTGGTTCCGTCGAGGACTATGCACCGGGAATGTGCATCGGTGGAGATCATTTCGGAAATTATGAGGGGCTGCTCCCTGATAAGCCCGGGCGCAGCTACACTGAATGCGACATCGACACCCTGGGCAGGAACGGCAGGGGAGCCAAGCGCATTATATTTTCCAACGACGGGCTGATATACTACACGGAAGATCACTATTCGACGTTCACATTACTTTATGGAGAGGAATAATTATGAGAACACTTATTATTGACGCAGCCACTGTTGACAACATGGACATTATCCACGGTAGATTTTATGCGGCTTTCGATTTCCCGGAGTGCTATGGCGAAACGCTGGATTCGCTGCACGATTATCTTGGCGAGATCAACAGTGAGGCTGAAATCAGGATACTGAACAATTCAGCGCTGGAGAATTCGCTTGGCGAAAATGAAGCAAAGGCTCTGCGCAGGGTGCTGACGGACAGCGCTGCTGAAAATCCCAATATCAGAGTGGAATTTATTGACTGATGTTAATATTTCGTTAATTTTTCGAACTGCGTCTGAAAAGGCGCAGTTTTTTTGTCGAAAATGTGTTATAATTGATACAGTAATAAATGTTAAAGGAGCTGTTTGGCGTGACTGATGAAATAATCCCTGGCAACACCTATGCTCAGCGTTTGAAGCTGCTGTATCTGAAAGATATTTTTCTGAAGTATACTAATGACAACCAGGCGCTTACACGCACACAGATCGAAGAGAAGCTGGAGGAATTTGGCGTTTCTGAGTGCAGAAAGGCTTTTGCAGAAGACATCGAAGCGCTGAGAGCGTACGGAATGGATATACAGGCGACTACGGGGCGCACGGCTTCCTACCAGCTGTCAAGCCGTGAATTCGAGCTCGCAGAACTTAAGCTGCTTGCCGACGCGGTGGGTTCGTCGAAATTCCTGACGGTGAAGCAGTCGGCAGATCTTCTGGAAAAGATAGAGAGCCTGTGCAGCGAGGGAGAAGCCCGTGAAATACACAGAAACGTTTTTGTCACCGGCAGACCCAAGCAGCCTAATAAAGCAGTGCTTTACAATATTGACACGATACACAGGGCTATCGCCGGTGAGAACGGAAAGTTCAAGATAGCGTTCAAGTACTTTGAATATGACGTTAACAAGAAAAAGAAGTACCGCGACAAGCCGCGCAAATGCTCACCCTATGCGCTGGTGTGGGACAGGGATCACTATTACCTCGTTGCGTGGAACGACCACAGGGAGTGCTACTCGAACTACCGCGTTGACAGAATGGAGAGCGTACGCATAACAGACGAGCCTGCAAAGCCGCTGGAGCATGATTTTGACCTTGCAAGTTATGTAACCACTCATATTTCCATGTTCAGCGGTGAGGAAACAGAAGTCAAGCTTTACTGCGATAAGAGCATTGTGAATGCAGTTCTCGACAAATTCGGCATGAACGTGAGGATAATTCCCGACAATGACGGGGAACATTTCACGGTATTCCTGAACGTAGTGACTAAGGCGCCTTTTTATGCGTGGGTGTTCCAGTTCGGAGGAAAGGCGACGGTTGTCGCGCCCGATGAGATAAGGGAAGAATACTTAGATATGCTCAGGAACGCTTCCGAATTCAAAAGCTGATGGTTTGGTAATATACGTGATGTTATACGCATCGCGCAAAAATGGCAGATGACCTTGCTGGGTCGTCTGCCATTTTTGCTTATGTGCCGGGTCAGAATGCGTCCAGCAGCGAGCCAATCATTTTGAAAGCCTTTGCGGTGCTCATTCTGCGGAAGCTCCTGTGGCTGCACAGCGACCTCACCGCCATGAAAGCAAGCCCTCCGGCGATAAGCCCGGCAGCGCCGCTTTTTATATAGGACTGAGTGCGTCTTGTCATAGTGAACATCTCCTTTTTGAAAGTTTACGCCAGTATTCTTTGCAAAAATCCTGCAAATATGAATAAACCAACGCCGGAAAAATCTGAGACATGTGGAATAACTGCCCGTAAATATGTGCCCGGGAACAATAAATACGCCAAAATCAGTCAAAAAAACCGGGTTTTTGTGCTGATTGCATAATTGCGTTATGCTGTAGATAATATAATATGGCAATATGACAAAATGAAATTTCTCACAAAAAAACTTGCAAAAATCCCTTGACAAGAAAACTTTTTTGGTGTATAATCTAACCATAGCAAAGGGGCTATGACAGACAGACTTCAATGGCGAAGCCTGCCGGTCATAGCCCTGCTTTGTTTATTCAAGTAACCTGGAAGCGTCAAGGCAATATGCGGTGCCGGAACGCTTCATAAAAAGAAAGGGGACGGTTCTTAATGAACACACTATTAACTTTGGCGACGGAAGCAGCGAGCGCTGTGGACGTTCAGGGCGTTGTCGATAAAACGATGTTCAACATCGGCGACGGAAACGGTATATGGTACCTTATCGGTGCGGCGTGGGTATTCTTCATGCAGTGCGGCTTCGCGATGGTCGAAACCGGTATGACGCGTTCAAAGAACGCAGGCAACATCATCATGAAGAACCTTATGGACTTCTGTATCGGTACGGTGGTATTCATTCTGCTTGGCTTCGGTCTTCTGCTCGGTGAGGATACGCTCTTCGGCCTGGTGGGCATTCCGAACCTCGACATTCTCGGCAGCTTCACGGATTTTGACAGATGCGCTGAGTTCGTGTTCAACCTCGTTTTCTGCGCTACTGCTGCGACTATCGTTTCCGGTGCAATGGCAGAACGTACAAAGTTCCTCAGCTACTGCATCTATTCCGGCGTCATCAGCGCGATCGTTTACCCGATCGAGGCTCACTGGATCTGGGGCGGCGGCTGGCTGGCTCAGATGGGCTTCGTTGATTTCGCTGGTTCCACATGTATTCACATGGTCGGTGGTCTGTGCGCGCTCATCGGCGCTAAGATGGTCGGTCCCCGTATCGGCAAGTTCGGCAAGGACGGCAAGCCTAACGCTATCCTCGGTCACTCCATGACTCTTGGCGCTCTCGGCGTATTTATCCTCTGGTTCGGCTGGTACGGATTTAACGGCGCGGCTGCTTCAAATGTAGGCTATTTAGCAAACATCTTCCTTACAACAACAGTGGCTCCTGCAGTTGCAACCTGCACAACAATGGTTTATACATGGCTGAAGCACGGCAAGCCCGATGTTTCCATGTGCCTCAACGCTTCACTGGCTGGTCTGGTTGCAATCACCGCTCCCTGCGCTGATACTGACTGCCTTGGCGCTGCTATCATCGGTCTGGTTTCCGGCTTCCTGGTATGCTTCGGCGTTTGGCTCCTCGATTACAAGCTCCACATCGACGACCCCGTTGGCGCGGTTGCAGTACATTTCTTAAACGGTATCTGGGGTACCATCGCAGTTGGTCTCTTCTCCAACGGCGCAGGTCAGAACGGCGGCGTAGCTGCTGTTAACGGCACTGGTGAACATGCCGTAGGTCTGTTATACGGTGGTGGATTTGCTCAGCTGGGCGTTCAGCTGCTCGGTATGGTCGCTGTACTCGCCTGGACTGGCGTCACAATTACGCTTACATTCTTCATCATCAAGAAGACGATCGGTCTGAGAGTTACACGTCACGAAGAGATCGTTGGTCTGGACGCTACAGAACACGGTCTGCCTTCCTCCTATGCGGACTTCGTTCCTGCAATGCACGTTGAGCTTTCTACCTCCGGCAAGGAGAAGGAAGTTGAGACTGTCAAGATCGGTTCTGCTCCTGTCGAGGCTGCAGTACCCGTTACTTACAAGAACCGCAAGCCTGCTGACGGCACAAAGATGAGTAAGGTCGTTATCATCTGCAAGCAGGATAAGTTCGAGGTCCTCAAGGCTGCGATGTCCGATATCGGCGTAACAGGTATGACGGTTACAAACGTACTCGGATGCGGCATGCAGAAGGGCTCTACTGAGTTCTACCGCGGCGTTAAGGTCGAAACTCACCTGCTGCCTAAGGTAAAGGTTGAGATCGTTGTATGCAAGGTTCCAGTTGAAACAGTTGTTGAGACTGCTAAGCAGGCGCTTTACACCGGCAAGATCGGCGATGGCAAGATTTTCGTATACGACGTCGAGGACGTTATCAAGGTACGTACTGGTGAAACTGGCTACGATGCCCTCCAGGACGTTGAATAAGATTTCTTCATAACCTTCCTGAATTTAAACCGTATAGCAGAACCCCCCGGGTAATTCCGGGGGGCTTTGCGATAGGTTCAGTGGCAGCCGAGACTGACAAGCTGTTCGATGATAAGAGCGGCTGCGCGTTCCACCCAGTTCTGCATCATTGCTGGCGTGAGATAGTGGAAATCGGCGCAGTATTCCGGCGGGTGGAGATAGAACTGCTGGATATTGTGTATCTGGCGCTCTACATAGTCCCGCTTGTAATAGGGGAGGCAGGTCACCGGGTATTCGCTTATCCCGCAGAAGCGCCGGAACGCAGAATTATCCGGGTGCTCTTTCAGGTACAGGTGGTCGTTTGCGTACCATTCCGGCTTCACGCGGCGGTAGTATTCCTCGCGGTCGGAGAGGTAGAGTTCATGGTTTTGTTCCTTGCAGGGTTCGTTTATCAGGCGCACCCACAGCACGTCCGCAATCAGGTGGCAGTAATATCCCATCAGGAATGAGCGGGTGCTGTCGTCAAGGGACTTTCCGGCTATCATCTCGCTGTAAAACCGGTCGTACTCGCAGTGCCCCTTTCCGCGGGAAGTCCAGTGGGTGACTTCTTTCGGAGGGTCAAAGCCGCCGGGTACGGGAATTCCGCAGTCAGGCGCGATGCTGCCTGCGAAAAAATCCGTTTTGTGAAAGCTGAAATGCGCCGTCAGAATTTCTGCAACGCGCAGATGTGCAAGCCAGGTCGCCATATATTACCCCCTATTGTAAATCGCGAAAAAATATGCTATCATAGTAATAAAGCCGAAAGGAGTACGCCATGACAGACGAAAAGAAACCCGTCCCCGAAAAGCCGCAGGACAAGCCTGCAGAGCCGTCTACCCACACCTGGGTAGACGATATGAAGCAGGAACTTGAGGATTACATCGAGGACCAGGGCATATATATCAGGCAATAATAAAAATTCCGGGTGAACTCCCGGAATTTTTTTATACTGATATGTAACGTCCCAGCGTCATGACCGGCGCGATTTCAAGCAGGTAATCGCGGTCGCGGCGCATTCCCTTTGTGCTGAGGTAGTCTTTCATGCAGCGCTCGGCAGTCGCGGGGGTGTTGTTCTCGCGGCTGAGGTGCCCCAGAATTATTTTCGTGGTGCCGCTTTCCACAAGTTTTGACGAAAAATCGGCGGCTGCATTATTGGAAAGATGACCTTTTTCTCCGGCTATCCGGCGCTTAAGGTCGGCAGGGTAGTTCAGGTTCTTTGCCAGCATTGCGGGGTCGTAGTTGCTTTCAAGCAGTATCGCCTCGCAGCCGAGCAGGTTTTCTTCAACCTCGCTGGTTATCTTGCCGAGGTCGGTGCAGACTGCAAGCTTCTTGCCGCCGAAATCCACGGTATAACCGACGCTTTCCGGCGTGTCGTGGGGCGTGTGGAACGCCCTTACTTCGAAATCGGAACTCTGATACGGTTCGTGAATGATATCGTACAGCCGTATTTCTTCGGGTATCGTTTCTTTTACTGTGCCGCGCAGCTGGGCGATAGTCCCGGGACTTGCGAAAACCGGAATTCTCGTGTGCTTCGTCAGCTGAAACAGCCCCTTGATGTGGTCGATGTGCTCGTGCGTAATGAATATCGCTTCTATCTGGTTCATGTTTGTTTCGATGAGTTCCAGAGAGCTTTTCATCGCGCGGAAGCTGCACCCGGCGTCGATAATAATTCCATGCCCGCGGGTGCCGATAAATGTGCAGTTACCGCTGCTGGAACTGCATATCGGGAATATCCTTGCCATCAGAGCGCCTTTTTCAGCGCTTTTTCTTCGGCTGTGGGGTCGGGCTCGTCCACTTTCTGGATATCTGCGCCAAGGCTGCGGAGTTTCACTTCCATATTCTCGTAGCCACGTTCAACGTGGAATATGTCGTAAATTTCGGTCACGCCTTCTGCGCCAAGGGCTGCAACGATAAGCGCTGCGCCGGCGCGGAGGTCAGTCGCCTTGACGGGGGCGCCCTTCAGTTTTTCAACGCCCTCGATAACCGCGACCCTGCCCTCAACGGAAATGTTCGCGCCCATTCTGCGGAGTTCGTCAACATAGCGGAAGCGGTTGTCGAAAATGCTCTCAGTCACCATGCTCGCGCCCTTTGCGCAGGTGAGCACGGCAGCCATCTGCGGCTGCATATCTGTCGGGAACCCTGGGTGGGGGTTGGTCTTGACGCTGGTCCCGTAATATTCCGGACCGCCGATAACGCGCACCGCGTCGTCAAACTGTTCCACCTGCACGCCGATCTTCACCAGCTTCTGGGTGATGGGCTCGAGGTGCTTCGGGATAACGTTCCTGATGAGAATGTTGCTGCGCGCTGCAGCGGCTATGGTCATGAAAGTACCAGCTTCGATCTGGTCTGGGATAACGCTGTAGGTGGTACCGTGGAGGTACTTCACGCCGCGTATCTTGATCACGTCAGTCCCGGCACCGAGGATATCGGCGCCCATGCTGTTGAGGCAGTTCGCGAGGTCAACGACATGCGGCTCCTTGGCTGCGTTTTCGATGATAGTAAGTCCCTCGGCCTTGACTGCCGCCATGATCGCGTTTATAGTCGCACCGACGGTGTTCTTGTCAAAGAATATCTGCGTGCCGATGAGCCTGTCAGCCTTGAGGTTCACCATGCCGCCGTCGATTTCGCACTCAGCACCCAGCGCGGAGAAGCACTTGAGGTGCTGGTCGATAGGTCTGTCGCCGAGATTGCAGCCGCCGGGCATTGAAACATGCGCGCTGTGGAAGCGCCCCAGCAGCGTGCCCAGGAAATAAGTCGTGGCGCGCATGAGCTTTGCTTTCTCATACGGCACGGAAACGTTCTGCAGCTGACGCGTGTCTATTTCAACGGTGGTCTTGTTGAGCATGCGTATCTTCGCGCCCATCTCGGACATTATCTGTAACGTGATGTTCACGTCGCTGATATTCGGTATATTTTCAATGATGCAGGGCTCGTCTGAAAGAATGGTGCAGGGAAGTATCGCTGCGACTGCATTTTTTGCGCCGCTTATGAATACTTCACCGCTCAGGGTCTTTCCGCCCTTGATTACGTACTTTTCCAAAACTGCACTTCCCCCTTGTCCCTCCAGCAGGGACATTTTTATATATTACAGCAATAAGCCGGATAATATCTTACAGCAATAAGCCGGATAATATCGTTATGTATGTCAACAGGGCATAGTTATCCCATATGGATTTACACCATTACATTATAGCATATTCTCTAAAAAAAAGAAAGTGCAATTTGCAAAAAAGTTATTGTTTGATTTCATTTTGGCAGATTACACAAAAAATATATGGGCGTTTTAATATTTTTATGAAATTAAATCGCGTGGGATATTCATCTGTTTATGGTGGGATATTCATCTGTTTATGATAGTATTACCGCGTAATTACACGCTAATCAAGGAAATGAATGCACGGTACGTTTTTCCGCATGATGAAAATGATTTCAGAAAAACTGGCTGGAATGGTGGCACTTTTGACAGAAAAACTGTGTTGTTTTTGTGTAAAATTACGGCTTGTATTATTTTCCTCCCTGTATTATAATTATATTGTACATTTGGGTAGCCGCTTCCCGCAGTGTGCCCGAAAGATGGACTTTTACAGTCCGATATTTAGGAGGAATTTATCATGAAGATCAGATCTATCGTTTCCGCAGCAGCTGCTTGCGCTGTTGCAGCCGCAGCATTCGTTATGCCGGCTTCCGCTGAGGACAGCTATGTTGCTGGCCTTACCTGGCAGTCTTCCAGCTACATGTTCCGCAACACAATTTCTCAGCCCAACCTGCTTTACTGGGACGAAGACCTCGGCGAGGCTGCTGAGCTCGAGGGCGCTACCTTCACAGACGCTCAGATCACCGGCGACGGCGAGTACACCGTAACACTGGACGGCGTTAAGGACGGCGGCTGGAACATGCTCAAGCTTGAGTCCAACATTGACCTCGACACTACACCTGATGTAAAGTTTGAAATCACTTCCGTTGAGCTGAACGGCGCTGCTGTTGATTTCGACAAGGCCGCTGCTGTTATGAGCGAAGACGCTGCTACAAAGAGCGACGAATATTCTGCATGGGATTTCGATATCAAGAACACCGCAAGAATTCAGCTCATCAACGTATACGACAACCTCGCTGTTATCCCGAACGACTCATACGAGTCCATCAAGGTAACATTCACTGTTACTGGTCTTGGCGGTGGTGACGCAGCAGCTGATGATACTACTGCTTCTGACGCAACCGATACTGCTACAGATACCGGCGCTTCCGCTGACAAGGGTTCTCCTGACACCGGCGTTGAGGGCGTTGCTGCTATCGCTGGTCTGGCTGTAGTTGCTGCTGGCGCAGTTGTTCTTTCCAAGAAGAGAAAGTAATTTCTGACCGCACGAACTAAATACAATTAAAGGGCTGCTTTCGGGCAGCCCTTTTTGCGTTATAGGTTTTTCTGCATGTCGTCGGTATCAAGGTAATCCTCGGTGTACTGCTTTTTCAGGAGTTCGCGGGGGATATAGTCGTTATACTTGCCTGATATTTCGCAGTTGTCGGGTATTCTGAAAGTGTATTTATCCGCGCCGTGCACCTTTATTTCGGTGAGCGCCAGTTCAAGTTCAGCCATGCTGCGGTCGGTCTTTACCTCAATGCACACCGGAATGTACCGCTGCAGCCACACGGTCGCTTCAAATCCGCGCTGCCGCAGTTCGTACATCAGCGCCATGCACGCCCGCGTCCCGAGAAACGGGAACACCGCATACAGCGTAGGAGTTATCTGCACCACTCTTCCACCGGGGGTACCCGGGGCGCTGTCGGCTATTCTGCCGGATATCACAGACGACGCGGAAAGCGCCGCATTCCGGCAGGAACGCCGTATCTCGTTCAGGCGCTTTTTCGCCGGCTCGTCGAGAAACGCGTAATCCTCGTCGCTGCACAGGACTTCCTGCATTTTCTTCATGACTTTTGTGTGGACGTACTCGTTGCCGGTATCCTGCCACATGTTCGCCGATATTCCGGGGATATGCTTGACGAAAATGCGGCGTTCTTTCAGGTCGAGTTCGGTGACTTCCCAAGCCTGACCCGCAAGCGCGAACTGCGCCTTTTCCGGGAACGGCGTCTGCACCGTGCCTATCTCCTCGGCGTTGCAGCGCACTGAGTACTCGGACGGTACCGAAAATACCGCAAGGAACTCATAATTGTTCACGGCTGCCTCGCCTTTGTCCCCGACCAGCAGCGCGCCGTCCTCCCCGCGCTCTATCTGCCCGTTTGCGAGCATGTGCCGGAGCAGAAGCAGATAGTCCTCCTTGCTGACATGCCGGAATACACCCAGGGTGAGAATATAGCGCGCCAGTTCCTGCGGTTTGACGCTGCCCTGCGAGGAGAGCCAGCTCATGGTCTGGTGATAAAGCAGGCTGTACGGGAGCCTGGGCAGGTACATGGGTTCTATCCATCGTTCGCGGGTGTAGAGGAGTATCATGGAAACGCACATCACAAAGTCCCAGTTTATTTCTTTGTAGAATTCCTGCGGGGGGAGGCTCATGTCCCAGCGGAATGCGAACCGCATTT
>ENA-OPFT01001230-OPFT01001230.1-human-gut-metagenome-genome-assembly--contig:-NODE-1230-length-13195-cov-2.067732_pt1 | contig 13195 bp, 13 predicted proteins | sample MGYA00241714_ERZ501560 | MGnify/ENA primary metagenome ERZ501560 (study PRJEB25962, sample SAMEA2042392) | human gut metagenome | biome: human gut; feature: human-associated habitat; material: faeces...
ACTATTTAATATTGAATTACCACTCATATTCTTATTTTTCCTCCGCCAGCATTATTTTATCGGCTTACGCTAAAATTGTCTTACTTAATCCCTGACAGATTTATCTCATGCAATCAGCTATGCTGCTTCAATCAATTCGCACGCTTTCTCGCATTTATCATTTTTATCAAACGTGCGACTATAAATCCTTATTTATGTGAAACACTCTTAATCTATTCTCCTGCGTTTTACATTTTGCATGAACATAACACATCTAGAGCCAACCGTTAATGTCTGAGAATCTACAAGTATTATAATAACATATTTAAATTATTTTATAAAGTCCTTTTTCTACATTTATTTTCATTTTAGTTCACTCCAAACTTTATCCACATTATCCTTGCCTACTGAATCTCTATCAATCTTAAATATAATTTTCTTCGCCATATTCTCCGCATAAACTGCATCATTTTATCCTCCTGCCATAATTCACCATTCCTCTCCGTATTCATAATAGGCTTCTTCCATTGCGTCATCCACTCCCTCCGCATATCCACCGTCGTTATCATATCGTTCTTCGTCATAGTCCTGATTCATTTCAATATCGTCGTATCCGTCATCATAACCATTGCCGTAAGAATCATCGCTATCATCACGCTTGCTGCCCCCTGTCTTTTTCTTAGATGCCTTTCGCGATGATTTGCTTTTGGAATGCGAATCATCCACGGATTTACCACGAGATGGCTTCTTATGAACTGAATTGGTAGCAGAGACCAGACTGTCTGTGGAAACGCCATCTGAAGATTCGCTGTCAGTTATCGTTTTGCTTGATGCGTATGTATCATCCTCTCTATCTTCGTCCACTTTCTCGGAAATAGAATCGGATTCATCTTCCACTGTTGCTTTACTTCTTGAATCATGGTAATAACAATACTCACTTGATTCATCTGCTTCTCCATTGCAGCCAATTCTTTTACATTTTGGTGTTGTCTTTTGCGGAAATGTACAGGTCACTATCGCCATAATTATGAGCAATCCGAAAATTCCCGCAAGTGATATTTGGAGTTCTTGCTTCATCATTTTCAACCTGCCATTTCATTGATATTTTTTACGACATGAATTTCTTCCTGCTCAGCGTCCGCCTCAAAAATGTCTGTGCTGTCATTTGCGGGCTGTACGTCCATAATGTCCTCGATCTCCGCCAGGCTTTCTTCGCATACGCCGGCAAGCGAAGGACAGTCAATGGTATTCGTAAGTGCATACAGACAATCCAATTCTTTTTCTTTCTCCTTGCGCTCGATACGGAGTTCTTTGAGTCTTTTGAACACTTTGTAGCCTTGTGCCACATTGTAGTTGGCATCTTCCGTTTGTAAAAGAATCGCCTCGATCTCGTCATCGATTTCGTCAATGTCAAGCTGAATATTGGTTATGTACTGCTCTGCATTTCTGTAAAATTCTGCCTGCTGCCTTGCAAACGAGATCCAATCGTTTTGTTTTCCATCAAAAGGTGTATAGTTTCTTTCTTCCGTCATGGTTTCTTCACCGCCTTCATTTATATAGTGATGTTTCTTGATAACATTTTTTGTCTCGGCCACACTTAGGTCTTCTTTTTGCAAACGTCTGTCCTTCAATGTACAATTTTTAAATAATTCATCGAACTTTCTCGGCTTATATTTTCTGGTGTCCAGACCTTGAATACTTTTGAGCGCCTGCCTGGCTTTTCCCGCATTGGCACTGGTTCCCAGATTGATTTGAAAATACTCAACCCTTGTCAGTTCATCCTTTATCTCGCGCCGGTTTTCGCGGCACACTCGAAGAAGTTCGACCAGATCGACCGCCTCCTGATCGTCCGTCTCGCACAACTCAATATAATGCAGAACATCACATATTTTCTTGTCAATATCGGAAAGTTTTCGATTAATTTCATCGCGATATTTTCCAATGCCTGCCACAATATAAGTGAAGTGTGTCAAATATTCTGCCCAGTCCATTTCCGACAGATTGTAAGAGAAAACATTTTTCTCGACCTGTTCTTCCACCTCATCATACGTCAATTCTTTTACCGGTGAAACAGACTGCTCTTGTTCGGCAGCTTGATCGTGTTTTTCCTCTTGCTCCGTCTCATTTTCCATCGGAATCATACAATAAAAAGCCGCCTTTTTCCCGGCACCGATTCGACGATTCGCCTGGGCAAACGTAAATATTTGCGCCTCTTGTGCACCCGCTGCCGTCACCAGCTGGTCTGCCTGATTTGTACGATAATAATTTCCACTATAGTCTATAATGTAATATAAAGAATCTGTTCCCATAGGCACCTCCTGTATATCACTTAATTTATTCTTCAAAAATCATAATTATCCGGATCTAAGCCAGCATCTTCAAGCTCCGCATCTTCATTAAAACTGTCGTCATCTTTAAACAATGCATTTTAGTTTTTCATTTTAGGTTTCCGTTTTCTATATATTACCACATTGGCTGTCCCAAAAATGGGACTTGTTAAAAAAATTTTTTCCAAAAAATGCAATTTTAACTGCTAGATTTTGCTTGCAACTATGATTGCATTTTTAATTCGTGTAAAAATCAGCATAAAATTCATGAAAATTTACACTAAAACACACGAACTTTTTTCTCATTTTTACACTAATCGACACGAATACTGCTTTTATCGTTTTTTCATCAATGCTCATTTTCAGCACAGATATCATGATGTCAGTCTGCATTCCACCTTCACCATCCGGCCCTCCGTGTCACGCTAAGGGATAGAAAAAAGATACCCATCCTAGGGTACCTTCCTAATTCTTCCAGCATATTTTGTAAATTAACTTGATAATATTTAGATTGCATTTCACATATTTTCAAAGAATCTTTTGACACTCCCTTTGTCTAATTCTGTACATTCGCGACTATATCGTACTTCATCTTCTTTTACATACTTTGTTTTTTCTATCGCATCAGCAAATGAACGACAAAGTTTACTATCTCGTATCTTAACTGTCTTTAATATACTTTTTGTTGCCATTTCATCCGCCTCCTCTCTAATTTACATCATTATACACAATAGAATTTGAAATGTCAACTTTCTTCTCATAATATCTCTCTACTTCAATGTAACCATATTTTACAAAATAATACCGTTCTATTCATGAGGCTAAAGCCCTCGCAAAACCCTTTAAAAACTAACGCAAGGCCCGGACTTTCGTCCGAGCCTCGCATCGCCATTCATTTAACCAATTATTTACAGAATTGTTTGTCGAAATCCGGGTTAAATGCATAAATGTTTTTGTGGTCAAGGTCGTCGGTGATCAGGCGCAGGCTTTCGCCGAAACGCTGATAATGAACGACCTCGCGCTCACGGAGATAGCGGATTGGGTCGCAGACTTCCGGATCTTTGATCAGGCGCAGAATATTATCGTAGGTCAAACGTGCCTTCTGCTCTGCTCCCATATCTTCATGCAAATCTGCGATTGGGTCGCCCGTAGACTGAATCATAGATGCGCTCCAAGGCTCACCGGAAGCGGCCTGTGGCCAAAGTCCGATCGTGTGATCTACATAGTATGGGGCAAATCCCTGCTCCTGCAATTCTTCCGCGGTGAGGTTTTTCGTCAGCTGGTGAACGATCGCACAGATCATTTCCATGTGGGCGAGTTCCTCGGTGCCGATGTCCGTCAGAACGCCGGCTACCTTGCGGTTCGTGTTCGAATAACGCTGGGACAGATAGCGCATTGCCGCACCAACTTCTCCGTCAGGGCCGCCAAATTGAGAAATGATCACTTTTGCCATCTCAGCATTTGGGCGGGTGATATTTACCGGGTATTGCAACCGTTTTTCATATTTCCACATTGATCAACATCCTCCTTCCCATGGCCACGGGCCTTCTACCCAGGTCCAGCGGTCATCTGCGATGACATTACTAGTTTGCAGTGGTCCGTAGCATTGCGTGTATTCCTCGGATGCCTCGCGGTATAATTTCTTATACTTTTTGTAATACTTCAATGCTTCCTCATCATAGGGATGCGTATCCAAGTACAGTACGACATCATCGATGGCAAATCCAACTTCCTGGATATAACGCAGCAACTTCTTTTTGTCTGTCTGATTCATCGTCGATCCCTCCCTTGATATGATGGCTGTGCACAATGTGCGCACGCCGCTTTGCTTCCAATAAATGGAAGGACAAGATCTTCAAAGATCGAGCCGTGTGCCAGACCGCTTCCACCGTCCATGACATTTTTCCACGTCTGCCATTTTACCGAGGCAATTGCCAGGGACTGGCGTTCCGGGCGTGGACAAGGGCGGGATTCCGGCATTTCGGGCTTGCGGTCACGACATCCGCAGGAAGAGGATGGCATGTTGACAGGCATCGGGCCGCGCGGTCTTGGATTTTCATTACAATTACAATTACAATTTCTGGAATATGAATTCATAAAAAAATCCCCTTGCTATTTTGCTTTTTAGTATACTATATGACAAAATTCGCAAGGGGTGTTATTTATTTACAGCATTTCATCGGTGATAACAAAATGCTCGCCGGCGTGAAGTTCGTCGGACAAAATCTTTTTGGCAAGAAGCGTCTCTACCTTTTTCTGGATATAACGCTTCAATGGACGAGCACCATAAGCCGGTTCGTACGCATCTTCCACCACTTTGTCTTTCGCCGCGTCGGTAAGTTCTACCGTAAGCTCGCGGTCGGCAAGACGGCGGTTCAGATCTGCGATTAAAAGATCAATGATTCCGCGGATATTATCTCTTGTGAGCGGCTTAAACATAATGGTTTCATCGAGACGGTTCAAAAATTCCGGTTTGAAACTCAGACGAAGTTTTTCCATCACTTTCTGTTCGGCCTCCGGCAGAATATTTCCGTTCTCGTCGATGCCATCAAGCAAATATTCTGCGCCAAGGTTCGATGTCATGATCAAAATCGTATTTTTGAAATCAACCGTACGGCCTTTTGAGTCTGTTACACGTCCATCATCCAATATTTGCAAGAAAATATTAAATACGTCCGGGTGTGCCTTCTCAATCTCATCAAACAATACGACAGAATATGGTTTCCTTCGCACTGCCTCGGTCAGCTGACCGCCTTCTTCGTAGCCGACATATCCCGGAGGCGCTCCGATCAGACGCGATACGGAATGTTTCTCCATATATTCACTCATATCAATACGTATGATATTCTGTTCATTGTCGAACAAATTCTCGGCAAGGCTCTTCGCAAGCTCCGTCTTTCCGACGCCGGTAGGACCAAGGAAGAGAAATGAGCCGATTGGCTTTGTCGGATCCTTGATTCCGGCCTTGGAACGAAGGATTGCTTCTGTCACTTTCGTTACTCCTTCGTCCTGGCCGACCACCCGTTTGTGAAGTGCATCTGCCAGATGAAGTGTTTTATTGCGCTCCGATTCTGTCAATTTGGCAACCGGGATTCCTGTCCAGCGCGATACAATTTTGGCAATTTCTTCCTCCGTTACGCTCTCGTGAACCATCGACTGGTCGCCTTTCTTTGCCTTTTCTTCGGCTTCCTGCAATTGTTTCTGCACTCTTGGCAGATCTCCATACTGCAATTGCGCCGCTTTTTCAAGGTCATAATTGTTTTTCGCCATTTCAATCTGATTGCGGACAGTTTCCAGTTCGGTCTTCAGACTGTGAACTTTTTCCACCGCGCTTCGCTCATTGTCCCATTTTGCCTTTTCGCCGGCAAATTGTTCACGAAGTTCAGCGAGTTCTTTCTGTAAATTAGTCAGACGCTCTTTGCTCAGATTGTCCGTTTCTTTTTTCAATGCGGCCTCTTCAATCTCCAGCTGCATGATGTGACGCTGCACGTCATCCAATTCGGTCGGCAGCGAATCCAGCTCGGTTTTGATGAGTGCACATGCTTCATCGACAAGGTCAATCGCCTTATCCGGAAGGAAACGGTCGGAAATGTAACGGTTTGACAGAACCGCCGCATTGACAAGCGCTCCATCGGTAATCTTTACGCCATGGAAAATTTCGTAACGGTCTTTCAATCCACGAAGGATCGAGATCGTGTCTTCTACCGTCGGTTCGTCCACCATAACCGGCTGGAAACGACGTTCCAAAGCGGCATCTTTCTCAATGTACATCCGATATTCATCCAATGTAGTCGCACCGATACAATGCAGTTCACCGCGGGCAAGCATTGGCTTTAACATGTTGCCGGCATCCATTGCACCATCGGTCTTTCCGGCTCCGACGATCGTATGAAGTTCATCGACGAAAAGAATGATCTGCCCGTCGCTGTCTTTGACCTCTTCCAAAACGGCTTTCAGACGTTCCTCAAATTCACCGCGGTATTTGGCACCTGCCACCAGCGCGCCCATATCCAGCGCAAATATGATCTTGTCTTTCAAACCATCCGGCACGTCGCCGCGCACAATACGCTGTGCCAGTCCTTCTACGGCTGCCGTCTTACCTACACCGGGCTCTCCGATAAGAACCGGGTTATTTTTGGTCTTACGCGATAAGATCTGAATCATGTTACGAATCTCCGAGTCCCTGCCAATTACAGGATCCAGTTTTTTCTCACGCGCCCTCTCTACGAGGTCGTATCCATATTTATTTAAGCTGTCGTACACGGCTTCCGGATTGTCCGTTGTCACTTTTTGATTTCCCCGGACTTTCGAAAGAGCCTGCAAAAATCTTTCGCGGTCAATCTGAAAATCGTGAAACAGCTGCTTGATCTCCTTCGATGGTTTCCGAAGCAGACTCAAAAATAAATGCTCCACGGAGACATACTCGTCTCCCAATGCTTTCGCCTCATTTTCGGCATACACCAATACTTTATTCAAATCTTGTCCGATATACACCTGTCCTCCCTGAACCTGCGGACGTTTGCGGACAGCTCCCTCGACCTGCGCCAAAAATACATCGCTGTCTATCTCCATCTTCTCAATCAGTTTCTTGATCAGACTATCTTCTACCGTCAACATCCCATAAAGTAAGTGTTCCTGTGCAATCTCCTGTGCACCAAAATCATATGCGATTTTCTCCAGGTTGTTTAAAATCTCTACCGATTTCTGTGTAAATTTTGAAATATTCATACTCTGCCTCCATTCTGCATCTCCTGCACGATGCCTGCAAGCGTTATTGGACAATGTAGGACTTTTTATAGTCTCTCCATCATCGCTACAATTATGTTATACCACTTTTATTAGCACTCGTCAAGAGTGAGTGCTAATAAATTTTAAAAAATTTTTTCGCTAAAAAGCCTCACCCGAATTTGCACGAAATGCAAACTCAGGTGAAGCCTTGCTTTCTTATTATTATAATTTTTCCCTAATCCACCCACTCAATCTTTTCAATGACTGGCTGGTTTGCTTTTTCTACCGTTCCGTTGCTGTCGGTAACCGGTGTCTTTTCACAAATCTGATCCACGACCTCCATGCCGGAAGTGACATGACCGAAGCCGGCGTATTCTCCATCGAGATGGTCTGCGTCCTGGTGCATAATGAAGAACTGGGAGCTTGCGCTGTCCGGATCCTGCGAGCGCGCCATTGAGATCGTGCCGCGGGTATGTTTGATTGAGTTTTCTACTCCATTGGAAGAGAACTCGCCTTTGATTGTCTCATCGGAGCCACCCATTCCGGTGCCTTCCGGGTCGCCGCCCTGAATCATAAAGCCGGAGATGATGCGGTGAAACGTCAAGCCGTCATAAAATCCTTCCTGAACCAGTTTAGCAAAATTTGTCACCGTGATCGGTGCCTGATCCGCATCCAGTTCCACTTCGATCGTTCCATAATCTTTAACTGTGATCTTGGCGTGATGCTTGCCGCTCAAATTTCCCTTGATGGCGCCGCCACTGGCTGTCTGCGCTGATTTCTCTGTAGATTTGGCAGAATCCGTATTTTTGTCTGCCGTTCCTGCGGAGCCACATCCGGTAAGGCAAAGTGTCGCCGCTACTACGACGGTTATCAGGTTTCTTATCATTTTTTTCATTTTATTTGTTTCCTTTCGTTCGTACAATCTGTTTCATTTTTTCCACGCGCTGCTTTTCCGAAGCATTCATATCACGAGTAAGAATCTCCATCATCGCCTCCGTCTCTTCCGGCGTAAATGACAGATTCCGGCTGCGAAGTTCCCGCATCGCCTGCATCACGAACGGCGCCGCTGCTTTCATCTCGATTCCCTTCGTCTGTGCTTCGAGCTGCTTCAAAATCTTCGCTTTTGCCGGGTTCATCTTCGCATACATCTCTTCCAGATTGCCCATTATTTTCCTCGCTCATTGCGGTTAGAAAGACAGACATCATATCAATCATGTCCTGTTGTTCGGGAGGTATCTGGCTCTTCAAAAACTCCATCATGCCTTCCATATTCCCCGTTCCGGAATCCGACTGTTCCGCCTCCTGCTTCATTTCCTGCATCATTGTCATCATCTCACGGACATGCCGGAACATAAAGATCTGCAATAAAAGGTCGATGAGCTGCCGTTCATTTTTCCGGCAGAAGCCGCGGATACTGCGAAGAAGCCCTTCCAGATCGATCCGGTTTCCGACCGGCTGATCGAGATAAGGCAGTGCCGCTTTCAAAAGCTGCACATTGGTATTGTCCACAATTCTTCCTTCCCATTGCAACATCTGTCCCACTTCCGCATTCCTTTTCTTCTAGCATATGCGTGTTTTTCAAAAAGAATGCCTATTGATAATTCAGTCGTTCGCTGGTAATATTTCCCAGCGCTTCGGTGAGATACCGCTTGGCTGCATATTTTGCCATCGGCAGGTTCAGATCCAGATAATTGCCGCAGGCTTCCGGTGCTGCTCCCGGAATCTCACCTTCGTACTCACTGATAAATGTGAACATTTCTTCGAGCAACGGCACGATATCCGCAGATTCATAGTCTCCGGCAAGAATGAGATAAAATCCCGTGCGACAGCCCATTGGACCAAAATACACAACCTTTTCGCCCATCGTATCATGGTTTCGCAAAAATGTTGCACCCAGATGCTCTATCGCGTGAATCTCCGCGGTATTCATGACCGGTTCAAAATTCGGGCGTGTCATGCGGATGTCAAAGGTTGTCACAATGTCCGTTCCGGTACAGTCTTTGCGGGAAACATAGACTCCCGGAAGAAGTTTCAGGTGATCTACGGTAAAACTGGCAATTGTTTCCATTTTGTCCTCCATTTCCAATAATTAACAAAGACCACATATCTTTCTGTGAAAAAATATGTGGTCTGGTTTCACAATGTTACGTTATTTATTTGATAACCTTAACCCATCCTTCCGGACCTTCGATATGACCCATCTGGATACCGGTAAGTGTATCATACAATTTCTGTGTAACTTCACCCATTTTCTCCATGCCGCTTGGGAAGCAGATCTCTTTGCCATGATCATTAATCTTTCCAACCGGAGAAATAACAGCTGCTGTTCCACAAAGTCCACACTCTGCAAAATCTTTTACTTCGTCAAAGTATACTTCTCTTTCTTCTACTTCAAGACCAAGGATGTCTCTTGCAATCGTTACGAGAGAACGTCTTGTGATCGAAGGAAGGATACTATTACTCTTTGGTGTAACTACTTTACCATCTTTGGTAACAAAGATGAAGTTTGCTCCACCGGTCTCTTCTACTTTTGTTCTTGTCTTAGGATCCAGATACATATTTTCAGCGAATCCCTGATTATGTGCATCTACGATCGCATGAAGACTCATCGCATAGTTCAGACCAGCCTTAACATGTCCTGTACCATTTGGTGCTGCACGGTCAAAATCACTGACACGGATTACAATCGGTTTTGCGCCGCCCTTGAAATAAGGACCAACCGGTGTCGTAAATACACGGAACTGATACTCTGTGGAAGGAGCAACTCCGATAACCGGTGCGATACCAAACATATATGGACGGATGTACAATGAAGCACCGGAGCCATAAGGTGGCACGTAAGCTTCATTTGCCAAAACGGTCTGCACTACTGCATCTACAAATTTATCTTCCGGAAATGCCGGCATCTCGAGACGTCTTGCCGTATTTGCCATACGCTCTGCATTTAAGTTAGGGCGAAAGCAGACAATATGTCCATCTTCTGCTGTGTAAGCTTTTAATCCCTCGAAACAAGTCTGTGCATACTGAAGCACACCTGCACACTCACTCATTGTGATCATAGGGTCATCGATCAAAGCACCCTCGTCCCAGGCACCATCTTTGTAATTAGCCACAAAACGTTTGTCTGTGTCATGGTATCCAAATCCCAAACTGGACCAATCAATGTTCTTTTTTTCCATAGTTAACCATCTTCCTTTGACGTATATTTTGTATCTTTTAGTTTACTCTTATGGCAGGAAACTGTCAAGTAGTATCAGTCTTCTTTTTTCTCTTCGGCTGTATTTTCTACCTCAGGGATCTCGTTCGCATCTGACTTTCCGCCCTCTTCTTCGGACCAGTCATGTGCCTTGATTTCGGCACGGCGAACCTTTCCACTAATTGTCTTTGGCAATTCTTTGGCAAAATCCACGATCTTAGGCCACTTATAAGAAGCGACATTTTTCTTCAGATATTTTACAATATCATTTTTCATATGCTCGTCGCCTTCGCTGCCGTCAGCAAGTACGATCGTCGCCTTGATCGCCTGACCACGGAGTTTATCCGGCACAGATGTTACGGCACATTCCAGTACATATGGCAGTTTCATGATCTCATTTTCAATCTCAAATGGCCCGATGCGGTAACCGGAAGATTTGATCACATCATCCACACGTCCGACATACCACAGATATCCGTCGCTGTCCATACAGGCAGTATCGCCGGTGTGATAATATCCGTCATACCATACAGAATCGGTCTTTTCTTTGTCATTGTAATATCCGGTAAACAGACCATTTGGCGCACCATCGGAAACCTTAACTACGATTTCTCCCTCTTCGCCGGTCTTTGCGATGCTTCCGTCGGAAAGCATTACGGCAACTTCGTACAATGGACTTGGTTTCCCCATCGAACCCGGACGCGGCGTCATTCCCTTGATATTACCGATCAACATCGTCGTCTCGGTCTGTCCGAATCCTTCCATAATATCAAATCCGGTCTTTTCTTTGAATTTCTCATAGATTTTCGGGTTCAATGCCTCGCCTGCCGTCGTTACATTTTGCAGGGAAGAAAGGTCGTATTTTTCCAGCTGCAAATGAACCATAACGCGGTACGCCGTCGGTGGTGCACAGAATGTTGTAATTTTATATTTCTCGATCATCTGCAAAATCTTCTTCGCATCAAAATCTTCAAAATCATACGTAAAAATAGGTGCTTCGCAGATCCACTGTCCGTACAGTTTCCCCCACAGTGCTTTTCCCCATCCGGTATCGGAAATGGCAAAATGAATGCCGTCCGGATCTACCTGGTGCCAATATTTAGCAGTAATATAATGTCCCAATGGGTATTTATAATTGTGTGTTGTAATCTTTGGATATGATGTCGTACCCGAAGTAAAGAACATCAGCATCGGATCGTCTCCGCCCGGCACATCTTTCGGTTTTGTAAAGTTTGCCGAGAAAAACTGAATGTCTTTATTAAAGCAGTGCCACGACTCGCGCGCGCCACCAACCATGATCTTCAGTTTCAATGTTGTATTTCCACGGGAAGCCTTATCCACTTCACGGGAAACATCGCCGTCTGCCGTACAAACGACGGCATCCACTTCACCTGCTTTGAAACGATATTCAAAGTCTTTGCGGGTAAGCAGATTTGTCGCAGGGATCGCGATGGCCCCAATCTTATGAAGCGCAAGGATGGAGAACCAGAACTGGAAATGACGTTTCAAAACGAGCATTACCTTATCTCCGCGCTTAATTCCGAGATAGCTGAAATAGTTCGCTGTCATATTGGTAAATTTTGCGATATCACGGAATGTGAAATAACGTTCTCTTCCATCTTTTGACACGTGAAGCATTGCCAGTTTGTCCGGACATTTCTTTGCCATGACATCGATTACATCATATGAAAAGTTAAAATTCTCATCGTTTTTAAATTTTATGGAATTTAAAATCCCGTCTTCTCCAAATCCTGTTTCAATATATTGATCCGCGATTCCGACCAGATCAAACTTCTTTCCTTCGGTATAACTCATATCTTACTCCATTTCTGCGTTCGTAATCACGCCAAATCTATCTTGTTTTAATTTACACCTCATGTAGTTTTGAAAACTACATGTATCTTTATCATATACTACACAATCCCTAGTGTCAAGTGACTTTTTACGGTTTCGTGAATATTTTATACTATTTACATTTTCTTTATTTCTTTTACTATTTTTATATGATAAAATAGAGGGAAAATAAGCGAAAAGGAGTTGAGATTCGTCATGAAGAAAACACGCATGGATATCTTCTTTCTGGCCGGGCTTCTGATCCTTGGACTGCTCCTCGCCGGATCTGTCTATCTGCCGCGCGTGGAAAATGGTTCTGTCGTAGAGGTCCGCGTCAGGGGAAAAGTCACTGCCATCTATCCGCTTTCTTCCAATATAGAGAAAACGATCACGACAGAAGATGGCGATTCCAACACATTTTGCATCAAAGATCATAAAGTTACGATGAAAACGGCGTCCTGCCCGGATCAGATCTGTGTCCGCACGAAAGGTATTTCGAAGACCGGAGAAAGCATTGTATGCCTTCCCCACCAGGTTGTCCTCGCGATCACCTCTTCCGACACAGTACCCGAATTGGACGGCATCAGCGGATAAAAAAGGAGACTGCTATGAATCGATCAAAAAAAATTGCAGAATATGCGCTTTATACGGCATTGGCATTTTTATTTGGCTATCTTGAAAACCTTTTTCCGCTGCCACTGCCATTTCCGGGGATGAAGATCGGATTTGCCAATTTGATCTTTCTTCTTACATTATATAAGAAAGGATTGCGTTACACGCTTTCGCTGTCCCTTTTGAGAATTTTCCTGAGCGCCTTTACTTTCGGCAGTTTATTCAGCTTGTTATACAGCCTCGCCGGAAGTATTCTCAGCATCTTTCTGATGGCTTTCCTCAAATGGGCCGCCAAAGACAAGTTATCCATGCTCTCTGTCAGTGCTGCCGGCGGCATCGCCCACTGCATGGGACAATGGCTGGCAGCTTCTCTGGTCGTAGGCTTTGACTCCCTTCGCTGGTATGCACCCATTTTGTATTTCAGCGGAGCCGTATCCGGATTTTTTATCGGTTTTTTGGCAATGCAATGTGCGAAACGTGGGGCGCTGTAATCTTTTACCTATATTTTATATATTTTTAT
>ENA-OPFT01001257-OPFT01001257.1-human-gut-metagenome-genome-assembly--contig:-NODE-1257-length-12956-cov-2.546934_pt1 | contig 12956 bp, 8 predicted proteins | sample MGYA00241714_ERZ501560 | MGnify/ENA primary metagenome ERZ501560 (study PRJEB25962, sample SAMEA2042392) | human gut metagenome | biome: human gut; feature: human-associated habitat; material: faeces...
TTCCTCAGGGAGTTGAACCCTATCAGTACAGTCCAGACGTAGGCGCAGGTCTTGGTGATCATCAGCATGCCTATCAGCGGAACCGCGTCCGCCCAGAGCACCACCGCCATAATTCCGTAGAGGAGATACTGTTTTCTCCCCTTGCTTTTGCAGATCATTATTATGCCGAGAGTTATCACGGTGCAAAGATAAATGATATCGAATGCGGTTTCAAATATAGCCTGCATATTATAGTTCTCCTTTGGTTCAGCGGTATAATAAACGGTCAAGGATTTCCGTCAGGATGTCACAGTCCTGTTTTCCCTTTATTATCAGAATTATGATGTTGTCAAGTACGTGCTCAATAAGGTTTTCTTCGCAGAATATATCCGAAAACACGCCGCGGTCAACGTTTTTGTCATTCTGCAGAACTTCATGGAGTTCACTGCGGATTTTACCAAAGAAGCGCTCCATCATGCCGCGCGCCTTTCCCTTCACAGAACCTGCGACCGATATTGAGTGCGCCGCCAGAAAATCCGGATAGTCTTTCAGTTTCTCAACGATATGCGCATAGGTCTGCGTTACATACTGCGAAAAGCTGACCCCGCTGTCCGGCGCGCTTTTTTCCAGAATGTCCTGCCACACGCTTTCTATTGCGGCAACGACCAGTTCGTCCTTGTCTGAATAGTAATTGTACAGCGTTCCCAGCGCAATTCCGCACTCCTTTGCCAGAGCCCGCATATTCAGCGCCGGAAGTCCTTTTTCAGAGACAATTTTCCGACTGGCTCTCATAATATCCTCTCTTGATGTATTAGGTGGATTCATCAGCGTCACCTCCAAAATGAACATTGTTCATTTTGGATTATATCACTTTTTTTCCCGAATGTCAAGAGGAAATACCTGAATTGATAAGGATATGTCAGAAGAAAAGAAATACGACAGGAACTACAGGGAGTCGTCAGCAAAGCTGGCGCTGAAAACAGGAGTAAAGAGAGCGAGCCAGCCAGAAACAAAGGGCGCACACTGCACATTTTCACTCACATGGGGTTTTCAGAGGTTTCCTTTATATGGTCCGGAAATTTTCGGCAAACAAAAAGGTGCTGTCAATCAGGCAGCACCTTTTATTATTTCACGTTTGCTTTATTCAACAAGAGCCGAATAGGCACCAGGCTTTCTGTCCTTGATATAGTTCAGACCTGAGAATTGTTCTCTTCCCCAGAAGATATCGCGCTTCAGATCGTTTATCTCATAGTATGCGATACCCTCAGCGTTATCTGTAGTTGCGAGTATTCTGCCAGCAGGAGAAATTATGTTGCTGTGTCCGAAATAATCGCAGTCCCCGCACACGCCTGTCTGATTTGCCGAAATGAAGTATACGCTGTTCTGAAGCGCGCTGGCACGTTCGCAGAGATCATAGCTGTAGTATGCATGGTCCGTTTCATAGTCATGCGGCTGCGTGGTGAAGCAGGTAGCAGTTGGCTTCAGAATGATCTCCGCGCCGCCAAGGGTCAGCGCACGCGAGCTTTCGGGGAACCACGCGTCATAGCATATCAGCATGCCTATCCTGCCTATCGGAGTATCGAAAACCGGGAATTCGTCCCCCGGATAATAAACATGCACTTCATCGCCGGGTTGGTGCACCTTGCGGTATTTTCCGATAAATCCGTCGGGGCCGACGAGCACTGCGGTATTGTAAAGCTTACAGTAATCTTTGCTGTCCTTTTCCGTCATTCCGAAAGCAACGTATACACCACGCTCATGCGCCTTTGCCATGACCGCCTGTACAGACGGTCCGTCCGGCACTGTCTCTGCGTTCTCATACTGGTAGATGAATTCGTTTTTCGACTGGTCGGTGCCGCAGTCCATCGCCGAGAGATTTCTCAGATATCCCTGGAGGCTCTGCTCCGGAAGAAGTATCAGCTCCGCACCGTTGTCCGCAGCCTCATCTATGAATTTAAGGTACTTCGCGAGGTTCGCGCTCTTGTCATAGCAGCAGTTCATGCATACAGTAGCTATTTTCAGCATAGTTAATTCCTCCTTATTATGGTCACATCTAAAAACCTTGTTTGAGTGAAAATGTGTATAGCACACCGACTGCTTCTTCAAACCTCCTCGTAAGGCATACAGCCTTACTTCGTCGGCTTTCATCGCATTCGGCGCACTCTACCCATTTTCCCTTTTCAAACCGGTTTTTAGAGGTTCCCTTATTTAATTATCATTCGCTCCATTTCACGGCCTGCGGCGCTCATGGACTGGTTTTTTCGCTTTAAAAGGCAGATCTTCCGCGCGGGGACTTCTTCCTTAACATCAAGCAGTATCAGCTCCTGCTGCGGAAATCCGTCCAGAAACTGCTGCGGAACAAATCCAATGCCGAGGTTGTTCCTCACCATGGGGAGTATCAGATCTGCGGTGGCAGCCTCGATATCCGGGGCAAAAACGCAGTTGTTCTGCCTGAACCACTCGGAATATATCTCATATGTCTTAGTCTGCTTGACAAGCGAAATGAGCGGGTATTTCGTAAGCTCCGACAGCGATATCTGCCTGCCGGAAAGCTCCTGGAATGCCGTTCCGCACACCGGCACCTCGCGTATCTCGCATATTTCCCTTGACGTGATGAGGTCACTGTCGCTGGTGGGCGTGGTGACTACCGCGAGGTCCACCAACCCGTGCTTCAGCGCTGAAACAGCCTGCGGTGTGGAATGGTTGAACACCCTTATACGCACACCGGGGTACTTCTGCCTGAAATCCTTCAGCACCGGCAGCAGGAAACAGCGCAGCGCGATCTCGCTGGCGCCGATGGTCACGACGCCCTTTGCGAGCGTGCGCTCAAGGCATATCTCCTCCTCGCCGTACTGTATCTGCTCCACCGCTGCTGCGACATGCGTGTACAGCTTTTCGCCCTCCTGGGTGAGCTCCACGCCCTTGCGGGAGCGCACGAAAAGGGTGCAGTTCAGTTCGCTTTCGAGGTTCTTTATGGTGCGGGATATGTTGGGCTGGTTGTTCATGAGCGCTTCCGCTGCCTGAGAAATGCTGCCGTATTTTGCAACATAATAGAATATGCGGTAATATTCAAAGCTGATATACATATAAAATCTCCAATCAAACTATAGTTCCATAGAAATATTATATAACAAACCAGCGATTATGTCAAGCAGCGGGAATGTGCTCACTTTTCAAACCTGAAACACTCAAAGTCAAAGTTGCTTCCCGGCAGGAATGTGAACGAAACATTCACCTTTCCGGATACGCCGGTTAGCGGGAATTTCCTTTCACAGATTTCCGCGCTGTCAGTTCTGAATTCGCAGAGAACGCGCTCGCCGTTCAGCGTGACGTGAATGCTGTTCAGCGGCTGCGCGGAAGCTCCCCGGATAACAAGCGCGGCAGGCTGTTCCTGCGTAAAGTCGAACTCTCCGAATTCCAGCACCACGTTGTTTCCAATGCCAGTGACGCTGGTGCTGCCGACTGTGAATTTATCACCGTAAATACGCTCTGCGTCCACGGCGTTGTTGCTGGTGAATTCCCTGCTGCGGCGCTGGAACGTGAACCCGCTGACCTGGTACCCCGCGTTGCCCACCATAGTGAATGTATGCACACCGCGCAGCACCTTAGGCAGCGTGAATGTTTCCGGCTTGAACACCATCCACTCGGGCTGTTTGTGGTATGTGAAGCTGCCCAGCAGTTCCCCTCCCTCACCGGGAATGCCGTCGTAGAACCGTATTTCCACAGGGTCAAGGGTATTGGCCCAGATGGGCACCGTCACGGTGTCCGCACCCGCGGAACCGAAGTCCACATTCTCATAGGCAGCCCACGACTCCCCGCTGAATGCAAATCCGATACCCCTGTTCACACCGTTGCCAAGATTGTCGCTGGCACGGGTGTAAAGTCCTGCCGGTACGAACTCGTACGGGTCAGTTACCGCGCTGCCAAGCCCCTCAGCCGTGAACGGAAGCACCGAAAGGAGATGGCAGCTGTCCGTTCCGTTTTTGCACATCGCGCGCAGCCAGAATTCACCGTCGCCCTTTGCGCGTACCGTGACTGTTCTGTCAGCGTTAACCGTGCACTCCGCGATGTTGGTTATGATGCCGTTGAGATTCGTCACGCGGTATTCGATATCGTCCGCGTAATCTGAATTTGAAGGGAGTATCAGCGTGCGCACCGTGGTTTCGCGCTGTTCCTGCGTGAGTTTCAGGGTATCCGCGCAGAGTTCTATCTTTCTGACGGGTATTTCGTCAGTCCTGCCGCATTCCGTGGGAACCGACTGCGCGCTCTCAATGCAGGAAGTCCCCTGAACGAACTCCGCAGGCACCGCACGCAGAACCACCGTGTTATCCGGGAGTCCCGGTGAAGTCAGCGTTACCACGATATCGCCGGTGCGGTCAGCCGCGCCGATGACTGCCAGCAGTCTGCCCGAAAACAGACGGCGCGAAGTACCCTTGTACTGGTCGCGGTCGGTGCTGTCGCCGTTGTCCATACCAAGCAGCCTGCCTGCGCCCTTTACCGCGATGTTCACGCGGTTGTCAGCATTTGCGCAGAATGTGCCGTTTTCGTCGTAAGCGGCTATCTCAAGATAAATCAGGTCCTCGCCGTCGGCGTTCAGTTCAGCCTTGTCGGGAACTGCCTCAAGCCGCGCCGCATCGCCGAATGAGCGCACGATGTCCTCTGCGATAACGGCGCCGTTCTCATCATATGCAAGCGCTTTCAGTTCTCCCTTGTGGTAGGGAATGACGTAGTCAGAAGTGAGTTTCTGCCCGTGGGCATGGTCGATGTCGAACGCCCCCTGCGACTTCCCGTTCAGGAACAGTTCCACCCGCGGCGCATTGGAGCATACCCTGACGTCGATGGGCTGACCCTCGTTGAAGTCCCAGTGCGGGAAAATATGCACGAACGGTGACTTCTTATAGTCGGTCCATTCTGCCCGGAAAACATACGCGCTGTCCTTGGGAAATCCCGCTGTGTCGTACTGCCCGAAGTAGGAATTCTTGGTGCTGTACGGCGTTGGTTCACCGATGTAATCAAAGCCTGTCCATATGAACTGACCGGCGCAGAATTCCGCGTCCCTGTCCTTTATTATGCACTCTTCGGTATTTTTAGCGCCCCAGCCGGTGCAGCTGTTGCCCAGCGACGAGCACTGCCCGTCGTCGTCCGCAAGCACAGTCTGCGAAAGCGGGAAGTGATATATCCCGCGGCTCTGAACGACCGAAGCGGTCTCGCTGCCGTAGATAGCCCAGTCCGGGTGCTTTTCGTGGTGCTCGTTATAGAGCCGCTCACCGTAATTATAACCTGCCAGCTTCAGGATATCCGCGCACTTCTGCCCGTTCTCCCACTGCATGTAGTTTGAGCCGAATGTGACATATCCATTGTGACGTGGGTCGTGTAATTCCACCAGACGCCTGAGCATAGAGGTAACTTCCTGCCCGCGCTCGTCGGCGTGGGTGTCGAATATCTCGTTGCCGACGCTCCAGCCTATTATAGAGGGACGATTTCTGTCGCGCCGTACCCAGGAAGCCACGTCGCGCTCCACCCACTCGTCAAAGAAGCGCGCATAGTCGTATTCCGTCTTGCTGCGCTCCCACATGTCAAAGCCCTCTGAAAGCACCAGCATTCCAGTTTCGTCGGCAAGGTCCATGAATTCCTCGGCTGGCATGTTGTGGGAGGTGCGTATAGCATTCACGCCCATTTCTCTTAACTTCGTGAACCTGCGGCGCAGCGCCGTCTTGTTGAAAACCGCGCCAAGGCAGCCGTTATCGTGGTGCTCGCAGGAACCATGCAGCTTGATGTGCCTGCCGTTCAGGAAAAAACCGTGGTCTGCGGTGAATTCTATCGTTCTGAAACCGAAGCGCTGCGTTTTCCGCTGAATGACCTCTCCCCCGCTGATGATCTCGGAAACCAGCGTGTAAAGGTTAGGCGCTTCGATATCCCACAGGTCGGGGGCGGTTACTTTCATGCTCTGCGTGGTGAGGGAATATCTGCAGTCCGCTTCCCTGACTGCCGCGGGAATGCAGGAGATATCCACAGCGCACGCGTCGGAAGTCGCTGAAGCTGCTTCCCTGCCGGCGCCGTCAAGTATCATGCTGCGCACCTGAACTCCCGCAATCTCGGTTCCCGCAGGACGGACTATTTCAGAGGTGATCTCTGCGGTCCATGTATCTCCGTCCTTTGATGTGGAAATGTACACGCCGTCGTTCCCGAAGCGTATCTCCGGCATTTCACACAGCCATACCTTGCGGAATATTCCCGCGCCGGAATACCACCTGGAATTGGGCGCATGATGGTCAACGCGCACGGTGATCGTGTTTTCCCCGCTGCGAATAAGCTCCGTTATATCAAACTGGAACGCGGAATAGCCGTACTTCCATTCCCCGGCAAGAGTCCCGTTCACATAAACCCGGCTGTCCATGTACACCCCGTCAAAACGGATACAGGTGCGCACACCGGGCTTTTTTTCGTATGTAAATCTCTTTCTGTACCAGCCTGTGGAGGTTTCGTACAGGTTATTCGTGTTGTATATAAGCCAGTCGTGCGGCAGGTCAACGGGTGTGAAATCAAAGCCGTCAGAGTATTCAGAGCCGAAAGGCGCCTTGAAAAATTCCCACCCGCTGCAGAATAACGCGCGGTCCGTGTAGTTAATTTCCATATTATTTTCCTCCCATGATGAAAATGGTTTTCTGTTACATTGTATCGTATCTTCGCGACAAAGTCAATGCATGATATTAGTATTATATAACAATATGAATATTCAGAATATATGAGATGGCAGCACGCGAACCCATTCTCTGTTCAAGCCGAAAATATCATAAGGTAACCTCTAAAAACCGGGACACGAGCAGATTTCGTATATGACTTATATCAGGGCAGCCAGCACTTTTCCGCTTAATCAGACACTGTGAGCGGCATTTCCGGGGAAATAACCGAAAACGGCATAACCACCTGCAACCTCACCGACTACGACGGTTCGACGAAATATGTCGTTTCCGCTGATATTTCCGCAGCCGGCTGGAAATTCAGCTGCGCCATGAACACCGAAGAACTTTATCGCGATGTAACAAATATCATCATCATATTCCTGGTTTTAATTCCTGTGATAATCGTGATAGCCGCGATAATCTTCAGGACCGTGGTCAAGGGCAGTTTCAAGGCGCTGGGCACCGTTTCAGAAGCCGCTGAGGTAATGACACGCGGTGACCTTTCCGTCAAATTCGACTATTCCGCTGATGACGAGATAGGCTCGGTATGCAGGATAATCGAGCAGACCAACAACACGCTCAGGAAATACGTTAACGATATTTCAACGCACCTTGACGAAATGTCCCACGGGGACTTCACGCATGCAGTCCCGCTGGATTACACCGGTGACTTCGCACCTATAAAGGCTTCTCTCAATCACATCATCTCGGAACTTGGCGGTGTGTTCTCAGATATTAACGACGCAGCAGCGGTGTACTCCGGCGCCAGGAATGTCTCGCAGGGCGCGGCAAGCCTTGCCGAAAGCGCTTCAAAGCAGACCTCCCTTGTGGACGAGATATCGGGTGAAGTCGCTTCCACCGACAAGATAATCAACGATAATGTAAAGCTCACCGACAACGCCCGGGAATTATCCGGCAGCACCTCGTGCATGGCTGAACAGGGCAACGCCCAGATGAAGGAACTCCTTAACGCCATCGCCCATATACGCAGTACATCTGAAAAGATACAGGAGATAAACGGAACCATCGGGGATATCGCGTTCCAGACAAATATTCTCGCGCTCAACGCTTCCATAGAAGCCGCAAGAGCCGGCGCCGCCGGAAAACAGCCGCATGATAGCCGAAATAGCAGCCGCTTCTGAACGCCAGGAACACCATATGTCAGGTATAATCGACAAAACGGAACAGATAACGCAATTCATCACTACCTCCGCTGCAAATGCACAAGAAAGCGCCGCAGCCGCTGCTGAACTTGACAGCCAGGCAGCGAAACTCCGCAGTATGACAGAGAAATTCAGAGCATGACCCAATAAACAGAATGGAGCCGCAAATGCGGCTCCATTTCAGTATTCTCAAACGTGCATCAAAGCTTGATAGTCTTTTCGTCCGTGTCGCGGAGTGTGAAGGCACCAACGAGATCCTTGAGCGTCTGCGCCTGTGCGGAAAGCTCCTCAGAAGCCGCTGCAGACTCCTCTGCGGTAGCGGAATTCGTCTGAACGACATTGGAGATCTGGTCGACACCAATGGAGATCTGCTTGACGGAGTCAGCTGCTTCCTTAGCTGCATCGGATATCTTCTTATTGAGCTCAGCTACCTCGGAAGCGGAAGCTACAACGCTCTCCACTGCACCGGCTGCTTCGTTGACAAGGGCGTTACCATTCTCAATAGCGGAAACCGTTCCCTCGATCATAGTCGTGGTATTCTGCGCTGCTTCGGCAGACTTGGCGGCAAGGTTGCGTACTTCATCGGCAACGACTGCAAAGCCCTTGCCCGCTTCCCCCGCTCTTGCGGCTTCAATTGCCGCATTAAGTGCAAGTATATTCGTCTGGAATGCGATGTCCTCAATGGTCTGGATTATCTTCTTTGTTTCGCTGGAGGAAGAGCTTATCTCGTTCATTGCGGTGATAAGACTTTCCATCTTGCTTGTCGCCTCGCTGAGTTTTGCGCCTGCCTCAGATGTCTTTGCACTTGCTGCCTCAGCGTCGGTGGAATTCTGATGGATAGACTCGGAAACCACACTGATAGTAGCGGCAAGTTCCTCAACGGAAGAAGCCTGCTCCGTAGCTCCCTGAGAAAGCGCCTGCGCACCCGCAGAAACCTGGTCGGAACCAGCAGCCACCTGATCGGAAGCGTTGCTGATATTCGCCATAGTAGCACTGAGTTTATGGTTGATATCCCTCACATAGACCAGCAGCTTGCTGCAGTCGCCAACATAATACTGTTCATGCTCAGCTGTATGTACATTGAAATTGCCGTCTGACATGCTTTCGAGTATACGCCCTATATCACTGATGATATTGTTCAGCATATTGACAACCGTCTTAGTTGCCTCAGAAAGCCTGCCGGTCTCGTCCTTGGTTGTGAGTTCAGTAACGGGGCTGGTAAGGTCGCCCTTGGCAAGCTTTTCGATACGTTCTGTGCATACCCTTACAGAACCACCGATCTTCTTACCGAGCATAACAGAAATGACCGCTGCAACAACGCACGCAACAACAAGCAGAACAACTGTCATAATGATGGCGCGCTCTGTACCTGACAAAAAGTCAGACTTCGGAGCATACACAGCCAGCGCCCAGCCATTGGAACCAGTGATTGGCGTATAGGCAAGGAACTTGGAATTACCATTGACCGTGTAATCAGCGAATCCGGAATTGCCTGCTCTCATGTCCTCGTGGCACTTGGCAAGTGTGACATATCCCGTCTGACCGGAGGTATCAGCAGCTGCGAGCGCTTCGATATTTTCGCCGTTTTTGACAATCTCGCTATCGACGTCTGCAATGGTGTTGCCATTTCTGTCGATCATGTAAGCGCTGCAGTTTTCACTGATCTTAATACTTCTTACAATATCATTCAGAAACTCAGGATCAGGGACAAGGATAACGCAGCCTGCGACCTCGCCGTTCAGGCTGCCGTCTTTCCATACCGGCGCTGCGATTATGACCATAAGCTCACCGGTAAGGCGAGACACGGTGGGCTCGGTGACGGTTACCTGACCTTTCATTGCATTCTGGAAGTACTCCCTGTCAGAATAGTTGTTGCCGTCGAGACAGTCGCCGTTGGGTTTAATGAGATTACAATTCTGCAGCTCGTGCTGTGATATGGTTTCTGCCAGCAGAGCGCTTATCTCCTGGTCTGTGGTTGCCGGGTCGGAAAGCTGCGGCGTGGTGCCGAGTTCTCTCGCGATGTTCGAAAAGGAACGTATCTCCCAATAGGAACGATCAGCAGCCACCTGTGCGGCAGCCGTCATGCTGCTCTCCACAATGGTTACCGTGCTGTTGTAAGTCATAACACATGCAAATGCCCCCAGAACAAGAAGTGATATGCTGACTGTGAGAATACAGCATACCAGTATCTTTTTGCCGATAGATTTCATAAATTGACCTCCCTTATTATTCTCCCTGTGTAATCACGATACGACCTGGCATTACTGCACAACTCGTATATCACTAAACACAATCTGCGTTTATTTGTTTTTTATTATACCATAACCGAAAGGTTATGGTATAATTGTCCGATACGCATGGAGTTCGCCAACGGCGAACATATGTGCGAGGACTTTTGATCTATAATAAACGATCTGTGCTTATTGTACCACAAAACAATTTACAAATCAAGCAGTTTTGACATGAATATGCACAATAACATTCATTAAACGTGACAAAATTGAGGCCTTTTTTTTGGTTAAAAATATTCCACATATTCACACTTTAAGAAAACTCAGACAATAAGCACTGCAACTCTGGCTGTTCATTGTAAGAAACTGTTTCAGGTATGCCCCTGCTGTCCAGCCGGAAATCTATCCCTGCCCTGTTCGCCTGGGATATCTGATGGTCCCTTGGAATGTTATACGACCTGCCCTGCTTGATAAAATGAGCCCCCGTCTGATGAAAGCAGAACGGCACATTCGCCGCAACACACTGCTGCCTGATGTCAAGTATCCAGTCATAATCACAGACCCGCGCTTCTCTGCCGGATTCTCCTCCAACGGAAACCTCTTCGATATCCCTGCTGAGATACCGCGAAATATCAAGCGCTTCCAGCAATGGCGCGCATATAATGGAACGATGCTTTATCGGAAGCGACAGAAATATCGGCAGCCGGAAATCCGCGCGTTCCTGGTTTTCCACCGTGCAGCCGATGAGTACATTATCGTATCCGCTTCCCCAGTCCGGCGGAAGGCACTGTTCCAGACGGTCGATACGCTTGGTGAAAAAATAGAACCAGCAATCGCTTCGCTGCCGCATCATCTGCCAGCATTCCTGCCGCCAGCAGTCGGCGTCGGCAAGCAGAAAGTCCGACGTGAAGCAGGTCATTATCACCTTTCCCGGTGCGATTTTGTAGCTTCCGTCGCGCCTTTTCTGCAGAGGGAGTCCGAAGCTGCCGGTCCTGCGGCACAGACTGCTTGCCTGCGCGGAGCCATACATCTCGTCCTGACGGTAAACATAACAGTATTTGCACCCCGGGCTGATTTTCGTGCAGCCGTGCCAGGGGTTCCAGTTCTCATAAATGCTCATGATTCACCCATCGCAAAACGGGACTGCGCCAGCCCATTGCCTTTATCAGAATTCCCACAGGAAGAGCGAACCGTCCATGCCGCTCATATCCACTGCATAGCGTTTCTCAACGCCGTTCTCGTCAACATACGAAATGCCATTGTTCGGAATATCCCCCAGGAACACCAGCCCTGCGAGAAGCGGTCTGTCAGGGGTGAGTTCCGGCTGTTCGTACACTGTTTCGGTCGAAAAGCTGGTATTCCCGTTTTCGTCAAAATCAAAGGAGCTCAGCGCAAGCACCTTAAAATCAGTGACTGTCTTTTCAGCCGTGAACAGCAGCATGGTTCTGCTTTCTTCATCACCGACCATATATTCGTCATGTTCAGTATCGACAGCGCCTTCTGCATATTCCGCATGGACTGTCGTTTCCGCAAGCTGCGGCTCATGCGTGGCTGCCTCTGCAGTAAACTGCGGCTCCGTTGAGGGAGGGGTATCTGCTTGTGCAGGAGTGGTTGTTTCGTCCGGCGCAGAGGTTTCCTCCCCGGAAGTTGCCGTGATACTCCCAGACGTCGTCGCAGAAGGACTGCTGTCAGATACCTGCTCCCAGGAATTGTTGCAGCCGGTCAGTAATATGCAAGTAGCCACGGCTGCCGTAAAAATTCTCTTTTTCATACAAACTCCCTCTTTCAGATGAACAAAAAAATCGGATTACTTCATTATAATATCTTTCTTAACATTTGTCAATACCATTTTGTTCATTTTCTGTTACAAGATGCCTCAAAAAAACCGATCATACCGACCGGGGTTTAATATCAGCTTTTAAAACGTTCCTTTATCTCTTCCTGAATGCTCATCATGCAGTCAAGCAGTATCGGGTTGAACATTCCACATTCGCCGTTGTTTATCATTTTTATTGCTGTTTCATGCGGAAGCGCCTTTTTATACACGCGCTCGCTTACCAGCGCGTCGTACACGTCAGCGATGGAAACCACCTGCGCGCTTATCGGTATCTCATCACCGCGCAGCCCGTCGGGGTATCCCCTGCCGTCGTAACGCTCATGGTGCCAGCGGCATATCTCGTGCGCAGTCTTGATAAGCGGCTCATTCTGGTACCGCCCCAGGCTTTCCAGCATTTCTGCGCCGATTATCGTGTGCTTCTTCATCTCCGCGAATTCCTCGGGGGTAAGCCTGCCGGGCTTGTTGAGTATCTTGTCGTCGATACCTATCTTACCGATATCGTGCAATGCGGAGCCTGTGGTTATCAGCATTCTTGTGTTGCTGTCGATGGAATAACGGTCGGTCCTTTTGGCAAGCTGCTCCAGCAGCATTTCAGTCAGCATTCTGATGTGAACCACATGCATGCCGCTCTCGCCGTTGCGGAATTCAACGATATGGCTGAGTATGCTTATCATCATATCGTTGTTCTTTTCTTTTTCGTTTATCTGGTCGGTGACAAGGCGCACCAGTCTGTGCTGCTTTGAATACAGCTTTATGGTGTTGAACACACGGTGGAACACTATCTTTGAATCAAACGGTCTGCGTATGTAATCGGTGACGCCCAGGTCGTAAGCCTCGCGCACGGATTCTGCCGTGTAATCGCTGGAAATCATGATGACCGGAATATCGTCTATCCAGTGGTCGGAATTCATATACCTGAGCACGTCAAAGCCACTCATACCCGGCATAATTATATCAAGCAGCACGATGGAAATTCCCGTGCCGTACTGCTTCAGCAGTTCAAGGCATTCCTCGCCGCTGGAGGCCTCCATTATGCTGAACTGGTCGCCGAGCATCGAAGAAA
>ENA-OPFT01001263-OPFT01001263.1-human-gut-metagenome-genome-assembly--contig:-NODE-1263-length-12923-cov-2.286214_pt1 | contig 12923 bp, 13 predicted proteins | sample MGYA00241714_ERZ501560 | MGnify/ENA primary metagenome ERZ501560 (study PRJEB25962, sample SAMEA2042392) | human gut metagenome | biome: human gut; feature: human-associated habitat; material: faeces...
CGGTTTAAGAATCTCCGCCGGCTTTACCGGACGAACGACACTCTGTGAAAGAATCTCTGCTTTCTTCAATTCCTCAATCAATTCTGCTTTACGTAATGCGGAAATTCCGCTAAGGCCTTTTTCCTTCGCCATCTCACGAAGTTCTTTTAATGATAATTTTGTAAAATCCATTCCATCGTCCTTTCTAAAATCTTATCCCTAAAATACAATTCCATTTTTTTTCATTAATTCTCTGGCACTTTCCAGAGAATCCACTCCGGTTGCATTTTTAATCGGCGCAAATTCTTTTTCTCTCTCCACTTCAAAGGAAAGACAGTTGTCCATCATATGAATCATGTCAAGAACCAGCGTCTCAAACTTGTATCCATTTGGTTTATCCGGCTTAATCTGATTTCCTTCTGCATCCATATAGGGAATTTTCTTTTCTACAATATGGGTAGGGAGATTTTCATTCATGATCTTCTCAAGTGTCGCTACAGAGAAAAGATAATTTAGTATTACACCATAATTATACAACAATTTTCCCTGTTTGTCACGCAAATGTATCATTTCTTCTGTCATTTCATAATATTCCACGATAGAAGGTCTGCCGTCTTCGAGACAGAGCACTCCTACTTTTTCATAAGGATCGGCTTTTGCAACCACTTTCGAACCGCATACACAGCCATGTTTGAGCACGGCTCCGACAAATACCGGATCCGCAATCTTCTGTAACACATTGTCCACAGAAAATACATTAAGCCATTCCACGCCAAGTTTTTTTACCGTATCCAGAAGTCCGGCGCGCACCATCGAAATAAACCATCCACCATTTCCATTTGGCGATGCGGAGATACGGCCCTTTTCTTCCATATAAATCTTTCCGTCGTAACTAACCGACGGTGCCATCTGCTGAACAAAGAAAAATACATATTCTTCGTTATAGCCAAAAAATTTCTTCTCTTTAAAAAATTCAACGGTATCTTTGTTATTTTTTTCACTTGTCATAATGAAAAGTGGAACCCAGACTCCGGTTTCCCTGACAACATCCATAATATTGTGGATCAACTGCTCGAACAAATATAATTCTTTATGTACCCCTACATTGAGCATTCCCTTTGGTTTATCCAGTCCAAGACGGGTTCCCTGGCCTCCTGCCAAAAGAACAGCTCCTACTTTGCCGGCGCGGATTGCTTCGCACCCCATCTTTCGATATTCGTCTTTTTCTTTTTGAATTTCTTCCAGAGTTACCGCACCAAGTGGTTCCAGTTTCCCCTTTTCCACTTCCGTGGTATCTTTCTTCAGCAGATCCAACAGGGTAAGATCCATTCTCTCAATCTGCGCCAGAAGATTCTCCTGATTTTCCTTCGTGAGCTCGTCATAATATGCCAGCAGATGCTGCTGTCCCGCCTGCTCACATTTCCGCTTTGCCTCTTCTAAAGTCATAGTCTGCTCCATTCTTTCCTTCTATTGGGATTTATTCCGAATCCCACCCCTGATTACAGATACTTATTCTTATTGTACCATTTTTTTGAAAATACACAACCCTTTAAATCATTTTAATTCCATTTCTGTTGTTTTTCAAGCCAAAAAGTGATAATATAAATATGTATGCGAAAAAACGAACAGGGATTTTCCCACAAAGAACGGAGGATTACAATGACAAACAGTGAAAAAGCACTGGCTTTACACAAAGAATGGAATGGAAAAATCGAAACAACCCCAAAATGCGAAGTAAAATCAAGAGAAGATCTGGCACTTGCCTATACTCCGGGTGTCGCTGAACCTTGTAAAGTGATTGCCGAAGATAAGGAAGCTGCTTATCAATATACGATCAAATCCAACACCGTAGCTGTCGTTTCTGACGGAAGTGCCGTACTGGGCCTCGGAAACATCGGTGCTGCTGCCGCTATGCCGGTCATGGAAGGAAAAGCGGTATTATTTAAGGAATTTGGAAATGTCAATGCGTTTCCAATCTGCTTAGACACACAGGATACCGAAGAAATCATCAAAACGGTAGTAAATATCGCCCCCGCTTTTGGTGGCATTAATCTGGAAGATATTTCTGCTCCACGCTGCTTTGAGATAGAAAGCCGTTTGAAAGAGCTTTTGGATATCCCGGTATTCCACGACGACCAGCATGGAACTGCCATCGTCGTTCTTGCCGGCATCATCAACGCCCTGAAAGTTACGGGCAAAAAGAAAGAAGACTGTAAAATTGTGGTAAACGGTGCCGGTTCCGCGGGGATTGCGATCAGCAAACTCCTTCTCCGCTATGGTTTTCCACACCTTACCCTCTGTGATAAATCGGGAATCTTAAACAAAAATTCCAAAGATCTGAACTGGATGCAGAAAGAAATGATGGAAGTAACAAATCTGGAAGGCAGATCCGGCACACTGGCAGATGCTTTTGTCGGCGCTGACATATTTGTCGGCGTATCTGCCCCTAATATTGTCAGCGAAGAAATGGTAGCTTCGATGAATAAAGATGCCATTCTTTTTGCGATGGCAAATCCTACACCTGAAATTATGCCGGATCTCGCAAAGAAAGCCGGTGCAAAAGTAGTTGGTACCGGTCGTTCAGATTTTCCAAATCAGGTAAATAACGTTGTTGCCTTCCCTGGTATCTTCAAAGGTGCTCTGGAAGGACGCGCCACCCGGATCACAGAAGAGATGAAACTGGCTGCTGCCCTTGCTCTGGCTTCCCTTGTACCGGAAGAAGAGTTAAACGAAGACAATATTCTTCCGGAAGCCTTTGATCCCCGCGTAGCAGATGTTGTAAGTGCTGCCGTAAAAGAACATATCCATGAATAGCCGGAAAATGTGGGGAGAAAAGCCCTATCATTCTTTGGATTATGAAATGAAACACCGCTTCGGGGAGAAAGTTTATAAAATCTCCCTCGACGGCGGTATGACTTGTCCCAACCGCGACGGCACACTGGATACACGTGGCTGTATCTTTTGCAGTGGAAATGGTTCCGGTGATTTTGCCGCTCCCCGCTGTTCTTCTGTCACAGAACAGATCACACAGGGAATTGAGGGAATCAAAAAGAGAAAACAGGTAGGTCATAAATTCATCGCCTATTTCCAGTCTTTTACAAACACGTACGCACCGGTCTCCTATTTGGAGCCACTTTATAAAGAAGCTCTCGCTCATCCGGATGTGGTCATGCTTTCCATCGCCACCAGACCGGACTGTCTGCCGTCAGAAGTGCTTGAACTGCTCGAAGAATGCAATCGTATCAAACCTGTGATCGTAGAACTGGGACTTCAGACAAGCAGGGAATCCACCGCGCAGTTTATCCGCCGTGGATATCCGCTTTCTGTATACGACAAAGCCATCTCACAATTAAAGGCTCTTGGCATAGAAGTCGTCACTCATGTGATTGCCGGACTCCCCGGCGAGAACAGCCGGGATTTTTTCAACACACTGGAACATGTGGCGGTCTGCCATAGCGATGGCATAAAAATTCAATTGCTGCATATTCTAAATGGGACAGACCTCGCAGCTCTTTATGAATCCGGTCAGTGTCCGGTACTCACGCAGAACGAATACATTGATCTCGTCTTACAGGCAATTGCTCTTCTGCCACCTGAAATGACGATTCACCGTCTTACCGGAGATGGACCGAAAGAACTTCTGCTCGCCCCTTTGTGGAGCAGCCGCAAACGTGAAGTATTAAACGAAATCCATAAACAATTAAAACAGCAGGACATCTGGCAAGGAAAGGAGTACAGGAATCATGAATGAAGCATTTACTATTTATAAACTGATTATTTTATATACACTCAATGAAATCGAATCCCCTTTGACCTTCGGACTGATCTCAGATTATCTTACCGGACATGAATACACAAATTACTTCAATGTCCAGAATGCCTTTGCAGAATTACTGGACGCGGATTTGATCCGTTGTTCCAACACTTACAATACTGCATACTATGAGATCACACCTGCCGGCAGGGAGACGCTGGAATTATTTGGAAATACTTTATCCAGAGAAATCCGTCAGGAAATTGATGATTATTTGCAGGAAAACAATCATGAAATCGTACAGAGGGTTACCCTGATCAGTGATTATTCAAAAAATATCAACGGGGAATATACTGCTACATGCAGTCTGATGGAAAAAAATGTTCCGATCTTTGAACTGAAATTATCCGTTCCGGATGAAGAAGACGCCCTCCGTATCTGCAATAACTGGCAGGCAAGCAGTGACGACCTGTATGCTGCCGCTGTTAAAAATTTACTCCGTCCCACAGAGGAGACGGAGTAATCCGTTTACCGTTTATCGATAAGTAAGATATTTCATTGGGTTAAACTGTTTGTATGTATATTTATCAAGAAAATCATAACTGTTATAATTTTCTGAAAATGCCGGTCCTTTTCGAAGTTCCAGATGAAGATGTGTTCCATACGCAGCCCCGGTCGCTCCCATCGTGGAGATGACATCGCCTTTTTCTACCTTATCTCCGGCTTTGCATCGCAGCGTATTACAATGCGCATAATACGAATAAATTCCATTTCCATGATATACAATCACTAATTTTCCAAAGGAAGCACGTTTTGCTGCACTGTGATATTTTGCATAAACTACGGTGCCATCTGCAATTGCTTTGATCGCCGTTCCCTTGGAAACTCCTTTTACATCAACGCCAAGATGACGCCCCCTATGTACCGAGCACCCACAATGGAATCCGTCTCCTTTTACACCGCCTTCTACCGGCCATGCCCAGGTCGTCTCTTTGACTTTAAAATCTTTCTGTAACGCCACCCGCTCATTTCCATACGTATCGGAAACTTTCACTTCATAGGTGTAGGTTCCGGCATCCAGTTTTGAAAAAGGAATATCATTATCAATCTTACTCAGATCAAAATTTTTACTTTTCGCCTTTTTCTTTATTGCCACAGCATCTTTTCCCTGATCGTCAATAATACTTGCCTCAACCTTCTGAATTTTATGATTCGCCTTCAACGTACCTTTTAATGTAAATTGCTGACCCTCATAAATTTTCTTTGGATAAGAACATTTTTTCTTTTTTACCACAAGTGTATTTTGTGGGGCAGCTGTTGGTTCTGCCGTCGGCTCTACCGTCGCTTCCGGCTGTGGCTCTGTGGTTGGTACTGCCACCTCCGCACTGATCCCTGCCGGGGATACCTGCTGTTCTTCAGCATACACCTCTGTTTTTGGTGTTCCGGATGACACAGCCATCACAAAAATCATCATTACAGCAAGCACACGTTTTCCATGCCTGCCAGATTCACTTACTTCTCTCACGTTTTCCTCCATTTCATTTAATATCGTTGTAATATTCTCGCATAATAACTTTATAATTTTGTAACATCTTTTACAGTATACACTAATTTTTTTCATTCTACAAGTGTAATTTCAAACATTTTCACTAAAAAAAGTAAAAAAATTTGCTTTTTATGCAAAAATTCGATACAATAAATATAAACAAATTGTAACTGTTCAGGATCCATGTATGGAAATCAATGTGTGAGAGGGGAGCCTAAATCGTTACACAAAATTTTGAAAGGCGGGATATCTATGAAAGATCAAACTTTTTTAACACTTCCGGATGACGACGGTCATCAGTCATGTCCAAACTGCGGTTCTCATATGCGTTATAAATATGCCGGTATTTTCGTATGCGATAAGTGTGGTACAGAATCCACAAATGATTATGGAAAGATCAAAAAGTATCTGGATGAACATGGTCCAACCAACGCCATTGACCTTGCTCAGCAGACTGGCGTTTCTTCTTCCAAAATTTCCGCATACCTCCGAGAAGGAAAGCTGGAAATCCCGGAAAATTCCACGGTCTTTTTACACTGTAAGGGATGTGGCACACCGATCCGTTTCGGAGAATATTGTTCCCGATGTGCCAAATCCACCGACATCAAAGGTGCTTATATCGGCGACATCCCGAAAAGCCATGAAGCCAAAGTCCGCTTTATGAATGACAAACATTAATGGCTTTTTACTTGTCTGCACGCACTCCACGATCCATAGATTCGTTTTTTTCCTTTCATTTGGAAGGCTCGGATTTTTACATAACACTTTCCGATGCCATTCCAAGGTAAGGATAATTTTGTCTTTGAAGTAACTTTTACCATTCTTGTTTTTCCCTTTTTTCGTTTCATAAAGATTACCTGATACCCTTTCGCTCTTTTTACTTTCTTCCAGCTAAGGCAGATTTTCTTATTACGGTATTGATTCTTTTTAAACTTGACTTTTCCTGTCTTTATGCTTTGCGTTTTTACTCCAAACAGCGTTCTCTCGTCATTTTTTACCGTTTTTACGGTCTGTACTGCTGTTTCCTTTTTTATGGTATTTGGTTTTGCCGCCCTGGCCGGTGCCGTCTCGGCTTTTTTCTTTACACTTACCGTAATCTCGCCTTCCCACTGCAAATAATTCTTTTCATCTTCCGGTACAAATACAACCGTCACCAGATGCTCTCCTTCCCCAAGCGGTTGATCCGGATTTTTCCAATACCAGCCCATCGGAAGGTCAATTTCCTTTAGACAGATGGTTTCTTTTTCCAATTGTGCCTGCACGAAAGGGTGCTCTGGCTCTGGCAGCGATTTTTCCACCATAAGCGGAATCTGCTCATATATCGTCTGATAATGTTCTGTATCTTCCGGTGTAAAACATGCCTCATACCTTTCCCTTCCTGCTTCCGGCACAATCTTCGGATTGCTCCATTTCCATCCGGATGGCAGCGGAATCTGTTCTAATGTCTGCGCCGGCGCGTATCTGACAGAAGCCAGAACCGGAATAACATAATCCGGTTTCTTCTTTAAGACAACCACTTCAATCTCTCTTTCTGTGCTTTCGCCGCGATACAAAATCTGTATCGTTTGCGGACCTGTTTTATCCGGCACAACCGTATCATCCGGCCACCGATATTTCACATTCGGATTGGTTCCTGTAAACGCCTTACTTCCCAGTGAATTGCCATATACAATCTCAACCGGTTCCGGATATGGCACAACATCGACCTTCTGCTGAATTTGGAACATATTCCAGTCAAGTTCTTTTCGATTCAAATAACTCCAGTCATAATTCCTTATATCTCTCGGTTGAAAAACAAGTGTATACTCGGATTTCTTTCCCGTCACTTTTTCTTCCGGCTTTGCCCAGACAAATTCTCCCACATCCGGCTCGGACGATCGAATCTGTGACTGCTCCAGCAGATCCCCTTCTGCCAGAAAACCAACGGAAAGTTCCGGCAGTTCTCCCTTTCTTCTTAGAATCGTAAACGTAACATTACGCATAACATTTCCACTGCTGCTGTCATACCCCTGCACCTGCGTATAGTCATAATTCTTCTTGTCCGCCGGCTCATAAATCATCAACGCCTCCGTTTCATCTACTGTCGGAATCCGGTCAGGATCTTTCCAGTAAAATGTTCCCAGCGAGTCTTCCATCCCGCTTGTCATCATCTCATACAAATTTGTACCATATACCATCTCCCGGGTCGTCGGAAAGATCACATCGGTAATCTCCTTCTTTTTAATCTCGACCTGCTGTTTTCCCACAACCTTCTCATATCCTGTTTTAGTTATCTCATAATAGATAGTATATACCCCGGCATCCTTGAATGTCGGGCATTCTACACTTGTATACTGCCCTTCTTTCATGCCATACCGTATCTGCGCTCCCGGTATCTCTTCTATCGTAATTCCATGAAATTGTCCATCATAGATCCCCTGATACGATTTTGCAATAATCCCTGTCAGTGTGGCTTTCCGAATGGTATAAAAGATTGTCTTGGATCCCGTATAATTCCCCATTCCGGTAATTATAACTGCCGCCGTTCCCGGATTGATATTGTTGTCATACGAAAGGGTATAGTCTGCGCCCTCTGTCAATTGTACACTTCCGTAAAAAATTTTCGGGACCGGACAGATGGGTTTTCCCGTATACGTCACCGCAGCGAGAGGATTTGCTGTACAGTCTGCCACCGTCTGTTCCTTTCTCTCTCCCACCTTTAAATTTCCCCATTGTCCGGCAAATTCCAGGTTTCCGCAATTCCATCCTGCCGATAAATATTTGCGGATCAAATGTGCGTTCCCGGCAATGTAATCGACCGATAACCCGCCTCCGGCAGCTCCCAGAAATTCACCATTTTCAGAAGAATCACACAGCCCGGTCACCGCTGCAAACTGATCATATTCTGCCGCTTCATTGATTATTGTATAAATCGTAAAAGCACCTTTGGCGCGAATGCATTGGGCATAACACCGCGCCATACTTTTTACGGACGGAGGAATATCTGCCAATTCACTTAAATTTCTGCACCCATAAAACATTTCACTGATATTCTCTATCGTTTTTGGTAATTTCGGTGCTTTTGTCAGCGCTTCACACTCGTAAAAACAGTTTGCCGCCTGTGTAATTCCCTGAGGAAGCACCGGCGCACTTGTCAGACTCTTACACTGTGCAAACGTTCCCGAAATATCGGTAACTCCATAAGGGATCGTAATCGGCTGTGTAATTGCCGTTCCCTGCAAAAGATTCGAATAATCTTTTACCTGTGTCGTCTCTATTACCGGCACTCTGGTAAGAGCGCTGCATCCTTGAAATGCTCCCTTTATATTTTTTACATTTTTTGGAATTTTTATTGTTTGATTCAAACTCGTACAACGTTCAAACGTCCTTTCCATCGTCTCAACAGAATCGGGAATCTTTCCCACCTGACGAAGGGAACGACAGCGTTCAAACGTCTGCGTAAGATTTCTCACTCCTGCCGGCAGATCACTGACACTTTGCAGATTTGTACAATTCACAAAATAATTTGTCATATCACCATCGGAAACATTATTGATTTCAAAGGTTACTGCTTTAATTTTACTGGCATAATCCAGCCAGGGAATACAATCCGGTTCAAGAAGAGGAAATTTTCCGGAACCTCGAAACAATAACGTTCCCTGTGCATCCAATTCCCAGTGGATTGACCCAATCGCCCCCGACGCCGTATCCGCCGCATACACCATAATATCCTGTGCGACAAAATTTCCCAGCACAAGTCCTGCGACTAAAACCAAAGCCACCAAACGTTTTCTTAATTTTTTAACCATAGAATCCTCCCTTTGCATTTTTATTTTCATGAAGCCTCCTGAGTCCATGGACATTGTATCCTCATGGAGTCTTAGATTCTTAGAATCTGAGATTGAGTATGATTATATATTGGTTTCTAAGAAAATGCAATAGCTCTGACGGGCGGAAAACGGACGATATGTCCCCTATACGAAAAAAGACCTGTTTTCCTCTATCTTTCCGGGAAAACAGGTCTTTATATTTTTTATTGTTCGGAATTCAGCATATATTCTGTCGTGATCATATCGACATGCAGATTATTTACGAGATCATATGCTTTTTCAACACTATTAACGGTCCAGACATTCACCTGTCTGCCAGACATCTGGAGACGGTAAACATCGGAAGCTGCCACAAGCGTATACCGGCTGTCAAGATCAATCTGATTTGCAATACACCACTGTATCACTGCCGAGCTGACTGGTGTACTTTTATTTGCCTCTTCCGTACCATAGATATATTGCAGCTGTGTCGTATTTACTCCACCAATCTGTTTCAGTGTCAAAAGATTGCTCTGATGCATGCTGATAAAATAGGTTTCATTTAAAAGTCCCTGATCTTTTACCTGCTTTACAAGTTTACGCAGATCTGCTTCATTTAATTTTTCCTTAATTTCAATAAACGGATGAATGTTTGAGGCTTTTTTCATTACTTGCAGATATTCATCCAAGGTCGGCATCGTCAGATTCTCATAGGAATCCACCTTACTTCCATTGATCATAAAATACTTTTTAATCTGCTCTGCCGTCAACGCGGAAATTTGAAAATCATACCCGAACATCCGTTTAAGACTGCTGTCATGAGATACCATAAACTCGCCATCTAACGACTTCCAGATATCACATTCTATTCCATAAAAATTCTTCGCTGCCGCTTTTTGAAATGCCGGAATCGAATTTTCCGGTGCTTCCGAAGAAAGTCCCCGGTGAGCGATCAGTTTTTGATTGGCAATTTCCACACAAAACACCTCCACATTTATGCTTGCCGTCGAGTGTCCATCTGCCGCATCGGCACGGATAACCGCTGTTCCGGGCTGTACTCCCGTGACCGTTCCATTGGCAGACACCGTTGCAACCGCCGGGTCTGAACTTGTATACCTCAATGCTTTATTGGAAGCATTTGCCGGCTGAACCGACGCAGATAACCCAAAGCTCTTTCCTTTTTCCAATTTTTTACCGGATGCCCCTCCATTGAGGGTGATACTCTTTGTCATGACTTTCGTCTGAACCACATATCTGCCTGACTTCCGTGTGCCATCCTTACTTTTGGCCGTGATGACTGCCTCGCCTTTTCCCTTTGCTGTCACAATTCCCCGGGAAGAAACTGTTACAACCGACGGATTCGAGGAAGTATAGGTCAGTTTTTTATCTGTCGCATTTCCCGGTAAAACCTGTGCCTGCGTCTGCGCCCTCTGTCCAACTTCCATTTCCTGTTTTTTCACCGAAAAACGGACGCTGGTTACCTTTCTTCCAACCTGCACTTTAATCTTTGCCTTTTTCCCGGATCCATCTGTCGTTTTCAGCCAGATATTGGTTTTTCCATAACGTTTTCCACGAAGTACTCCTTTTTTCGAAATGACAGCAACTTTTTTATTCGAAGAAGTCCATTTCACTTTATTTTTTAAGGCTTTTGGTTTGACTTTTGCCTTTAACTGTACTTTTTCTTTTTTATTGATCAGTAATGTTTTTCCTACGTTCTTAATCTCAACTTTTTTGACCTGCTCTGCTTTGATCGTTTCCGGCTTTGCACCTGTCAGAAAAACCGCCCCTGCCACTACCGCAGCTGCGAAAAACGCTTTATATATCGTATGTTTCATCTTTGACACATCTCCTAATCTCCGTTTTTCCTTTTTTCATATTATATCTGCCATCTGTTGCATTTTCATGGCAAAACATACAATATTTATTGTCTCACGTTCCTTTCCAAAAGTCAATACAGAAAAGTCACAAACCGGTTCGATGCTGGTGATCGTGATGGATTTCAAGGCAGCCGGTGCCTTTGTTTCTGTTACTCCTGTGTTCGGTGTCTGCGCTGGTGTTGTCTCCTCCTGTGCCGCTTTTACCGTCACTTTACAAGTCAGTTTTTTTCTTGCCTGATTTTGCTGTCACTACGGCTTTACCGGCTTTCTTTCCGGTAATAACCACACTTGCTTTTTTCTTCTTTGTCAATTTGATGACTTTTTTCCTTTTGTTACCGACCATTTTACTTTTTTGGTAACTTTCTTCCCTTTCAATGTTGCCTTCTCACCCTGTGCAATTGTAATTTTTTTCTTGCTCAGCATCATTTTTGATGCGGCATCCGCTCCCGGTGATACCATACTTACCACCATCGATCCGATTTGTTATAATATGCCATAAAAATTATATTTTACGAAAATAAGATTTGGTCTCTGCCGGCAGCCCTTTCTTTTCCAATCTGCGATGGCTCCATCTTTTTACCGTTTTGTACAAAACCGAAAAAATCGGAACCGCGCAGATCATACCAAGCAGTCCAAACAAGGCACCAAATACCAGGATGGAAAACAGGATCCAAAAGCTTTCCAGCCCAACTGATTCTCCGATGATCTTGGGACCAATGATATTGCCGTCCACCTGCTGAATGATAATAATAAGTACAAGGAAGATCACTCCCTTAAAAGGCGAGGCCAGAAAGACAAGCAGCGCACTTGGAATCGCCCCGATGTATGGTCCAAAAAACGGGATAATGTTAGTAACTCCCACAAGCACACTGATCAATGCCGTATACGGAATGTTGGCAATGCTCAGAGCAATAAAAGTGATGATCGCTACAATGACAGAGTCAATGATCTTTCCACTGAAAAATTTTGCAAAAGACCAGTTGATATCTTTTCCAAAGGATAAGATCCGATTGGCACGTTTCTCTGAAAAAATGGTGTACAAAAGACGTTTTGCCTGAGCACAGAACCGTTCTTTTCCTGCCATCAGATAAATGGATACAATAATTCCGATAACAACATTCAGCAGCATCCCCAACGCACTGAGCAGTCCATCGGACACCGTACCGAGAATTTCCGTGCTCGCCGGCAAAAGATCATTCTGCACCCAGTTCCGGACCTGCGTATATACGGTATCGGTACTTTCTTTCATATACTGCGCCACTTCCGGGTGTTTTTTTCCAATGTCATTTGCCACCTGAATCGTATTGCGGTAATATTCCGGCAGATTATTTGCAAGATTAGTAATACTGTTAACCACTTCCGGCACAACGAGCATTGTCAGCCAAAAGAGCACGGCGATGGAAAGCACCAGTACAAGTACGATTGAGATTCCTCTGGCGAAACCTCTGACTCTCTTATCCGTCTTATTGATCTTTCGAAACAGCGGAATAAAGATGACTCTCTCCATGCCATTGACCATCGGACTCAAAAGATAGGCAATCACCAATCCGATATAAATAGGCATCAGTGCCGAGTTTAATTTGCCAAACGCCGCAGCTACGGTATCAAAATTTAAAAAGATAAATCCACAGACCAAAACCGCCATTAACACACAAAATGCTGTAATCCCCGCATAAACATATTTATTTTCCAATCTTTTCATAAATACCCTCCATTCCAAATTTTCCCATACAAAAAAGGCTAGTGACTGTCACTAACCTCATTATACTTTGTTTTTCCATATTTCGCAATAATTTAATCCTTTATCCTTTCATTTTCGGCTTAAATACCAGCGAAGCCAGAAAACTGATGACAAGGGCCCCGGATATGCCGACTGCCGCCCGTTCCATACCGCCGTAAAAGATACCGATGAAGCCTCTTTTATCTACGGCTTCTTTTACACCCTCAAACAAAAGATGTCCAAATCCGATCAAAGGCAC
>ENA-OPFT01001270-OPFT01001270.1-human-gut-metagenome-genome-assembly--contig:-NODE-1270-length-12896-cov-2.990577_pt1 | contig 12896 bp, 10 predicted proteins | sample MGYA00241714_ERZ501560 | MGnify/ENA primary metagenome ERZ501560 (study PRJEB25962, sample SAMEA2042392) | human gut metagenome | biome: human gut; feature: human-associated habitat; material: faeces...
TTTTCAAAAAAATTTGAGAGCTGCCGAAACAGCTCTCAAAAGAGAAAAATCAGGTTATATTATTGTATTGAACTGCGGAAGATCAGTTTTCCCGCTGCCAGGATCAGTACAGGCAGCAGATAAGCAATATACTGTGCTGCACTGCCATAGGCGATCAGAAGATTATAAATTGCGTGAAAGGTGATTGCTGCTCCCAGCAGACCGCAGGTTCCGGCAATCTTCAGCCATGTTCTCTGCCACACATATGCAAGGCCACCGCCGACAATGGCCCCACAGATCACGTGCATGGCTCCTGTCCCAATACCCCGGAAGAAAATAAAAGAAAAATGTCCGGCTCCGTTTTGGATCAGGTAGCAGACGTTTTCAAATGTGGCAAAAGAAAGTGCTATAACTACGGCGGTATTTTTGATCTGCTCTCTTTTCGGCTCAAATATCAGCAGATAAAAGAGCAATGGCAGAAGTTTCATCACTTCCTCCACCACCGGGGCGATCTCTGTGGTAGCTGCAAAGGTGTCCGCTTTATAAAGTGCAGCGAAAAAGGTGTTGATGTATGCGGAAAGTAGACAGACACCCATCCCGGCAAAGCAGAACAGAAAGAATTTTCTCTGCCGCTTTCCCATACATAGAGTCGCGATCAGCAGGGGCGAGGCAATGCAGAGAAATACGTTTTCAATATAGGTCATGTCTGCACCGCCTTTCCTGTGGCCGGGAGCAGTGCGAACAGGCAGCCTGTAAGCAGAAGATCAAACCAGCAATAGGGATTGGAAATGGAATATCCCGGCCACAGACAGCCGGAGAGCCAAAGAGCATACTCCACCGCCACATAGCACAGCACCCCAATGTGAAAATACCGCATCTTACACGCTGTTCCTGTCTGTATCTGCGCATAAGCAAGACCCCGGATAGAATGATAAGAAACAACGATCATCATGCCACACCAGAGCAGATTGGAAAGAATATCTCCAAAGGTGCAGTAAAACGCACAAAGCGGAATGCCGATCAGAGGAGCTATCAGAGATTTCCGTGTCGAAAAGTCTCTTTCCTCCGCAGAGGAAAGGGTGTATTGCAGAAGATAAAGGAAAATCACGCTGGCTACCCAGCCGAACTCTGACACATAAAAGACCTGCGGCGTTTCAGAAAACAGAAGCAGATACAGCGTCCAGTAAAGAGAGCCAAGGGCAAAGCAGCCGTAAAAGCGGTCAGCAGGAAATATATCTGTTTTCGATCTTTCAGATACCGAATGCCACTCATACAAAAGCCCAGCATGGTAACAGCAATTTGAAAAAAGTTACTGAACAGTTCCATCCCCATTGTCCTCCTTTTTCATCTCTGTCTGCTCCTCTTTATTCAGCTGACGGATGCGGAAGCACAGAACAGTCACGCACACGCCGAGAATAAAAGCCAGCAGTCCGATCACCATATATCCCAGTGCGGTGCTGCCGCCCAAAATCGTTGCCGCAGTTTCAAAGCCTGAAGAAGTACCGGGTTCAATCTGTCCGACAATACCGGGCATGGCAAAGGAAACCCCAACGATCACTGCAAAGCATGCCGCTATACAGACAGCAGAGATAATCTGTCTGCGCCGCATTCTCTGCTGTTGTTCTTTTTTTGCAATACGCCGTTTTACCTCTGCAATCCGTTCCTCATTTTTCAGCATTTGCAATACCCTCCCGTTTCAATAATCCGCGTAAACGCTCTTTCCCCCGATACACCATATTTGTGATCTGCTTTACGCTTTTCCCCATGACCTTAGCTGCCTGTTGATAGCTCATGCCCTCAAAATAGGTCAGATAAAGAGCCTCCCTATAATCTGGATTTAACTCGTCCATGCAGAGATGCAGGATCTGATTCCGTTCTTTTGTGCTGACAACCTCCTCCACCAGCGTTTGTGCCTCCGGTTCTCTGGTCAGGTCGTCAAGACTGAAGATAATCCGCCGTCTGCTTTTGTGGCGTAAAGCCATGTGCCGCGCTGCTTTATAGAGGTAAGCCTTAAAACATCCATCCTGGATACGGGGCTTTTTCGTAAACAGCCAGGAAAAGGTTTCCATCATTAAGTCCTCCGCCTCGTGGACGTCATGCAGATAACCATCGATGTATAAGGTCAGCGGATCGCCGTATTTTTTTATCAATAGTTCAAGTCCTGTCTCGTCACCGCTCAGATATTGCCCATAAAGCTCTTCATCAGTGGCCATACCGTTCAATTCCTTTCCCCATATTACTCCTCTGTTGTCAGGTGTAATCTCCTGGCTTCTTTCCTTCGTTCTTTTAATAAGCATAGTATACTTTTGTTTAGAAAATACGTCAATTGTTTATAGCAATTCTACAAAATAATGCAACTTTGTATACTTCCCTGTGTTATCTGATTTCTTACAGTGGACAGTGCAAAAGAACTGTCCGTAATCGGACTGAAAACACCGGAAATAATAAAAGCAGCTGTATAGCGCTAAAGAGCAAACAGTAGTGGCGTCATGGATGCACCCTGAAAAAAAGGCGGTATCCCGCCTTTTTTCAGATGCTCTGGTAACTCAGTTACCGAGTAATTCACAAACATTTATTAGAACTTTATTCAGCCTTTATAGCCCAGCGCATCTTTGTGGAACGAGCTCTTGGGTTCTGTGTGCACTCTTTGGCTGAGGGGCGGATCACATCTTTTGCATAGTCTGAGTAGATTCCCTCCTTGTATCCTGATTTAAGCGCTTTCTTTACCAGTTTGTCTTCACCGGAATGAAAGGTAAGGATTGCCACACGTCCGCCCGGACGCAAAGCATCCGGAAGCTTCTCCATAAATTCATACAGTACTTCGAACTCATGGTTAACATCAATACGCAATGCCTGGAAGGTTCGCTGACAGGTCTTTTTAATTGTCTCTTTCTTTTCTTTTTCAGGAAGGAAATCAAGAGTTTTTTCGATTACCTGACGCAGTTTTGTGGTAGTATCAATATGATTGCCTCTGCGGATCTCATCGGTAATGGCTTTGGCGAGTTCCTCACAGTATGGTTCATCAGAATTTTCACAGAGCATTCCCGCAAGCTCCTCTCTGGAAATGGTATCCAGACGCCGGGCTGCACTGATGCCGGTTTCCTGATTCAGGCGCAGATCCAGAGGTCCGTCTGTTTTAAAAGAGAAACCTCTTTTGGGGTTATCAATCTGCATGGAGGAAACACCGAGATCTGCAAGAATAAAGTCAAATCCTCCAACCTCTTTGGCAATCTCGTCAATGGTGCAGAAGTTCTGAAGCTTTACTGTCAGCAGTTCTTCCCCGAATCCCTGCTCTGCCAGACGTTTCTTTGTTTTGGCGGATTCCTCAGGGTCTACATCTGTTGCATAAATATGGCCCTTGCCATTCAGACACTGAAGCATTGCTTTCGTATGGCCGCCATAGCCCAATGTGGCATCAAATCCGGTTTCGCCCGGCTGGATATTAAGAAAATCAAGGATTTCCTTAACCATAATGGAGATATGCATTCCCGCCGGGGTATTTCCTTTCTGAATCACGTGTTCAATGGTATCTTTATATTTCTCAGGCTGTAATTCCTTGTATTTCTCTTCGAATTTCTTCGGATATTTTCCTTTATAACGGACACGTCTTTTATGTGGTGTTTGGTTCTGGTTTTCCATAAAATCCCCTTTTTGTTTTTTATTCCTGTGTGATACCGGTTACTTCATAGCCGGCTTCTTTGATCACTTCGCGGATCTTATCCTCGTCCAGTTTCTCCGGAGCATGGATCACCGTGGTTCCTTTTTCATGGGAGGAAACTACATCTTCCACTCCAAATGCCTCTTTTACTGCCTTTGTCACATGTGCTTCACAATGTCCACACATCATTCCTGTTACGTTTACTGTGATTGTTGTCATTTCTTTGTTCTCCTTGTTTTCTTTTATATTTTCCTGATCTTTTGGATCATGAATTTCACTGTTGTGGCAGTCTGTATTCTCTGCCTTCAGACTTCTGCTTTCTGTTACATTTTTCATTTTTGTATTATCTGAAATATAATGGATTTCTTCCACATTCTGTTTTATTTTTTTGTCTCTGGAAGCATCATGTACCTTAAAGAGATTCAGTCTCAGTGCATTGGTTACCACACAGAAACTGGAAAGGCTCATGGCTGCTGCACCAAACATGGGGTTCAGTGTCCATCCGAAAATCGGAATCCATACACCGGCTGCCAGTGGAATACCGATCACATTGTAGAAGAATGCCCAGAAAAGATTCTCATGGATATTTCTCAATGTTGCCCGGCTTAAACGTATGGCAGCAGGTACATCACTGAGCCGGCTCTTCATTAATACCACATCTGCGGCATCAATGGCAACATCTGTTCCTGCACCGATCGCGATACCGATGTCTGCCCTGGTAAGTGCAGGGGCATCATTGATTCCGTCTCCTACCATGGCAACCTTTCCCTGTTCCTTCAGAGAACGGATCACACTTTCCTTGCCATCCGGAAGAACACCTGCAATTACATCGTCCACTCCTGCCTGTGCTCCGATCGCTTTTGCTGTGCGTTCATTATCACCGGTAAGCATTACTACCCGGATTCCCATGTTCTGCAGTTCTTTTATTGCCTGAGGACTGTCCTCTTTTATAACATCTGCCACTGCGATCATGCCGAGAAGCTTCCCGCCTTTTGCAAAAAGAAGTGGTGTTTTTCCTTCTCCTGCAAGTTTTTCTGCCTGCTTCATCAGTTCCGGTGATACAGAGGTTTCATTGCTGATAAATTTCATATTTCCGCCTGTAAGCACTTCACTGTTTAATGCTGCACGAAGACCGTTTCCAGGAAGAGCCTGAAAATCAGAAACCTTCTGCAAAACAATCTTTTTCTCTTCTGCTCTGGCAATAATGGCTTTTGCAAGAGGATGTTCACTCTTCTTCTCAAGTGCATAGGCATAGCCTAAAAGCTCTTCCTCTGAGATTCCCTTTGCAGGAACCATATCTGTCACCTGCGGTTCACCCTTGGTGATAGTTCCTGTCTTATCTAATGCAACGATCTGGATCTTACCAGCTTCCTCCAGGGATACTGCTGTTTTAAACAGGATTCCGTTTTTGGCCCCCATTCCGTTTCCTACCATAATGGCAACCGGTGTGGCAAGTCCAAGGGCACAGGGACAGCTGATGACCAGAACAGAAATACCTCTGGCAAGTGCATATCCGAACTCTTTTCCTGTCAGCAACCAGACAATGGTGGTGACAACCGCAATACTGATAACTGTCGGAACAAAAACTCCGGAAACCCTGTCTGCGATTTTGGCAATAGGTGCTTTTGTTGCAGCCGCATCACTGACCATCTTAATAATCTGGGAAAGAGTAGTGTCCTCACCTACCCGGGTAGCTTCGCATCTGATAAATCCGGACTGGTTTACGGTTGCAGCAGAGACTGCATCTCCCGGATTCTTGTCAACAGGAACACTCTCCCCTGTAAGTGCCGCCTCATTGACAGCACTGTTTCCCTCAAGGACCACTCCGTCCACCGGAATGTTCTCACCGGGACGTACCACAAAAACATCACCTTTTCGGACCTGTTCGATGGGCACCGTAGCCTCCTGTCCGTTCCGGACAACAACTGCTGTCTTAGGTGCCAGCTTCATCAGACCTTTCAGCGCATCCGTTGTCTTTCCCTTAGATCGGGCTTCCAGCATTTTTCCAACTGTGATCAGGGTAAGGATCATGGCGGCAGATTCAAAATAGAACTCCATCATGTAATTCATAACTGCTGCAGAATCTCCGTCCACCTGTGCCCTTGTCATTGCAAAAAGTACATAAACACTCCACAAAAAGGATGCCATGGAACCAAGTGCCACAAGGGTATCCATATTTGGTGCACGATGCCACAGACTCTTAAAGCCGCTGATAAAAAATTTCTGGTTAATGACCATTATGATTCCGGCGAGAAGAAGCTGCACCAGTCCCATGGCAATATGATTATCATTAAACCATGCCGGAAGAGGCCAGCCCCACATCATATGTCCCATGGAAAAATACATCAGCACAAGCAGAAAGCCTACAGATGCGATCAGCCTTCGTTTCAGTGCCGGTGTTTCATGGTCTTCCAGTGCCTCCTCTGCCACAGAAGCAGATATCTGTTCTCCGGATGTCCCCTTTAAGGATGCTCCATAACCTGCATCCTGTACAGCCTTGATGACCGCACCTGCACCGGCAGTTCCCTCTACTCCCATGGAGTTGGTCAGCAGACTGACCGAACAGGATGTCACCCCCGGAACCCTGGATACGGCCTTTTCCACTCTGCTGCTGCAGGCTGCACAGCTCATTCCGGTTACATTGTATTGTTCCATTTCTATTCCTCCTACGACTTGTTGTTCCTTACCTGATATCTACTGCTCTGTTGCTTTGCAGTTCCCAGATCTTTGTTCTGCTGTACTCTGATGCTATAACAGTCTGAACACAGCTTTCACTTCATCAGTTTCTGCAAAGTAGCCACCAGCTCATCGATTGTATCATCCTTGCCCTCGCGGATATCTCTTGCCACACAGTTGCGGATATGGCTGGCAAGCAGTTCTTTGTTAAATGCATTCACTGCTGCGTTGACTGCTGCAGACTGGATCAGGATATCGTTACAGTATGCATCATTCTCCAGCATACCAATAATTCCTCGGATCTGTCCTTCCACACGTTTAAGACGATTGATCAGCTTCTTTCTCTCCTCCTCAGAACGCATTGTGTGTTTTGTGCAGCAGGGACAGACTTTTTTCTCCTGTGTATCTGCCATATGGGAAATCCTCCTTCTGATTTTTATAAATAAGCTCTGTTTTATATAAATTTCTGAAATATATAACGATTTCAAAATACCCTTACGGGGTATCTTTATAGTAGTCACTATATACCCTTATGGGGTATTTGTCAATACTGTTTTTTCATATCGGAAACAAAAAGATTACTGTGGTTGCTGTGAACGGGTAAACAGTAACAAAAAAGAGCTCTCACAGAAAATAACCGCCGGTAATATTCTGCCGGTAATTATTTTTCGCAAAAGCTCAAAGACCTATACTCTATGCACTTTTCTTCTGACAAAATAAAAACAGATGACCTGCATAATGATCGTCAGCATCCAGGATGCAGGATAGGAAATAAATAAAACAGCCAGTGATCTGTGATGCGGGAATATTCCAAAGATCCATACGATCCTGGTTCCTACTGTTCCGATCACTGACAGGATCATTGGAACGCCGGAATGTCCCATTCCACGCAGGGCACCCGGAAACAGATCCATAATCCCGCAGAGAAAATAAGGTACGGTAGTGTAAGACAGGATTTCCAGTCCGCAGCGGATCACTTCCGGATCGGCAGTATAAATCTTAAGGATCTCAGAACCGAAGAAATATGCACCGCATCCAAGGGAAAAGGAGGTAACTACGGAAATAATAAGACAGTCGACCAGAACCTTATCCATACGTTTAAATTTATGTACACCATAGTTTTGACTGGTAAAGCTCATACATGCCTGTGTGACAGAGTTCACCGCCACATACAGAAAACCGAAAATATTATTGGCCGCCGTATACCCTGCCATGGCGGTCGATCCAAAGGAGTTAACCGAGGACTGAAGCAGAGCATTGGACAGATTAATGACTGTGCTCTGGATCCCGGCCGGAATCCCAACCTGGAAAATCTGTTTTAAATAGACAGTATTGATCCTTAATTTTCCAAAATGAAGCTGGTAGCTGGTTTTCGATGTACGCAGACATCTGAGTACCAGAATGCAGGAAATTAACTGGGAGATCACAGTAGCAATGGCTACGCCCGCCACATCCATATGAAACATGATCACGAGGATCAGATTCAGTACTGCATTTACAACACCGGAAATAACCAGAAAGATCAGTGGACGTTTGGTATCTCCTACAGCTCGCAGAATCGCAGCTCCATAATTATAAAGCATAAAAAACGGCATACCCAGAAAATAGATTTTCATATACAGTGCAGACTGTCCGATCACATCATCCGGGGTACCCATCAGTTCCAGAGCCCATCTGGAAAAAATCAGTCCCACAAATGCCATGACGATACCGCTTACCAGTGCAAGAGTTACAGCCGTATGAACGGTATCTGACATTTCCCGGTCTTTTCCTGCCGCATAGAACCGGGCAGCAAGTACATTCGCACCAAGTGAGATACCAATAAACAGATTGGTAAACACATTGATCAGTGCTGTGGTTGAGCCTACGGCTGCAAGTGCCTGACTTCCGCTAAATCTTCCCACCACTATGATATCCACAGCATTAAACATCAGCTGCAGGATTCCGGACAGCATCAGCGGCAGTGAAAAGGAAATCAGCTTGTCCATGATGGTTCCGTTACACATATCTATTTCGTATTTATTTTGTTTCACTTTTATCTTCCACCCTTTATATCCAAATTGATATGGGCTTCTGTAGAAGTCCTTTATATTACTGTTCGTAAACAGTTAGTATTTTTCAATGTTTTTATTCTGCAAGGCTTCCGAAATAATAGAATCCCTTGCAGGTATCCAGTTTTACTTTTACATATTTACCGATCAGATCCTGACATCCCGGGAAATGGACCAGAAGGTTATATTCTGTCCTTCCTGTGAAGATGCCTTTCTCTCTGCTTTCTTCCTCTACAAGGATTTCCTGAACAGTTCCCTCGAAACGGGAAGAAGCCTTTCGGCCTTTTTCCTGAACCAGAGCAAGAAGACGGTCAAAACGGTCTTTTACCACATCCTCAGGTACCTGATTCTCCATTTTGGCAGCAGGTGTGCCGCTTCTTTTGGAATAAATAAAGGTAAACGCAGAATCAAAATCGCATTTTTCCACAACGTCCAGAGTATCCTGGAAATCCTCTTCCGTTTCTCCCGGGAAACCAACGATAATATCTGTAGTAAGGGAAATATCCGGTACGGCATTACGGATTTTGGCTACAAGCTCCAGATACTTTTCTTTGTCATAACGGCGGTTCATGATCTTTAAGATTCGGCTGCTTCCGGACTGCATGGGAAGGTGGAGGTGATGGCACACTTTTTTGCTCTCTGCCATTGTCCGGATCAGTTCATCAGACAGATCCTTCGGATGGGAAGTCATGAAACGGATTCTCTTTAATCCTTCAATTGCTTCCACCTGTTTCAGAAGCTGTGCAAAAGTAACCGGATGTTCCAGTGTCTTTCCATAGGAATTAACATTCTGTCCCAGAAGCATAACTTCCGTTACACCGTCAGCCACCAGACCCTTGATCTCTTCTATGATCGCCTCCGGTTCGCGACTCTTCTCTCTTCCTCTTACATATGGTACAATACAGTAACTGCAGAAATTATTGCAGCCAAACATAATATTGACACCCGTTTTAAAGGAATATTTACGGTCAGCAGGCATACCCTCCACGATTTCATCAGATTCCTTCCAGACATCAATGATCTGTCCTTCTGTATTTAAGCTTCTGTAGAAAAGCTCCGGAAACTTATGGAAGTTATGGGTACCAAAAACCAGATCAACAAAAGAATATTCTTTGTGGATCTTCTCAATTACTTCCGGCTCCTGCATCATGCAGCCAAACAATACAATCTTCAGTTCAGGATTCTTTTTCTTAATACTTTTCAGATGGCCAAGATGACCGTAAATCTTCAGGTTTGCATTCTCCCGGACTGTGCAGGTGTTATAGATGACAACATCTGCATCTTCTTCTCTGGATACTTCTGTATAGCCCATACGTTTCACGATACCGGCCACTGTCTCCGTCTGCAGGGAATTCATCTGGCAGCCTGCATTCTGGATAAAGAAAGCTGGCGTCTTTTCATATTTTTCCTTCACAAGCTCTGTACATTTATTGATATATTCTAACTGTATTTTACTTTCCTGTGTATTATTATTCACTATTGATTCCTCATCTTTCTGTTTACAACATTTCGGGGCACTCTTTTTATCATACAGAATCTATGGCTTTATGTCAAACGCTAATCTCTGTTTTTACATGTTTTTATTACTTTTTATTTTCAGAGACTGTTTTTCTTTGACTGTGTGACGGATTTATGCGTTTGCCAATATGCCGCTGTTTAGAGAATAAAGATATTCAAGTGGAATCAGACGCAGTTCTTCCATATCGTCCTTGCGGTATTCCGGAATCTCAATTGCCAGAGAGGGCTGACGGATCACTTCCGCATAAAACTGTTCCGGAGATCCCATCTCAGGTTTTGCTCCGGCTTTTTTGACTCTCGCACCACCTGCAATCCCTTTTTCCAGACGATAGCCGGAACATTTCTGTAAATGCCTTGCCAGTCTGTAATTTTTCTGATTGTAGGCAAAGCCTTTCTCCTGTCTGCAGTAAACGATCTTCCCTCTGGAATAACTGAATGTAAGCAGTCCAAGGCTTGAATATTCCTGAAAAATGCTGATCAGGGCACGAGTCTCATTCTCACTGGCAGGCTCCTGATTCACTCTTTTCCGCTGATAATAATTAGTCGGAAAATTTCTGCGCAGATCAATTCCCCTGGCATTACATTCATACTCTTCCACAGGCCTGTCCTGCATTTTCAGCATCTGTCTGTGGATGGGATTATGTATGGCACCATATCCGTATTCACATATCTCATAGCTGTCAGGATTCAGCATGGGGATCATACAGATACGAACCTTATCCAGAAGTTTACGAACTTCATAACTTTCTCCGATAGTCCAGTTGCTTTCATAGGATCTGCAGTAATCTTTTGCAATGGACAAAAGATATTCCGGGAGATTTCTGTCTCCGCTTTCCACTCCGCTCAGACAGATAATGCAGGTATCACCCTTTCCAATCTCAAGCATGGGGATCATTCTGTCATCATGACTTCTTCCGATCACTCTGAACTGGACAAAATTTCCATATCTCTGTCCGAGTTCCCACAATGCGAAGTATATTTTTTCATAAGTTCCCATCTGTTCTGTTGACATACATTCTTTCCTCCTTTTTGGCAAATGTTCAGCAGCCTGGATCAGATTCCGGATTCTGACCTGTATGGACGGCTGAATGGCTGCCTTATTATTATATATATGAAAAGAGACAGGCCATAAGACCTGTCTCTTAAAAATAATTGGATTATATTTACATTTCTTTTTTACGTCTTCTTATCAGTACGTAACCACCTGCAAGAACAGAAGCTGCAGCAAGAGCCAGCATAGTTCCGATCGGTGATTCATCACCTGTGGATACTGCTGATTTCGCTGTTCCGTTTGTTCCGTCTGCATAGGTTGTCGGAGTTACATCTGTAGTTCCTCCATCTGTAGTTCCGTCGCCGGATCCGGTTCCGTCTCCGTTTGTTCCGTTTGCACCTGGTGTGGTAGTGGCCTGTGTCAGAGGAGCTGCCTTGAACTGATAGGGCAGAACTTCGGAAGCATCTGTTTCCTGCCAGTCATTTCCACTGTATACCTGTTTTGCATATTTAATGTAAATAGTATATGCTTTCTCGGCATCTGTATAAATACCACTCTTGGCACCAATTTTCCAGGATGTGTTCCAGGTTGACGGGTTAGAAGACATACTCCATCCTACAGGTACCCATCTGACATCACCTTCTCCCGGATTATTGTTCTGTGTACCTGCACCGATTACCTTGAAGTCATAGAAAGTATTCGGATAGAACACAAGTGCTTTCTCAAATCCCTGTACAACACTCTCTTTTACATCGGGTACTACCGGAGTATGAGATGGTGTAGGTGTAACAGGACGTTCTTTTGAATCAGGCTGGAACATTACAGAGCCATAATTACTCTTATCCTTATCACTGATCACACATACATAAATATCAACATCATAGTCAGGAAGATCAGTAACTTTTGCTGTTACATTTGTATCAGCCTCAATAGGAGCACCTACTCTGGAAGTATCGATTGTCGGTGCTTTCTCACCACGTTTTACCCAGTCAATATAATAGGTACCTTTTACATTTGACTGGAACTTAATTTTAACAGTACCACTTCCTGACCATTTGCATTCTTTTCCTGTTACTTTCAGTTTTTCTTCTGCAGGAGTTGGGGTAGGGGACGGTTCTGTTGTACTGACTAAAGTTCCGTCTTCTCCGATTTTAAGGCTAGAATCTCCCTCATATGTAATCTGAGAAAGAACATCCGCCAGTTTCACATCAGTAACAGCGTCACCCAGCTTTACGACTGTTCTTCCGGCGTTAGCCTCCTGAACAGCAACACCAATGGCAGAACCTGTAACAGCACCGCTTACATTGATTACACCGTCTTTGGCAAGCACAAGGTTACTTGCAGCTTCAAAAGAATTTGTAACGGTATTTCCTGTAACACTTAAGGTTCCCTGAATATTTACAGTTCCTTCACTGTAAATTGCACCACCTGCTGCAGCGGAGTTGGCTGTAATCGTGCCATTCTGAAGATATACGTTTGCACCGGCAGCATTATTAATCGCACCACCATTTCCTGTCGTGCTGTTTGCTGTGATTGTACCTCCTAAAAGATATGCATTCGCACTGTTGTTGATTGCACTGCCATCTCCTGTTGTAGTATTACCTGTCAGAGTTGCTCCATCAGATAAAGCATAGTTACCACTTATCACTTCAACAATAGAACCAGTAACCCCTTCACCAGTTCCATCAACAATTAAAGTACTGTCAACAGCGCCTGTTGCCGCATCTTCTGCCGAACCTGCCATCTGAAGATTACCACCATTTACAGTAAACATGCTTCCGATAAATCCTGCCGCACGTTTAATAGTCGCATCTTCTGCTGCAACCAGCATAATATTTTTATTAGAAGGAACATCAACCGTAGCACTGATTTCAATATCACCTTTTACTTTGACGTACTTTGTCTCATCGGTCATATCTGCACTTTCAGGTACTGCCTCAAATGCTTCAGCAAGTGTTGAATAAGAATGTCCATTAACTATAATAGCAGATCCTGCCTCAGCAGCCTGCTCATCAGTTTCTTC
>ENA-OPFT01001272-OPFT01001272.1-human-gut-metagenome-genome-assembly--contig:-NODE-1272-length-12877-cov-3.475667_pt1 | contig 12877 bp, 9 predicted proteins | sample MGYA00241714_ERZ501560 | MGnify/ENA primary metagenome ERZ501560 (study PRJEB25962, sample SAMEA2042392) | human gut metagenome | biome: human gut; feature: human-associated habitat; material: faeces...
CATCTGCACCTCTCTTTATTAACTATTCATCTTAAAATGCTTCAATGCCTCCACATGCGGTATCATTATTTCAGACCTCAACATCCCGCGAACCCGCATAAACACTTGCTTTTTACACTCTTTGTTATTTTGCCATGTTTAATCAATGCTACTGTCTAAATTTGTCGTACAGACCGTTTGACTTGACTGACGTGTGACGGGTGCGCCGATATTTTCTAGCACCATTATAATGCAAAAACAGTGCAAATACTGCTGTCGGATTTGGTAATATATCGGTCCGCAGATTTGTTTTGGGCAGTTTTATGAAGGGAGTTAACACCCTCAGTGTCCGCTTTTGCAGTTTCAATGTCCACTTTACGTTTCAATAACATTCTAAAAATTCTTCCAACAACGCTCTTTTAAGAATGCGCCAATGACCTCTAGTGGCTCACCTTCATAATATTGCACCAATAACTTCTTAAATTCCGGTACATCCTTTTCCGGTATAACTAAAAATCCCATACCTTGTGCAATCAGATAATGATTGGCAAAAATAACCGATGCTCGCTTATTTCCATCTTTGAACACCTGCGTTTTCATACAGTACATACATAACTCAATCGCTATCTCTATTGGCTCTTTATCCTGACTTCTAATTTCATCTATTCGCTCGATAACCACTGTTTCAATAGGTAATGGTGGTACATAGCTTGTTCCGCCTATCTGCACAGGAATACCACGAATACGACCTCCATCATAAAAGAAACCTTCATTAACCAACTTTGCAATATGACAAAGCATATGATAATTACTTTCACTCTGAATCACATCTCTATCTAAGATAAATTCCCAGGCGTGTTTCAAATTAAGAATCTTCTGCACATCCGTAGCCGATACCCCATGGACTTGTCCATTCTCGATAATATCCTCCGTTTGCGGAAATGTCGTTGCGACACCTTCTAACACTGCCTGATCATAAATGTTCGTTTTCAAATTTGCTCTGGCAAAATCCAAATTTTGTAATACTCTCGCTGAAAGTTCTTTATCTTCGTAACCAAGTGCCGCTAAATCTTTATTGATTTTACGAATGGCTTTATTTAAATCTTTGCGTTCCTTGGCATTACGCAAAAGCAACTGATATAGTTCATCTGAATATACGTCTACATAAGTAGAGGTCAATTTACCTGCTACTCGCTTACGCATATACAAGTATTTTGAACCATTTGATTCCTTAATTTCCGGATTTCCATCATATGGCATCAGATTAAGCCTCGCCTGTATATCCGCTTTTTGCTGTAATAATTCTTGAATTTCTGAATAATTTGCTCCCATTCATTTCACCTCTCTCTTTTTAGGGAACTTTTATGCTATATATTTTATTAAAAAGTTCCCTAATTATCAAGAATTATTTAGGGAACTTTTTGACATGTTGTTTGTCACAAAAGTTCCCATTATTACCAGAGACGGCTTTGATTTCCCGGTGTATTTTATTGCACTTAAAATAAGTTAGCAACTGAAGGTACATGACTGAAAGGAGGTGCTCCGATGCCGGAATACACATGGGACATGAAGGGATATGCCTCTAAATATGGATTTTATACCAGTGAAAACTTGTCTCGCCGAGAAGCAGAGCGCACCTTACAGTTAGAACCGGAACCGCCTAAAGAATCTGATTTGAACAACTATATCATCCAGGCACAACAGCAGAAGGATTTACGCTATTTGTCCTTCTTTCTGCATCACTATGAAAAGATGCTCAATGGACGAATTTATAGCTTTTGGCGCAGTGATGGCAACGAGCGATATGATCCAGAGCGCTTCCTTGACTATAAAATGACCTGTGTTGTGGCTGTGATTGAACGTTTTTCAGATTATGATCCCAGCACAGGAGCTGACTTTACAACCTATTTGTATCCTTTTATCACAGATGCTCTTCTTTCTTGTCGTATGCTGGAAGGAAGCTGGTCTGTGGATTCTCTGGACCAATACAAGAAAATCCGAGGAATTGCATGGAAATACCGCACATCGGGAGAATACACAAAGAAAACCATCTCCGAATATGCGGCTGAAAAGAACTGCAAGCAGGAAACGGCTGCTGAATATCTGAATGCTGCAAAAGGGATTCGCAGCCGCCAGTCATTCTATGTTTCCCGACAAGATGAAGACAGCGAGGAAACCGGCGAAGATGTCAGTCGAGACGATTACTGGGACTATGCCGAAATCCTCTGGAATGGTATCAAAGCCGAAGCCATTCAAAAAGCCTTCGATGCTCTTGACTATCGAGAACAAACGTTATTGGAAAAACGCAACGCTATCTGTATGCGCTGCGGCAGAGTAAGTCCCATGAGCAGCCGTTTTTCCTTTGAGGAGCTTGCTACTCTGTTTGAAGGAAGCGGAACCAGCGGTGCGGAACGTGCATATCGCAAGGCGCTGGACAAACTCACCACTATTTTGGTAGAAGAGGGTATTCTGCACGCTGTGCGTCTAAAACGCAAAAACATTACCAGAAAAAAAGAAATCGCCACCGCAATCTATCTGTATCAGGTAGACTACGATGGCGAATGGGGTGAAATATATTTTGACTTTGTGAACCGGACAACGGAAATCCGAAAACTTGCAGAATGGGATCGAATGATAAGTAAAGTATTCTCTAAAAAAGCAATTTGTTACATACAAACTCATCCCTTATTAGTCAACTTAAAAGAGATCGTAATTTCATTCTTTTTGTAAGAAAAATCACGAATTTTGCATTGAACAAATTCGTTCAAACGAATATAATGGAAATGACAATTGTTTGCTTTTACTGGAGGTGGATTCAATGTTGAATGGCTATATTACAACGCAAGAAGCTGCGCAGAAATGGAACATAAGCGCCCGACAAGTCCAAATCCTTTGTAAGAATAATCGCATAGAAGGCGCTGTACAGATCAATAGAATATGGCTGATACCTGCCAATGTCAGCAAACCTACAAACACCTATAAACATCAATCACAGAGTTTATAAATTACAATCGCAGTCATAAACAGAGGGAGGGCTGCTGTTTTGAAAAAGAAAGAAGCAAGTGCAAGAATTAAAATCGATCATCTGTTAGAAGAAGCTGGCTGGCGTTTCTTTGATGATGAAAACGGACCTGCAAACATACAGCTGGAACCCAATGTCAAAATGTCCAAAGCTGATTTGACAGGCCTGGGCGAAAATTTTGATAAGGTAAAGAATGGCTTTGTGGATTTTCTGCTCCTTGATGATAAAGGTAAGCCGTTTATCGTGCTGGAAGCAAAAGCGGAGGATAAAGATCCCCTGGTCGGTAAGGAGCAGGCCAGAGAATATGCCAAGTCGCTTTATCTCAAGTATGTGATCCTCTCCAACGGAAATCAGCATTATTTCTGGAATATTTACAAAGGAAACCCGCAACTTATCACGGCTTTCCCCAGCTATGAAAGCATTCGGGAAAGCAAAGCTATGAATGCTGACCCAGCGAAACTATATTCTGAGGAAATTGGTGCAGATTATATTGCCGTAATCAAAAATCCTCGATATATGGAGGCACCCGAGTACATAAATCCGGAAACTCGTCAGCAATTTTTATATGATAATGGACTGCGTTTTCTCCGTCAGTATCAGATCAATGCGTTGAAAGCTTTGCAGGAATCTGTGCGACGTGGAAATCAGAGATTTCTGTTTGAGATGGCAACCGGTACAGGTAAGACTCTCACTTCTGCTGCCGTAATTCGTCTTTTCTTGCGCAGCGGAAATGCGAATCGAGTGCTTTTCCTGGTGGATAGAATCGAGCTTGAAAATCAGGCTAAGAAAAACTTCCAGAATTATCTTGCTCCTGACTATCACACAGTTATCTTCAAGGAGAACGTAGATGATTGGCGGAAAGCGGAGGTTGTCGTTTCCACCGTACAAACGCTTATGTTCAACAATAAGTACAAGCGTTTTTTTAAGCCTACCGACTTTTCACTTATCATTGCCGATGAAAGTCATCGTTCCATCAATGGAAACAGCCGTGCTGTATTCGAGTATTTTCTCGGCTATAAGCTGGGACTGACGGCTACGCCCAAAGACTATATCAAGAATATTGATGTAGAAAAGCTAAAAGCAACTGATCCACGGGCATGGGAAAAACGGCAACTGCTGGATAGCTATAAAACCTTTGGCTGTGAAAGCGGCGAACCAACATACCGCTATTCGCTGCTGGATGGTGTTCGGGATGGCTATTTGATCAATCCCACAGTAGTGGACGCCAGAACTGATATTACAACAAAATTATTGGCAGATGAAGGTTATGCCGTGATTTCGCAAGGGGATGAAGCGGACGAAGAACAGGAAGAAACATACTTTGCCCGTGACTTTGAAAAGAAGTTTTTCTCCGAAGAAACCAACAAGATGTTTGTCAAAACTTTTATGGACAATGCACTCCGTGACCCGATTACCGGAGAAATTGGCAAAGGCATCATCTTCTGCGTAAGCCGCAAACATGCAGCAAAAATCACACAGCTGCTGAACGTGTATGCGGATATGATGTTCCCCGGCAAATACTGTTCGGATTTTGCTATGCAGATCACATCAGACGTTATGAACGCACAGACCTATACAATCAACTTCCAGAACAATAATCTGAGCGGAACAACCAGTTTCCTGGAAGGGTATAAATCATCCAAGACCAGAATCTGTGTCACAGTGGGCATGATGACAACCGGGTATGACTGCGAAGATTTGCTGAACATCGGGTTGCTGCGCCCGATCTTCTCTCCCACAGACTTTATTCAGATCAAGGGCCGTGGTACACGAAAACATGATTTCATCTTCAAAGAGCGAAACGGCGGTCAGGAAATCGTCCATAAATACCCCAAGGAAACATTCAAGCTATTCGACTTCTTTGGGAACTGCGAATATTTTGAAGAAAAGTTTGATTATGATGAAGTCTTAGCGCTGCCCCGATTCCAAGGCAGTAGTGTGTCGTCTGGCACTCCACCTGTTGATCCGGATGGGTATGAAAACTTTGCTCCTGACCCGCTGAAAACACTGGTGGAGACCAAAATCGGTGCTGAGGGCATGAAGATTGACCGGATGTACTTTGATAAATTCGAGGAGACTGTCAAAGAAGATCCGGTTGCGAGAGAACAGTATGAGCAAGGCAACTATCCCGCTGTCATCCGCTATATTGATGACCACATCATGAATCAGCCCAACGAGTACTACACCTGGGATAAGCTGCGGCGCTCCATTGGCAGTGATCGCCGCATCACGGCTCGGGAAATTTTGGACAAAATCTTTGGTGTCCTGCCCTTTTTTAAGAGTAAAAAGGAATTGGTAGAGGATGAATTTGAGGGATATGCCCTGACGCATAGTATTCCGTCAGAAAAGTATGCTGATGTAAAAGAATTTTTTGCCACTTATGTAACAGACAAAGATGTGCGCAGAGCCATCGAAGACCGAAAATTCCAGCTGCTTGGAACGGACATCAGCACATACACTATGGCTGATCTGAAGCATTTGGGGCTGGATAGTATGCAAAGCGTGGTAGATTATGTTGCCGATAACGTTAATGTATCCCGCTTTATGTAGGAGGACAGAAAATGTTGACATTTGACGTAAAGCGCAAGATCAATACGCTGCGTGATATTCTGGTGGGCAAGGTGCCCGATCCCAAGGCGCAGGTTGAACAGATCACCATTGCGCTCATTTATAAGTTCATGGATGACATGGATATAGAAGGCTTGGAATTTGGCGGTACCCGGCAGTTTTTTACAGGTGAATATGAGAAGTATGCCTGGACAGAAATCATGAAGCCTGAAAACAGCGGCCAACAAAGGGCTTTACTCTATGCGGAAGGCATTGAGAAAATGACTACGAACCCCAACCTTCCCCAACTGTTCCGGGATATTTTCCGTGGAGCATATATCCCTTATCGGGACCCGGATACCTTGAATATGTTCCTCAAAGAAGTCAGCGACTTCTCGTATGACAACAGCGAGGATTTGGGCAATGCCTTTGAATATCTGCTGTCCATCATGGGCAGCCAGGGGGATGCCGGTCAGTTCCGCACACCCCGACACATCATCGACATGATGGTGGAAATCGTAGACCCAAAGAAGAACGAAACCATTCTGGACCCTGCCTGTGGTACAGCCGGTTTCTTAATCAGCGCTTATCGTCACATTTTGGCACAGAACAAGGATGAAGATGGCAAAAGCACGCTGACCGCTGATGACCGAAAGCGTTTGACAGAAAACTTTGCCGGGTACGATATTTCTCCCGATATGGTGCGTCTGTCTCGGGTAAATATGTACCTTCACCATTTTACAAAGCCCAAAATCAGCGAATATGACACCCTAACCAGTGAAGAAAAATGGGATGATTGTTATGATGTCATCCTTGCGAATCCGCCTTTTATGACGCCAAAAGGTGGAATTATGCCCCACAGCCGCTATCGGGTAAAGGCCAAACGCTCCGAAGTACTGTTTGTAGACTATATTGCTGAGCACCTAAATCCAACAGGCCGGGCAGCGATCATTGTCCCGGAAGGAATTGTCTTTCAGTCTGCCAATGCTTACAAGGAACTTCGGAAATATTTGGTAGACGATGGTTTGCTGTATGCAGTAATTTCACTGCCTGCCGGTGTCTTTAACCCGTACAGTGGTGTTAAGACTAGTATTTTACTTATTGACAAGTCTTTCGCCAGATTGAAGGATGAAATTCTTTTTGTGAAACTGAATAATGACGGATTTGATCTGGGAGCACAGCGCCGTGAAATAGAGGGTAGCGAAATTCCGGAAATCATTCGCATTGTCCAAAAATACCATGCTGATCTTGAACCGCAAACAGCGGATGACGACATCCTCCGTCACCCGCTGGTCACCATCGCTAATAAAGAGAGAGTCGCAGAACAAGATTATATTCTGGTAGGGGAACGCTATAAAGTAGATAAGTCATTAGATACCACCTATCCAGTTGTACCACTATCTGATATTTGTGAAATCAATGCTGAGAACAAAAATCCGGCACTTGCATTTGGTGATGATGAGTTTATCTATATCGATATCTCATCTGTTGAAAACGGTACTGGTAAAATCGATTTTTCTAATAAAATTAAGGGAAGCAATGCCCCCAGCAGAGCAAAACGAGCAGTAAAAAAGGGGGATATCCTTTTTTCAACTGTTCGCCCTAACCTAAAAGCGTATGGATATGTTGAACGTGAAGACTTTGATTGTTGTGTAGCATCTACCGGTTTTGCGGTCATCTCTGCAAAAAACATGGTTTTGTCTAAATATGTTTACTATATGCTCTATAGCGAACCGGTACAAGCCCAACTTGCATCTATGATGGGTAAGGGTGCTTACCCCAGTGTAAATCAAAAGGATGTATCACAAATTCAGATTCCTTTGCCGCCATTATCGGTACAAGAAAAGGTTGTTACTGAGATTGACAGATATCAAAAAATTATTAATGGCACTAAACAAATAACTGATAATTATTTACCTGCTGTCAGTACTTCTGCATCATGGCCAGTCGTTAAACTAGGGATGGTTTTCAAACTGGCAAGCGGAAAAGGGCTACCTGCAAAAAATAGATTTGACGGCCCGTATAATGTTTACGGTGGCAACGGAATCACTGGAAAACACTCCGAATATTTTGTGGATTCTCCTACTCTGACTATTGGTAGAGTGGGAGAATACTGCGGAGCAGCTCATATTACATCTTCAAAATGTTGGATTACAGATAATGCACTGATGGTTACAGAGTATCTTACAGAAGTAAACCCTGAATATCTTGAAGCAATTATAAATCAGATTGATCTTAATCAATACGCAAAAGTAGGTGGACAACCATCCATCTCACAAAGTACAGTATACAATGTACCTATCCCTTTGCCCAACATAGATGTACAAAATTCAATTGCAAGTCAAATTAGATACGAAAAAAGCATTATACAGCAAAACAAAAAGTTGGCTGAAATATTTGTTCAGAAAATAACCGATATAATCAATAATGTTTGGGGGATAACAAAATGAGTCCTCAATCTTCCAACATTATTTTTAACAGAAATATAATCAAAGAAGCTATAGAGAAAATCGCACAAACAGTTTCCACCGATATTCCACATCCTGAAATACCAGATGAATTGTTTGAAATTTTTGTGTATCTGCCAGAGCTGTTCCAAGATGGAGATGAAGAGCGATACATTGAAGCTCTTTCATTGGCTATGCAGACCAGCTACGAAAATGGCCTGTATCAATTTGCGTACATGCAGTATCATATGCTCTTTATGACTGCGATTTATTTTGTCCTTCTGAAATTATACGTCCTACATCACGATGAGATGGAGCAAGCACTATATTATCTTTTAAAAGATCGATATAATGAGTTCTTTGGAAAAGAAAACACCAAGGACGGACAGTTGTATTTTGGAAGTTTTGCGGCTATTGGAGAAAGTGACGTTTTTAAGCTCCTACATATTGTTGGAATGGATACCAATTTAGAAGGCGAGCTAAAGAAGTTAGTCAAAGAACGAAATGACTACGCCCATGCAAATGGCCGGCTGCTCCTGACATCAGAAGAATTTTTTCTTGAAAAAATCCGGAACTTTAATCATTGTATCGACAGAGTTTTTGCACTAATCAAAAATGATGTTTTGCAGCTGTACTCCTCAACTTTGAACGATCCGGATTTTTACGATCCGGATATTCGAGCCTATTTAGATCCGACGCAGCAAGTTCAAGAGGAGATTACAAAAAAATATTCGTTGTCTCGTTTTGAACTAAACTGGTGTCGGAAATTTAATATCAAACAGTTGGAATCCAGCGAAAATTATGCAAGCAAAAAGGAGCTTCATATCGCTCTAAGCAAGTACTATAAAGAGCTTAAAAGTGAGATCTAAAGATTCATCTAATGCTACAAATAATAGGAGGTGATTTTTTGGAAGCAGAAGAACGAAAAACAGCTATGAGCCACGATGAAATGCAGGATTATTGGAAAACGCTGTGCTCATTTACAGGCGAAGATATACCAAATGAAGTTAATCAGCTAATGGCGAAAATTCGCTATCCAAGATTTTTGTATAAGTATCGTGCGGTGAATAACAATAATCTTGATGCTTTACGCTCTAATAAACTATTCTTCTCTAAAGCCAGCAGTTATGATGATCCGTTTGACACCTTTTTACATATTGATGTGGAGAAGATCCGTCAAGAATTTGATAGCAACTATCGATCCCCTGAGGCATTAGCAGCGTTAGCCAACGGGATGAAAGAAACCTTTCAAAATCAACCCGGCATCCCACAAGAATTTATTCAACAAGTTACAAATGTCGAAGGGTTAAAAAAGTTATTTGCAAATGGAATCACAAACCAATTTTTGTCCTATGTGCTAACTTTGCGATCAAAAATACAAGACGAGATTCTGTCCATTTGTCTTTCCGAAAATGGGTTTAATGAAACTTTATGGTTAAAATACGCTGATATGCATAAAGGCTTTTGCCTCATGTATGACCCATACGATGAAAATAGCTTTCATTGTGGTAAGCTGAAAAAATGTGAGAATTGTGGCGTTTATAAAGGTGGCACACGGATTTACCCAGTATATTATTCTAATACTCCGCATGATGCAACCAATTTTGCAAAGTTTGTTATGGGACAGGATATGATACAGCAGTTACAGGTACCTTTGCCGGATTTCATGCAAGCAGAATTGAAGCCTATTCCTTGGGAAGTCGAGCGGAATAGTTTGATTAAAAAGGAATGCCACAAATATGATGAAGAATGGCGGATGATCGCAAATGCTAAGATGAAGCTTCCAGCAATGATAGAGTGGGTTCCGAAAGGCGCCATTATTGGGTTGAGAACATCCCAAGTAGATAAAAATCTGATTATTTCCATGGCCAAAGAAGCTGGAGTCAAAAATATCTATCAATCCTACATTGATGAAACAAATAGCTTGAACGCATATCTGCTTACGGATGTATAAGAGATCGGATAATGCAAAAACACGGATGATCGCCCAGTGGCAAGTCATCCGTGTTTTTGTCATCAGATCATTTGAAAATGTTTCAGTGCGTCCATAATCGCCGCTTCCTTTTCTGGCGGACACTTTGGCACTTTCGGGTTTTCGGATTTGGACAGGTTATAATTCTGACCAACCTCTAATCCACATTTGCGCTTAATCTGAGAGACATACAGGTTAGACACCTTCAAATGGCACTTCTCCCAAACATAAGCTTTGATTTCCTCGTAGGTTGCCTTGGTCTCAGCGGCAGTAGCGTCCAGCTCATCCAAATCCAGGTCGATCTCTATGGTGTCGTCTGGCTTTTGTTGGGACAAAAGAACAACAGTCTCAACTTGCTGTTCATTAGTTCTGACAAATAATGCTCCGCTTTCACCATCGTAGGTAACAGGGAAGGTGAAATGGATCGTCTTTATCAGATGCTTGTCATCCCGCTTTTCCGGATACAGCTCTATAAACGAAACCATAGCCTGCAACAATGCCTTTTTATCCTCCGGCGACATGACATCGTAATACTTGCTGAAGCCTTCCAGCATTTCAAAGATGGATTTCTTCGTCATGGCAGATTTTTCAACCATAGCGATTTTCTGATCTACTTCATCAAGTCTTGTCTGTGCATCCTCGATCTTTTCATACAGGTCATCCAGAATACGATTCAGACTGTCTACTTTACTTTGATAGTGCCTATCCGCAATGTCAAGCTCCGTCAGTCTCTTTTCAGTCTGGAGCAGATTGCCGCTATATTTGGTGATCTCATTTCGGATTGCTGTCTGCTTCTTCCGCAGAGAATTTACATCTGTCTGGATATCAATCTTTTGAGAAATAAGCTCTACAAACTCCGGGATTGTCACCACGGAGGATATAACCTCTTTCACCTCGGTTTCCAGTTTGGTGCCGCTGTAATACTTGTTGGCAAGAGAACAGCTGATCCCGTTTCTATCTCTTCCGGATATGCACCGATAGGAAATATATCTCGGATAATAACCTTCTTTTCCGTTTTTCTTTTTCCTTGGCGGCGCAGTATAACCAAAGATGTTTTTTCCGCAGTCTGGACATCTGATCAGGCCGGTTAGTGGATAAACGGTCGTACTGTCACTTCGGGTTTTTCGATGGGCAACATTCTTTTTCAGCCGCTCTGCTGCTTTTGCAAAAGTCTCCTTGCTGACAATCGGTTCATGCACGCCATCCACAAGGATAATCTTGCTTTCATCGTCTTGCTTCACGACCTTCGTTTCGTTGTTCTTTCCCTCAACCTTTACCGTATGGCGGCGACCGTAGGAAATCATGCCTGCATAAACCGGATTACTGAGAATGATACGAACGGTTCTGTCTGTAAAGCCAGAGATTTTTACATTTCCGCGCTGCTCACGCTGGATGTTTTCATCATTAAGTTTCTTTGCAATGTAGCTGATGCTCTGCCCTTCCTCTGTGTAGAGCCGGAAAATTTCCTTGACCGTTTCCGCTTCTTTCTGATATATCATTAGTTTTTTATCCTTCAAAGAATATCCAAACGGGGCCTGCGCTCCGTTCCAGAGACCGTTTCTGGCTTTTTGCTGTCTACCGGCAAGCGTCTGTTCATGAATGTTCTCAAGCTCGACTTCCGCGACAGCTCCCATAATATTTGCAATCATCTTGCCGGTAACGGTTGAAGTGTCGATCCCGTCCTTGATCCCCAAAAGACCAATTCCATAGCTTGAAAGCTCCTGAAGGTACTTTGCGGTGTCACTGGTATTTCTGGCAAAACGGGAAAGCTTAAAAACAAGAACATAACGAATGTTGTCCTTCTTGCTCCGAATATCCTCCATCATCTGCGTAAAGGCAGGACGATGCTCGGCATTCTTTCCGGATTTCCCTTCATCCGTATATTTCCCGACAATATTGATCTTGCGCGCTTCCGCAAAAGCTCTAATTTCTGCTTCCTGTGCCTCAAGAGAAAAACCGTCCACCTGTATCAAGGTTGAAACACGTGTATATATGTATGCATTTTCCATGGACGGTACCTCCTTCATTCTGTTTTGTCAGTAATAAACATCTACTTCAAACAGTATAAACGATGACAAAAAACTTTTCAATAGCCGCAGTAAAAAAAGAAGAGGGCTGGATGCCCCTTCTTGCATCCAGCCCTCTTGGTCTTCTTCTGTTTCCATAGATTTATACTTCATCAGCAGTTCGGCGATCATCGTAGAACAACGAATGAAGTTTACGTCTCTCATCAATTCATTGTTCATAAGCTATCCTCAACGTTCGTTTTGCAATCCTGTTGTTTTTCTCCTATAAGCAGCTACAATTTCCGGTGGTATGTTGTCTATCAGAGCATGAAGCTCACAAAGCTCCTGCTCCGTTTTTCCGTATTTCAGTCTGTCCGCAATCTTTTCCTTGCTGGCATCTTTTGCTGTTTGTAATTCCGCTTCCAGTGCGCTGTTCTCATCAGAAAGCGCTTTGTACGCCTTATCATACTTTCTGAGCTTCGTCCGCAGAGCTTCTGTTGCCGGAACATATTTGTCCAACAATGCCTCCAGTTCTTCCATTTTCGATTTTTTATTAAGAAGATTGGTATCTGTCATCAGTTTCAGTATCTGCTCCTTCATCCGGTTCAGATGGACAGCCTCCTTGAATACCCGCGGTGGGATATGGTCGCGTCCGGTTTCACCGGCACTCTCGCCGCGCTCCAGATCGGGGTATTTTTTGACCATGTGCTCCCAGAACCTGTCCTGCCACTGCGTCAGCTTCTTCTTGTTGCCGACGATTTCCTTGGCGGAGAGCCGCTTGTCCGCTGTCAGCGGGACAAAGCAAAGGTGCATATGGGGCGTTTTCTCGTCCATATGCACCACGGCGGATATAATGGTTTTGGGATCCTGGTGTTCCCGGATAAAATCCAGCGCCTCCTGAAAA
>ENA-OPFT01001273-OPFT01001273.1-human-gut-metagenome-genome-assembly--contig:-NODE-1273-length-12862-cov-2.589365_pt1 | contig 12862 bp, 10 predicted proteins | sample MGYA00241714_ERZ501560 | MGnify/ENA primary metagenome ERZ501560 (study PRJEB25962, sample SAMEA2042392) | human gut metagenome | biome: human gut; feature: human-associated habitat; material: faeces...
TTTTTTATACCACAATGTTATCATCATAATACATTATGACCAATCATTGTGACACTTTTTTTTGTCCGTGTAAGAGATTAGTTATATCTTTGTAGCATAAACAGATAAATCAGACTCCAATATGGGATTTTTTAATTTTTTCTCGAAAGAAAAGAAGGAAACTTTAGACAAAGGATTGTCCAAAACCAAAGAAAGTGTATTTAGTAAGATTGCCCGTGCCGTAGCTGGTAAATCAAAAGTAGACGATGAAGTATTGGATAATCTGGAAGAAGTGCTTATTACTTCGGATGTAGGCGTTGAAACAACTCTAAATATTATTAAACGCATTGAAGAAAGAGTTGCCAAAGATAAATATGTAAACACTCAGGAACTGAACAAGATTCTCCGTGAAGAGATAGCGGCATTATTGACTGAAAATAACACGGTGGATTCGGATGATTTCACTGTTCCGGAAGGTAAGAAGCCCTATGTCATCATGGTGGTAGGTGTAAACGGTGTGGGTAAAACTACAACCATTGGCAAATTGGCATATCAATTTAAGAAGGCGGGCAAATCCGTCTATTTGGGTGCCGCTGATACATTCCGTGCTGCCGCCGTAGAACAATTGGATATTTGGGGAGAAAGAGTAGGAGTGCCTGTTATTAAACAGAAAATGGGATCAGATCCCGCATCCGTAGCTTTTGATACCTTAAGCTCTGCCGTAGCTAATAATGCAGATGTAGTAATTATTGATACCGCAGGTCGTCTTCACAATAAAGTAGGTTTGATGAACGAGCTTACTAAAATCAAGAATGTGATGAAGAAAGTTGTTGCGGACGCACCTCACGAAGTATTGCTGGTTTTAGACGGTTCTACCGGTCAAAACGCATTTGAACAAGCAAAACAGTTTACTTTGGCTACAGAAGTTACTGCTATGGCAATTACCAAATTGGACGGAACAGCCAAGGGGGGCGTTGTAATTGGCATCTCAGAGCAGTTCAAAATTCCCGTAAAATATATTGGATTGGGCGAAGGTATTGAAGACATGCAGGTATTCCGCAAAAAAGAATTTGTAGACTCACTATTTGGAGAGACTGAATAATAAATGAAACGTAACACAATAGATATCATCACCTTAGGGTGTTCCAAAAACTTAGTAGACTCAGAAAAGCTGATGCGTCAGCTGGAAGCAAACGGTTATAAAGTAACTCATGATTCCGATAAACCGCAAGGAGAAATCGCAGTTATTAATACATGTGGTTTTATCGGCGATGCCAAAGAGGAATCGATCAATATGATATTGGAATTTTGTCAGGCCAAAGAAGAAGGAAAACTCAAAAAACTATATGTAATGGGTTGCCTTTCAGAAAGATATCTAAAAGAATTGGCATTGGAAATTCCTCAAGTAGACAAATTCTATGGTAAGTTTAATTGGAATGAGTTACTGGCAGATTTAGGCAAAGCATACAAGGCAGAATTTACCATTGAACGGACATTAACCACTCCTCATCACTATGCTTATCTGAAAATATCAGAAGGCTGTGACCGTAAATGTTCTTATTGTGCCATTCCTATTATTACAGGACGCCACATTTCACGTCCGATGGAGGAGATTATTGATGAAGTGAAACTACTTGTATCCGAAGGAGTAAAGGAGTTCCAAATTATAGCCCAAGAATTGACTTACTACGGCGTAGATCTATATAAAAGTCAGAAATTGCCCGAACTCATCGAAAGAATTGCTAATGTTCCCGGTGTAGAATGGATACGTTTACACTATGCATATCCGGCGCATTTCCCGGAAGAATTATTCCGTGTTATGCGCGAACACGATAATGTATGCAAATATATGGATATCGCCCTGCAACACATTAGTGACAATATGCTGAATAAAATGCGCCGACACGTAAGTAAAGCGGAAACCTACGAATTAATCGAAAAATTTCGTCGGGAAGTACCCGGTATTCACTTACGTACAACATTAATGGTAGGACATCCCGGCGAGGCTGAAGAAGATTTTGAAGAATTAAAAGAATTCGTCAAAAAAGTACGATTTGACCGGATGGGGGCCTTTGCATACTCAGAAGAAGAAGGAACATTCGCCGCTAAAGAATACGAAGATTCCATTTCTCATGAAGTGAAACAACAGCGTTTGGATGAATTAATGGCACTCCAGCAGGAAATAGCCGGCGAACTGAGCCAAACGAAAATAGGTAAAGAATTCAAAGTCATTATAGACCGGAAGGAAGGAGATTACTACATAGGCAGAACCCAGTTTGACTCTCCTGAGGTAGATCCTGAGGTCTTGATAAAAGTTGATGACGAGTACTTAAAAATAGGTGAATTCTATAAAGTGAAAATTACAGCCGCCGATGATTTTGACCTATACGCCAGCATTTTATAGGCTTTTTCCCATATAAAGTTTGGATAATGTTTGTTTTTTTACTAATATAGCAACCAAATTAACACTTTAAGCTTTGAATAACAAAGAATTTATATCTGAACTATCACGTAAACTAGGATATACAAATAAAGATACATCACAATTGGTATCCTCAGTCATTGGTGTTATGACCCAAGAATTGCAAGATGGCAACAACATTGTAATTCAGGGATTTGGTACGTTTGAGGTTAAGAAAAAATTGGAAAGAATTTCTATTAACCCGGCTACTCAACAACGTATGCTGATTCCCCCCAAGTTAGTGCTGACTTACAAACCCAGCGTAACCTTAAAAGAAAAGTTTAAATAAAATAGCCCTTATTTATAATATTATCATGAGCGAGAAAGTAACCATACAAGATATCATCGAACTTTTGGCTGAGAAACACAGCATGACTAAAAAAGATGCTGAAATCTTTGTCAAAGGAATGTTTGAACTGATAGAGGAAGCTCTAGCTACTGAAAAGTATGTAAAGGTTAAAGGACTAGGTACGTTTAAACTCACAGAGGTGGAGAGTCGTGAAAGTGTAAACGTAAATACGGGGGAAAGAATTGAAATACAGGGTCATACAAAAATATCTTTTACTCCGGATTCCAGCATGAAAGATTTAATAAATAAGCCATTTGCTCATTTTGAAACGGTTATATTAAATGAGAATACCAAATTGGAAGATACCGAAACAGAAATAGAAGGAGAGGAGGAAGATACCGTTGACGAAAACGCGCCTAAGCCTAAACAAACAGTTGCGGCTAAAGAGGTTGAACTCATAGAAACGGAAAATACAGAAGATTCTCCAAATGAGAATCCCATTGCCGCTGAAGACACTATTCCGGTTATTGAGGAAACAATTATTGAAGAACCTGTACCTTCTGTTGAAATCACAAAGGAAGAGATACAAATTATAGAATCGGGAAAAAAATCGGAAGATATTGTCACTGAAGCAGAAAAGGATATTGTTGTTGAAACGGCTGTTCCCCAAACGGTTTCTCCTTTAGCAGAAACAATAGAAGGAAACAAGGTAACAGACAAACCTCAAGAAGAAGTTATGACTATTGCCGATGCAGCCATACTGGCTGCTCATAAAGCTTGTGAAGAAAAAACATCTTTGGAAATAATAGTGCCACAAGAGGCAACCCCGTCAGAAAAAACGGTAACTGTTACTTCTAATTTTGAAAAAGAACAGAAGATAGAGGAAACAACAGAAGCACAAGAAATCTCAGGAGAGAAAAAGAACAGAGTTTCCCGGGGAATTATTCTTGTTATCATTTTGATTGTCTGCATCACAGGTGGCATATATTGGTATTTGCAATCAGATAAAACTTCGGATTTACAATCGCCGGCTACAATAAAAAACACCCAAGAACAATTGGAAGAGGATATTCCTGCAATTCCGGTTAATGACTCATTAATGCAAGGTAAAGATACCGCAAACATATGGACGGATGTTACTAGAAAAGAAAACATCAGTCAATCACAATCTCCTAGTACGAAAAAGAGTTCTGGCGTTGCTGTAACTGCAAATGTTGAAAAAGAGACTTTAGCCGACACTGTAGAATATGACATAACAGGGACTAAAACTAATTACACATTACGAGAAGGAGAGAGCCTGGTAAAATTAGCTGTGAAATTCTATGGTACAAAAAAGCTATGGCCCTATATCGTGAAACATAATAAAAACATCATTAAAGATGCCGACAGAGTACCCATAGGGACTACTCTGCGTATTCCTGAATTAACTCCTAAAAAATAAGACTTCTTGTATTTTGCCTGCTTTCGACTTAAATAAAGCAGGCAAAATACAAGAAGTAAAAAAAGTGCGCTCAACTGATATTCTCACTCTACAAACCTTATCTTTGTATTTTAAAATTCTTTAGCCCAATAACCTTTAAAAAGTAGAGATGCACTTTACTTTTTTAATAAAAATTAGTTGCCGCTGTTAATTAATTACCGTAATTTTGGCTGCGTTAAATGAACAAGGCTATTTACAAGCCCGTTATTAGATCAATAAAGAAACAACTAAATAAACAAAATTATGGCTGAAGCAATTGACATTCGCGAACTAAACGAACGAATTGAAAGACAAAGTGCGTTCGTAACCAACTTAATGACTGGTATGGACCAGGTTATTGTAGGTCAGAAACATTTGGTAGAATCATTACTTATCGGTTTACTGTCCGATGGTCATATCCTGTTGGAAGGTGTTCCGGGTCTGGCAAAGACTCTGGCGATCAAAACGCTTGCATCTTTGATTGATGCCAAGTACAGCCGAATCCAGTTTACTCCAGACTTGCTGCCCGCCGACGTTATCGGTACCATGATTTATAGTCAGAAAGACGAACAATTCATAGCAAAGAAAGGTCCGATTTTTGCAAATTTCGTATTAGCCGATGAAATTAACCGTGCCCCGGCTAAAGTACAGAGTGCTTTGCTGGAAGCCATGCAGGAACGTCAAGTCACACTGAGCAAGGAAACCTTTATGCTACCCGAACCTTTCCTTGTAATGGCTACTCAGAACCCGATTGAACAGGAAGGTACCTATCCGCTTCCCGAAGCCCAGGTAGACCGTTTTATGCTGAAAGTTATTATCGACTATCCGAAACTGGAAGAAGAAAAGAAAATCATCCGCCAAAATATTACTGGAGAGAAAATCGAAGTTCGTCCCATTCTGAAAGCAACAGATATTATGGAAGCCCGTAAAGTGGTGCGCCAAGTCTATCTGGACGAAAAGATAGAGCAATACATCGCTGATATCGTATTCGCAACCCGTTTCCCTGAAAAATATGACTTGAAAGAACTGAAAGACATGATTGGTTTCGGTGGTTCACCGCGTGCATCTATCAATTTGGCATTGGCAGCACGCAGTTATGCGTTCATCAAACGTCGTGGTTACGTAATTCCCGAAGATGTTCGTGCAGTTGCTCACGATGTGCTTCGCCACCGTATCGGCTTGACTTACGAAGCAGAGGCTATGAATATGTCTTCTGATGAAATTGTAAGCAAAATCCTGAATAAAGTGGAAGTACCCTAAGGATTGTGTTCTGAGGCAGTTCTTAATTGCTTGACAATTAGGAAGAAACCTTGGAAACAAAAGGTTGAGTACAGAGTTCCACATGGGTGGGACTGTCATTCCACCCATGTGGAACTCCCGTTTCATCTATGTGGGACCACCATCCCACATGGGTGGAACACCAAATGCATCCGTTTGAAAAACCATTCTCGATAGGAGAAAAAACAGAAACCGATGCGCCGGATAAATAAACAACATAGTACGAACAGTATGGAAACAAGTGATTTATTAAAACGGGTTCGCCAGATTGAAATCAAGACACGCGGACTTTCGAACAATATCTTTGCCGGACAGTATCACTCTGCATTCAAGGGCAAAGGTATGTCATTCTCGGAAGTACGTGAATATCAGTATGGTGACGACGTACGTGACATTGATTGGAACGTAACCGCCCGCTACAACAAACCCTTTGTCAAGGTGTTTGAAGAAGAGCGCGAATTGACGGTTATGCTCTTGATTGATGTTTCGAACAGCTTGGATTTCGGTACGGTGAAGCAGTTGAAGAAGGATATGGTGACCGAGATTGCCGCTACATTGGCATTCTCGGCCATTCAAAATAACGATAAAATCGGAGTTATTTTCTTTTCAGACCGGATTGAGAAATTCATTCCGCCTAAAAAAGGCCGTAAACATATTCTTTATATCATCCGTGAACTGCTTGATTTCAAGCCCGAGAGCAAGCGTACAGATATAAAAACGGCTGTGGAATATCTGACCAACGTGATCAAAAAACGTTGCACCACCTTTATGATAAGCGACTTTATAGATGAAAACGACTTCCGCAATGCTTTGACCATTGCCAACCGGAAACATGATATCGTAGCTATTCAGGTATACGACCGCCGCATGGCAGAGTTACCTGATGTGGGACTGATGAAAGTACGCGATGCCGAAACCGGCCACGAGCAATGGATTGACACCTCGTCACGAGCTTTGCGTCGCGCACATAATGACTGGTGGATACAGCGTCAGGGAGTATTGAATGAAACATTTACTAAAAGTAATGTGGACTCTGTATCTATCCGCACGGATCAGGATTATGTGAAATCGTTGCTTAACTTATTTGCTAAACGAAATTAAAGAATATGAATATACTGAATACTAGCAAAAAGTTCTTGAAAGCTGGAGTTTGTGCAATTATGCTGATAACAGCCGGACAGGCACAGGCACAGCAGGTTACGGTAGACGCCAGCATTGACTCGCTGCAACTTCTCATTGGCGAACAGGCTAAAGTGAAGCTGGAAATCAGCATGGATGCCAAGCAAAAACTGCAACTTCCGTTCCTACGCGATACATTGGTAAAAGGAGTGGAGATATTGGATATAGCCAAGCCTGATACCCAGATGCTGAACGATGGAAAGCGTATGCTGATAAAACAGGAATATACAATAACTTCTTTTGACTCGGCACTTTACTATCTTCCCCCATTCGAGGTGATGGTAAACGGAGAGTCTTACCGGTCCAAAGCATTGGCCGTAAAAGTATATTCCATTCCGGTAGATACGCTGCATCCCGAACAATTCTTCGGACCGAAGACCGTTCGCGAAGTACCTATCACCTGGGATGACGTATCGGCCATCGTATGGCTTACCTTGCTGATGCTTGCTTTGGGCGGACTAGCTTACTACCTGTTTGTACGCTACAAAGATAACAAGCCTATCATCAAGAAGATCAAGATTGAACCGAAGTTGCCGCCACACCAGCAGGCGTTGAAGGAAATAGAGCGTATCAAGGGAGACAAAACCTTGCGTACAGCCGATCCGAAGACCTATTATACCGAGCTGACGGATGTACTCCGTACTTATATGGAAGAACGATTCGGCTTTAACGCTATGGAGATGACTTCATCCGAAATTATTGATAAGCTACAGGAAATCAACGACAAAGAATCTATCAAGGATTTGATGTATTTGTTCCAGACTGCCGACCTGGTGAAATTTGCCAAACATTCTCCGTTGATGAACGAAAATGATATGAATCTGGTAAACGCAGTAGACTTCATCAATAATACAAAAGTGGAACCAGACCCGAATGCAAAGCCCGAACCTACGGAAATCACCGTGGAGGAAAAGCGAAGCAAACAGGGCAGAATGATTCTGCTGGGCAGCATCAGCATCATTGTTATTGCGATTGTGGTAATTCTATATAAGGTGCTGAGTGGTGTATATAACCTCTGGTTTTAACAAATAAATACTAGGAACAATGATTTTTGCAAATATTGAATATCTATTTCTGCTGATTCTGCTCATACCTTATATAATATGGTACGTCATGAAGCGGAAGAAAACCGGGCCTACGCTTCAGGTTTCTACCACACGCATGTACATGAAGGCACCCAAAAGCTGGAAGATTTACTTGCTGCATGCTCCGTTCGTACTCCGTACGGTGGCTATCATCATGGTAATCCTGATCTTGGCACGCCCTCAGACCACAGACAATTGGCAGAATACCGAAATAGAAGGAATCGACATCATGCTAGCAGTAGACGTTTCTACCAGTATGTTGGCCGAAGACTTGAAACCCAACCGCTTGGAAGCTGCCAAACAAGTAGCTTCCGAGTTTATCAACGGCCGCCCCAATGATAATATCGGTCTGACCATCTTTGCCGGTGAGAGTTTTACCCAATGTCCGCTAACGGTAGACCATGGGGTACTGCTGAATCTGTTCAACAGCATTAAAGGCGATATCGCCCAGCGCGGACTGATTGAAGATGGTACTGCCATCGGTATGGGCATTGCCAATGCGGTGACCCGTCTGAAAGACAGCAAGGCTAAATCGAAAGTGATTATTCTGCTGACGGATGGTAGTAATAACCGTGGAGATATTTCTCCACTGACGGCAGCCGAGATAGCTAAACAGTTCGGAATCAGGATCTACACTATTGGTGTCGGTACAAACGGAACTGCTCCTTATCCGATGCAGACCTACGCAGGGACGCAATATGTGAATGTCCCCGTCGAGATAGACGAAAAGACTTTGACCGAGATTGCAGGTACAACGAACGGAAATTATTTCCGTGCCACCAGCAATTCCAAGCTGAAGGAAGTCTATCAGGAGATTGACAAACTGGAGAAAACGAAGTTGAACGTGAAAGAATTCAGCAAACGCGAAGAAGAATATCAGGTATTCGCCTGGATTGCTTTCTTCTGCATTTTGCTTGAACTTTTGTTGCGTAACTCAGTATTAAAGAAAATACCTTAAAAAAAGAAAGTCATGTTTCGATTTGCAGACCCGAACTTTTTATATTTACTCATCCTATTGCCGTTTTTGGTGGCGCTGTATTTGTATTCCAATTATCACCGCCGCCAAAATATTCGCAAATATGGTGATCCGGCATTGCTGAAAGGGCTTATGCCGACTATTTCCAAGTATCGTCCTGACATCAAGTTTTGGCTGACTTTTGCTGCGTTGACATTGGTTATACTGATGTTGGCCCGTCCACAGTTCGGCTCAAAGATGGAAACGGTGAAACGAAGTGGAGTGGAAGCTGTTATTGCATTAGACATTTCAAACTCTATGCTGGCAGAAGATGTGACTCCCAGTCGTTTGGACAAATCAAAGAAATTGATATCCAGACTGGTAGATACGTTCAATAATGATAAAGTAGGATTGATTGTTTTTGCAGGTGATGCTTTCACGCAATTGCCTATTACAAGCGATTATGTTTCTGCCAAGATGTTTTTGGAAACCATTAACCCGTCATTAATAACCACACAAGGTACGGATATCGGTACGGCCATCCGCCTGGCAATGAAGAGTTTTACTCCACAAGAAGGAGTGGGACGTGCGATTATTGTCATTACCGATGGTGAGAATCATGAAGGTGGGGCAGTAGAAGCAGCCCAGGAAGCAGCCGAAAAAGGTATGCAGGTATTTGTACTAGGGGTAGGTTCACCGGATGGTTCTCCAATTCCAGCTGAGAATGGTAGCAACAATTTTCGTCGCGATAAAGATGGAAATGTCATCGTCACCCGCTTGAATGAGCAAATGTGCCAGGAAATAGCCAAGGCAGGCAATGGAATGTATATCCGCGTAGATAATACCAACTCTGCCGAAAAGGTGTTGAACAATGAAATTGCTAAATTGTCAAAAGCTGATGTAGAAAGTCAGGTTTATACTGAATTCGATGAACAGTTCCAGGCTTTGGCATGGCTGGTGCTTATCCTGCTGGTGGTAGAAATGCTTATTTTGGAACGGAAGAATCCGCTTTTCAAAAATGTCAGACTATTTAAATAAGGAATGCTTATGTTACAAAAAACCTATATCACTCTGTTATTCTTACTTGTGGCAAGCTGTGCCTTCGCCCAAAAAACAGAAAGAGATTATCTGCGCAGTGGAAACAAGCTGTATAACGACAGTTTGTTTATCAAAGCGGAGGTAGATTATCGTAAGGCATTGGAAATTAACCCGAAATCAACAGATGCTATGTTCAATTTGGGAAACTCGCTCTTGATGCAGCAAAAAGCAAAGGAAGCGATGGAACAGTTTGAATCTGCTTCAAAAGTAGAAAAGGATAGAGATAAACTAGCACAGATTTATCATAACATGGGAGTTATCCTTCAGTCGTCCAAGCAGTATCCACAGTGTATAGAGGCTTATAAGGAATCTTTACGGAATAACCCGAAAGATGATGAAACTCGTTACAACTTGGCTTTGGCACAAAAGCTGTTGAAAGACCAACAGCAAAATCAAGACCAGAATCAGGATAAGAATCAAGATCAAAAACAAAATCAGAAAGACGACAAAAAGGATCAGAACAAAGACCAGCAAGAACAGGATAAGAAAGACCAACAAAATCAAAATCAGCAACAACAGCAGCAAAATAAGGATGAAATGTCCAAAGAAAATGCCCAACAATTATTGAATGCTGTGATGCAAGATGAAAAGAATGTGCAAGATAAAGTTAAAAAACAACTGCAAATTCAAGGAAAGAAGTTGGATAAAGACTGGTAATTTCTTAATTTTGGCAAATAAAAAAATAATTAGATAGCAATGAGGAAAGTAATTCTCTTATTCATATTAATAACATCGGTGCTCGGAGCATGGGCAGACGGAAATGTGACGTTTACCGCTTCTGCGCCTGATGTAGTAGTAAGCGGGGATCAGTTCCGGCTGACTTATACGGTCAACACTCATAAAGTCAGGGATTTTCGTGCACCTAATATCAAGGGGTTCGATGTCTTAATGGGACCAAGCCGTTCACAGCAGAGTAGTACACAGATTATAAATGGTAATGTTACTTCTACCAGCTCCATTACTTTTACTTATATTTTGATGGCTGATAAAGAAGGAACTTACACCATTCCTGGTGCTACTATTGTGGCAGACGGACAAAACAAAACTTCAAATTCCGTACAAATCAAAGTATTACCGCCTGATCAAACAAATGGTGTTGGAGGTGGAAACAATAGCGGTGGAAGAACTTCTTCACGCAGTCAGGTTGCCGGAAGCAAAATAACCAATCAAGATTTGTTTATTACCGCAACAGCAAGTAAGACTACTGTTTATGAACAGGAAGCCATCTTGTTGACATACAAGGTCTATACTTTGGTAAACTTGCGCCAACTGCGTGGTGACATGCCTAAACTAACCAACATTTATGTACAAGAAGTGGAACTTCCCCAACAAAAGACATTCTCTTTGGAACATTATAACGGAAGAAACTATAACACTACTGTGTGGAGTCAGTATGTACTTTTCCCCCAGCAATCGGGAAAAATAGAAATTCCGGCTATTACCTTTGAAGGGGTTATAGCTCAACAAGTTGCCTCAGACGATCCTTTTGATGCTTTCTTTAATGGTGGAAGTAACTATGTGGAAGTAAAGAAAAACATTGTTACTCCTAAGCTGACCATCAACGTAAAAGCATTGCCCGATGGCAAACCAATTAATTTCTCCGGAGGAGTAGGAGAGTTTACTATCAGTTCGTCTATAAGTACAAAAGAACTGAAAACAAATGATGCTGTAACCATTAAGTTAGTCATTTCTGGTACAGGTAATTTGAAATTGGTCAATACTCCGGAAGTAGCTTTCCCAAAGGATTTTGAAGTATACGACCCCAAGATTGACAATAAATTTACATTAACTCGCGAAGGTTTTTCAGGCAATAAGGTGATAGAATATCTAGCAATTCCAAGACATGCCGGCAATTTCACTATTCCGCCTGTCGAATTTTCCTATTTTGACTTAAAAAGCAATAGCTATAAAACAATAAAAACAGAAGCTTACAACCTAAAAGTGGAAAAAGGTGCAGGAAATGCAGATCAAGTTATTGCAGACTTTACCAACAAGGAAGATTTGAAAGTATTGGGACAAGACATCCGTTACATCAAAATGGGGGAAACTAGTTTAACTCGTAAGGGAGATTTCTTCTTTGGCTCAACAACATATTATCTATGGTATATCATTCCATTGGTTCTCTTCGTTGTTTTCGTAATTGTCTATCGTAAAAAAGCTATTGAAAATGCAAATGTAGCAAAAGTACGTACTAAAAAAGCGAATAAAGTGGCTGCCAAACGCATGAAAAATGCAGGCAGATTATTAGCTGAAAACAAACAAGAAGCATTCTATGATGAGGTGTTGAAAGCACTTTGGGGATACATCAGTGATAAGTTGAATATCCCGGTTTCTCAATTGTCTAAAGATAATATCGAGGACGAATTGACCAAATATGGTGTTGCCCCCGAACTGATTAAAGATTTCATCGGAACATTGAATGAATGCGAGTTCGCCCGCTATGCTCCGGGTAATCAGAATGAAGCTATGGATAAAGTATATTCTTCGGCTGTTGAGGTCATCAGCAAAATGGAGAATAGTATAAAACACTAAATCAAAGGAGATTATAACAATGACAAAAATATATTTCATTTTGATATTCCTGATAAGTTTTGTCACAGTTTACGCACAGAATGAATCAGACTCTGCACAGGTTGCCGCCCAAACAGAAATGCCACAAAATGCTGCTGTACAAACTTTCCCAACAAAGACAGAAGCTGATAGTGCATATATAAGAAATGATTTTGCAGCTTCTGTAGAGATATATGAGAATATATTAAGAAACGAGGGGGAATCTTCCGATATTTATTATAATTTAGGTAACAGCTATTATAAAATGAATAACATTGCCAAAGCTGTCCTCAATTACGAACGTGCTTTGTTGCTAAACCCAGGAAATAGTGATATTCGTTTCAACCTAGAACTGGCTAGAAGTAAAACTGTAGACAAGGTAACCCCTCCTAGTAAGATGTTTTTCGTTACTTGGACTCAATCACTTATTAATACAATGAGTGAAAAGGCGTGGGCACATACAGGCATTATCATGTTTATTCTGATGATATTGGCACTGTCTTTATTTATTTTCGGAAAACGAGTAGTC
>ENA-OPFT01001280-OPFT01001280.1-human-gut-metagenome-genome-assembly--contig:-NODE-1280-length-12802-cov-3.610340_pt1 | contig 12802 bp, 9 predicted proteins | sample MGYA00241714_ERZ501560 | MGnify/ENA primary metagenome ERZ501560 (study PRJEB25962, sample SAMEA2042392) | human gut metagenome | biome: human gut; feature: human-associated habitat; material: faeces...
ACTATTGAAAGCGCCGTATACCGAACGGTACGTCAGACTGTCTAACAATTAAGAAAAATGCTATAATAAAACTACCAAATACAGTATCGTAGGGGGATTCGTTATGGCATATATTGTTGGCACAGATAGATATCAGACAAGAATGATAACCACTTCATTAGACGACTTAATAAGTAAGGATAATTCTGTCCGAGTAATAGATTCTTATGTAGAATCCTTAGATTTAGAAAATCTGGGTTTTATAGAGTATAGCGGTAGGAATCGAGGACAATCACCTTATCGCCGATCTGATTTATTAAAACTTCATATCTATGGTTATTTAAATAAGATTCGTTCTAGCCGCGCATTGGAAACAGAAGCAAAACGCAACCTTGAATTAATGTGGCTGGTAAACTGCATAACACCTGATCATGGTACTATTGCAGGGTTTGTTCAGAAGAACAATGCTGCGTTTCATAATACATTACGAAATCTTACCCTTATTCTCAAAGGTTGGGGACTCATTGATGGCGAACTGATTGTTATTGATGGAACAAAGATCCATGCTCAAAACAGCAAGCATAATTGTATTACGCAAAGCGGTTTAGATAAAAAAATCGAATATGCAGAAGCTCAGATAAATGCATATCTTATGGCAATCGCTAAAGATGAGGTGCCGGCAGATGACCTTACAGATAAACTAAAAACCTATCAAGAGTTAAAAGAACAGTATCTTACACAAAAACAGGAATTAAAAGATGAAGGACTGGAACAAAAGAGTTTGACAGATCCTGATTCAAGAAGGATGAAAAATAACGGTTCATTGGATATCTGCTACAATGTACAGTCTGTTGTAGATGCAAAGAATCATTTCGTTGTAGATATTTCGACGACTAATGATATAAATGATCAAAACCAGCTTTATACTATGGCACAAAAAGCATCCGAACTTTTAGAAAAAGAGTCTTCTACAGTTCTTGCAGATACAGGTTATTATAACGGAACGGAGATAAAAAAATGCGTTGATGCTGGAATGAATGTCTTTATAAAAAAGCTAAAGCGAATAATGCTACAAAAGATAATGAATTTCGCAAAGAAAAGTTTATCTATAATGGTGAGACTGATGAATACACATGCCCAGCAGGAAATAGATTACGATTTTTTGAAAACACTTCGAAGAATGGTATGAAGTATCGCAAATATAAGTGTACAGACTGCAATTCATGCAAATATAAAAAAGACTGCACTACTTCTTCATCTGGAAGAACGATACAGCGTTGGGTACATGAAGATGTTCTTGAAACTGTGTATAATGAAACACTAAATAATAACGAGGTTTATAAACAGAGAAGATGTATCGTGGAGCATCCGTTTTGGACTATAAAAAGAAGTCTCGGATATAGTTTCTTTCATCGACGCAGACAAGAGAATGTTGACGCAGAAGCTGCATCTATGTTTATCGCTTATAACTTTAAGCGATTATTAAGCATGTTTTCAACAGAAGAATTAGTAATGAGGTTTGAATAATGTATGATGTAACAGAGGGGAACACATGTAATTCATGTGAAAAACAAAGATAAAAATGGTATTAAAAAAATCGAAGATAAAAATACCGTCTACATCAGACTGAATTTTTGAATTGTTAGACAGTCTGACGTACGGTGCTGTGAGAGGAGCTGTGAGAGGACGGCGGCTAGTCACCGCCTCCTACTCGCTTGTGCCCATGTTTCGGCCCTCCACATCATCACTCCGCGCATGCGTTGTGCCTCGCCGCAACGCATGCTGCCCCTCGCTGACTCATCGCCAGGCATCGCTGATGGTGTTCGTCTGCCCATCCTCACTTCTGCAGTATCTGCTTTTCGTTCTCCTGCACACGCCGCTCGAGCGCTGTATACTGCCGGAGCTCGTCCTCGGTAAATCCCCGGAACTTCGCCTGCTCGTAGTCACGCTCCGCGGCCGCGATATCCTGCAGCACCGCATCCGACGCCGGCAGCAGCTCGAGACGAATCTTCCGCGGCTCGCGTTTTTTCTTCGTCATTCCGTTCGCGTCTGCATCCTGTGCCTCGCCACGCTTTCCGAAAAGACCGGTCGCCTCGGCTATTTCCGCCGCTTCACGTCGTTTCCTCGGCACGTCGACCACTTCGCGCATCCCGCGTGAGACCAGCTTCTGCAGCGCGGCGCGCAGATCCCCGCGGCTCATATGCATCAGCTCCGCGAGATCCTTCCGGCTCAGCGCCTTTCCGGCATCCTTTCGATCAGTCGCCTCCACGGCATCTTCCCGCGCAGGCATCTGCGCTTCAGCCCCTCGAGTGAGCGCCTTTCCCGCGTCCTTCCGATACAGCAGCAGCGACAGCTCCGCCAGCGTCATATCATACTTCAGCGCCACCGACTCGAGATAGCGCTCGAGCAGCTTCCGGTCGCGGTACTTCTCCACGATGATCCCATCCTCCGAAATCACCTCCTGCAGCGCCTGGCTCCGCTCCTCACCGAGCTTCTGCGTCCCCGGAATCGTCGCCGGGAACACGAAACCATCCTTCGCCGCATCCACTAGAAAATGATAGACCTGCAGCCGCTTCCGCTCATACGCATCCTCATCCAGCACATGCTTGAAGAAGTCGTTGTAGCACTCGAACATCGCGAGTTTCATCTCCACCGTCCGCGCGAAGCTGATCTTCTGATTCACCAGCGAACCCTTCGTCTTCACATAATAGTAGACCGGCGTCCGCAGCGCATAGAACGTCGTCGCATAGCGCACATACTCGAGATTAAACAGAAAATCCTCGCACCAGCTGAGCTTCGCATCCATCCGGATCCCGTGCGCCTCCACAAGCGAGCGCCGGTACAGCTTATTCCACAGCACCCCATAGTAGTAGTCCGCCGGGTTCTCCATCATGAAGCCAACGAACGCTTCACGCCCGATCACCTGGTCCGCGTCGATATCCCCCTTCTGCGACACCATCTCTCCGACGACACGATAGAAATCCGCGATCACCATGTCGCAGCCCGTCTCCTCGGCCGCCCGCACCATCAGCTTCGTCGCATCCGCCGTCAGCCAGTCATCACTGTCCACGAACTGCAGAAACGTACCCCGCGCCCGCGCGATCGCCTGGTTTCGCGTATCCGACACCCCCGTATTCTCCTTATGCACGACCACCACGCGCGCATCCGCCCGCGCATATCCGTCGCAGATCTCCCCGGACCGATCCTTACTTCCATCATCCATGAGGATCAGCTCGAAATCCCGAAACTCCTGATTCAGAATACTGTCCACACAGCGCGCGAGACTCTTCTCCGCGTTATACACCGGCACGATGATACTGACCTTCGGCTCCATAGGCACCTCCATCAAAAAACTACTTCTAGTTGTACCATAAAACCCTCCCGTTGACACTCGTATATTTCTGCTCACTTTTCCCGGGCCAATGTCTCGGCCCTCCGCCTGCTCACTCCGCGCCCACGCGTCCGCACCCTCCACCTTCTCACGTCGCGTCCACCCATTCGCACTCGTTGCCTTTATCGCGCCCATGCCTCCGCCCACTACCTCCTCACGTCGCATCGAAGCACCAATTCCCTCATGAAAATGTCATATTACAGCATAAATTCGCTCATGAAAGTGTAATGAAGCACGGATTATTCCCTCATGAAAGTGGTAAAATACTGAAAAGAACGCTCATAAAAGTGGCAGAGCACGGAAATCTGAATGGTAAAATTCCGAGTTGTTGAGCTGTTCTTACTTTCTATTTTATCAGATATCGCCTACAGAGTCCATAGCTTCATAGCTCAAAACAGTTCACCCACCAACCATTTGGCTATGTAAAGGGGACGGCTTTTCAGCCGCCCCACCGGTCAACGCTGCGTTAATCAGACAGGTTCATCGTCCGATTCCGCTTCATAATCCTCGTTGACATCCACTTCTTCGTCCTCGTCACCATCATCCTCCGGCAGCTGGAGCATATCTTCATCCTCATCGTGATAATCCGCATCCGGGTCCGGCTGATTTTTCTTGGACGCAGGCTTTACGCCCTTCATCTTAACATAAAGATAACCGCCGACACCGGCTGCACCGATCACAAACAGAAGCAGCATAATCATCGGGAGCGGGGAAGCTTTCTTCTGCTCGCCCTCTGTTTTTTGCTCTTCCGATGCAGGTTCCGTCTCCTTCGGCTTTTCGGTTTCAGCAGGTTCCGTGACTTCCGGTTTCTTCTCCTGATACTTGGCGGCTTCCTCTTCATCCATCAGCGCAAGCAGATCGGCCTCATCCACCATATTCAGAAAATGCACATTCTGGTTGCCGTCTTTATCGCGGTCGATGATCAGATAGAAGGTGTTGCCCGCCTTTGTCACCAGTGTGATGAACTGCTGGCTGGATTTATCTTCTTCCTCTCCGATATCGTCCACCAGCGTCATATTTCCTTCCGGAGTCAAAGCTGTACTGGATTCCGTCTCATCCTCGGATGACATTCCGCTCTGCATCAGATCCAGAAACAGCTTCAGCGCATCTTCACTGAACATGCTGCTGTCTTTTGCAGAATCCGTGACATTCAGGTACTTTCCATGTGCATACCCGGTTTTGCCGTTGAAGTTTACCTTATACCAGTCACCGCATTTTTCGACAATCTCCACTGTATCGCCGGAATGCAGATACCCGATAATCTCCTGATCCATACCGGGACCGGAACGGAAATGCAGGCTGGTGATACCAGGCACCACCGTACCAGTCTGCTTTTGGGACTTTTCGCTGCCGATGTTGTATTCCTTGTCGCCCACCGTAACGATCAGGTTCCCATCCGCATCCGTAGAGACCTCATAGCCATCCGGCAGAACCTGCATGTCCGGGTCGATTTCGATGCTGTCGGTATTGTCCGTTTTCCCCGCATTTGTGCTTTCTGCTGCATCCGTCTCCTGTGCAGCGGTACTGACAGGCGTGTTCTTCTGCACATCATCGCCCGTATAGGCAAATGCAGTGGTCGTAAAGGTTCCTGCCGCCATCACGCTGGCAAGCAGCATTGCCATCATCTTTTTCATTCCATATCCTCCGTTTCTTTCTCATCCAGTTTCAGGTTCTCCGGGTTGGGAACCGCAGCCTGCGCCAGCTGAATGATGACTGCCAGCTGTTCCGGGGTCAGGCTCTGGGCATGTACCATTTCACAGATTTCGCTGTTTTCCTGCTCGTGGTACTTTCTGTCCCATTCCTTTCTGCGCTCCTCCCATTCATCGCGTTTCCTGCGGGCTTTCTCGCGCTCCGCAGCAATCTTTTCCAGTTTCAAGCTCATATCGTATCCTTTCCGGGCGAATAAACGCCCTATTTTTATCGAATTCTTCCCATGCAGTAGTAGTGCTGCCGCCAGTAGCTCGTCTCAATGGAAGCATAGGAAATTGGTGAGCCACAGTGGATCATCATCCCGTTGCCGACATAAATGCCCACATGGGATGCGCCGCTGGTGTTGTAGGTTTTCTGGAAGAAGATCAGGTCTCCGGGCTTTGCTTCACTCTTCGGGATAATGTCGCATTTTCCCATCAGACCATTGGCCGTCTGTCTGCCTACATTCCAGCCATTCCCGCAGTGATTGATGACCCAGCTTACAAAACCGGAACAATCAAAACTGGTGCTCGGTGAACTGCCGCCCCAAACATAGGGATAACCGAGATATTTCTCTGCTTCGGTAATCATCTTCCGGAATTTTTCATCCGTCAGTGCTTCGCCCGGAATATCGTAATCCTGATATTCTCCGCTGGAACCTGCGCCATCCGGCGTTGCAAAGGCAATGCCTGCAAACAGATCATCCCTATTGCCCCGGCACTCCAATGTGACTTCGTAGCGTTGCAGCTGGTCATCTGTGAGGCCGGAATTTCTGGCAACATAGTCCACACCCCGATTGAGCAGCGTTACATTGAGGATTTTATACTCATACTGTACCGTCACTTGATAGGTGTAGGTGTGTCCGGTTCCGGTGATCGGATTATAGCGATAGCCCACACGGGTTTCTTTCCTTGTCCGGATTTCTACCTTTTCTTCCAACTTCAGCTCATACTGCGCTTCAAAAATACTCTGGAGCCGTGCCTGCACCTGGCTTCTCGTATAGTTTTCAAATTCTACGGTCAGCAGAGAAGCAAGCTCATAGGGATTGTGACCGATTTCCGCCAAATTGTAGCGATACTCGTCATAGCCCGGATGGTCGGTTTCAATGCGGTCGATTTGTTTGCGAAGTTTATCTTCCAGCTTGGTATAATCCGTCTCCACGCCTTTCAAATCTTCATCTTCCGCTGTATAGGAAGTCCCCAGCACCACATTGCCGCCTCCATTGATCAAGACAGAGCAAGATGAAACCGACCCGGCAATCACCAAAACAAGCAGTCCCACGGCTGCGATACCGATGATGATATGCGAATGGCTCTGCACAAACTGAAATGCCTTTTCCGTTATACTGACAGTACCCTGCGCAGCTTTGGCTGTGCCAGATGCTGTGTTCTCCGCAGCGGCCGCACCTGCCTTCGCAGCGGCATACTCTTTTTTGATGGCCTGCTTCTGCCGCCATCGGGAAAAGAGATTGGAACCAGCCTGCGGATCAGACTTCATGCGTTCCGCAAAGATGGAATCTACGGCATCTTTATTTGCCTTTTTCTCCAACCGCTCCAGCTTTTTGTACTGCCGCAGCTTTCGACCATATTGGAACCGGGAACCAGCACGGGCTGCACCTTCCGCTGAGCCTTCGGTAAAATGCGCTGCCTCCACACCAGAATTATTATCCTGATCGGCATTGCGCACACTCTGATGCGCTTTGGCTGAAAGTGCATCTGCCGCAAGATTCCCCGGCTTCTTTGGCTTTCCGCCCTTTTTCCCGGAAGCTGCTGCATTCTTTTTCGCTTTTACTTCCTGCTCTGATTTCAGCTTCTTACTGCGCATCTTAGCAAGATCGGCCTCGTGACGAATCTGCCTTCGGTGTTCCGCTTTTTTCTTGCCGCCGTCTCCCGTACTGCTATCTGCGGTTTTGCTTCTGGAATCGCGAAGGGTGTTCTCCGCACCCTCGCGCTCCTGCCGCAGCTTGTCTCCGAGATTCGGATTTTTCTTGCCAGCCATTGCTTACGCCTCCTTTGCTTCCTGAACTTCGGTTAATTTTGTCGTCATAATCCGGTACAGTTCCAGATCGGTCGGGAAACGATCAACGAACGGCAAAATCACATTTCCGTAGAACAGCAGTCCTTCGCCTTCGCCGGAGTGAGTCACATAGGACAGCTGGTGCGGGCTGATATTCAGCTGATCCGCCAGAATCTGACGGTCACCGGCTGCCTGATTCAGCATATAAATGAAGTCGCTGTTCTCAAAAATGTTCGTCACTTCGCGGGAAGAAAGCAGATCTTTTACGTTCTGGGTGATGCCGGTGGGTATACCACCCCATTTACGGAATCGCTTCCAGATTTCCACGCTGTAAGCCGCTGTCTGCTCTTCTTTCAAAAGCAGATGGAACTCGTCCATATAGTAGCGGGTGGCTTTACCGGCATTGCGGTTGGCGGTTACACGCCCCCAGACCTGATCCTGCACCACCAGCATACCGATCTTTTTCAGCTGCTTGCCCAGCTCCTTGATGTCATAGCAGACCAGCCGGTTATTGATATCTACGTTGGTGCGGTGGTTAAACAGGTTCAGCGAACCGGTCACATAGATTTCCAGTGCCGTTGCCACATGGTGTGCTTCCTTTTCATCCTGCCGGAGCAGTGCCTCGTACAAGTCCTGCAACACCGGCATGTTCTCCGGCACCGGATTCTCAAAATAGGTCTGGTAAATTTGATGCACACATCGGTCGATGACCGTCTTTTCTACCGGCTGCAAGCCTTCTTTTCCGCCCACAATCAGCTCACACAGGGACAGGATGAAATCTGCTTTCAGGGCAATCGGATTATCCTCTTCCGAATAGTTCGCATTGATGTCCATCGGGTTGATATACTGCGTGCTGGAAGGGCTGATTTTAATGACCTGCCCCTCAAATTTCTTCACCAGTGCCGTGTACTCGGCTTCCGGATCGCACACAATTACATCGTCATCCGTCACCAGGAACGCATTGGCGATTTCTCTCTTGGCAGAGAAGGATTTACCGGAACCGGGAGTACCCAGAATCAGCCCGTTGGGGTTTTTGAGCTTTTTCCGGTCAACCATAATCAGGTTGTTGGACAGAGCATTCAGCCCATAGTACAGAGCCTCTTTCCCGGTCTGAAACAGTTCCTGGGTGGTAAACGGAACGAAAATTGCCGTGCTGCTGGTAGTCATGCTGCGCTGAATCTCAATCAGGTTCTGTGCCAGCGGCAGACAGCTCATCAGCCCCTGCTCCTGCTGAAAGTCCAGACGGCGCAGGTTGCAGTTGTACTTCTGCGCGATACTGGAAGCTTGAAACACATTGGTTTCCAGCTCCTGCTCCGTCTCGCCGGTGTTCATCACCAGAAAGGTCAGCAGGAACATACGCTCATTCTGGCTCTGCAATTCCTTCAGCAGTGCCTTTGCGTCCTTGCCGTAAGTTGCCAAATCTGACGGAATGATGTCCATATCGTATCCGGAACGGACAGCTTTCTTCTGTTCCTCAATCTTGGAACGATCCAGCTCCGTAATGGTGTGCTTGATGGATTTGATTGCTTTATTCTGGTCTACCGACTGAATGTGCATAGTCACGATCTGGCTGGATTCCATATCCAGAAAATCCTTCAGCAGCTGATCCGACAGGTCGGAAGCCGTGATCTGGAGATAGGACATGGAGCCATACATCCCGCCCATCTGAAAAATACGGTTCTTCGGAAAGGCAAAACCGGTCGGTGCAATAAAGTCCTTTACCGACAGCCCGCTCTCCGGCAACCACTTCCAATCGAAATTGAATCGGTCATGGTCACCCATGTGGAACATATCGTGCATCAGATGAAGCCGTTCCTTGCCGTTCAGCAATTTTGCCCGGACACCCAAGCGTTTGAAGTTGTTCATCAGGTCGATCTCGATGTGAATGAGCCTCGGCTTTGCCTGTTTCATGGATTCCGCCTCAATGCCAAACGTCAGGTACTTCGTCTTGGTCAGGCCGTTGTTGCCCTGGGCAAGCTGGCGGCGCAGCATGGTGCTGTACTCCGTGCGCACCGGATTGAAATGATCCTTCTGGTACGGAATACGCACCATCTTCTCAAAATTCGAGGCATCCGTAGCCATATTCATAAAAGAAAGCTCAAAGCGGATGCTGGAATCAAAGAAGTTCAGGAAGCTGCACCATTCCTCAAAGATAGCCGTCTGATCCTCCTGTTGTGCCAGCTGATAATTGATATCCTGAAACTGGATGGTTTTGGTGTAGTAGTTGTCCGTCACACGGCAGATACCGTCCGGGAACATCCGCTGAAAAGGAATGCTCTCCTGTGCCGAATGCGGAATCGTGCGGTCACCCCTTGCTCGGTCAATCACCGTCTGCACCTGTTTCTGCTCTGCGGCTGACAGATGAGACGGCATTCGGATGTCATCCTGCTTTTTATTCTTCGCTGTCAGCTTTTCGAGAATTTTGAACAATGCGATTTACCTCCATTTCCATGTCTGCCTGCTGAACCAGCAGTGCATAGTAATTTTTTGTTTTGTAAGGCCGCGTTTTCGGCCTCTTGAACTTTGCCTCATAGAAGTGCTTTGCCACCACTTCCAGCGGCTGACCGTCTTTCTCGTACATGGCAAGAAAGAAAAGCGGCAGCATCACTGCCATCATGCCAAGTGCAGCAAGGCTCAGATTCCCGCTGGACTTGAGCAAAAAGAAAACCGGAACGCCAATCAGCGCACCGGCTCCGAAGCAGAAAATCTGCCGTTTGGTCAGGTTCATAAAGACCTTGGTTTTGACCTTTGAAAGGTCACGCGGTACAGAAATATAAGATGCCACGAATCATGCCTCCTTCCTTAATGCGCTGCAAACACGGATTTTGCGAGGCTTCCCGTCTTAAACAGCGTAAATGCCAGCAAAACCGTATAGCCCATAACGCCCCAAATGCTGCTGATGATGTTATCCGAAAAGGACAGGTTCTGAATCAGAACTGCATAGATGCCTACACAGATCATGATAAGAAAGCCTTGGAATCCCAGCGCAAACAGGGAACGCAGGTAGTTTTGACCGGTATGGCTCTGCTCATGGTTTCCAAAGGTTGCGAACGGAATCGGCGCAAGGCTCACCATGAGATATATTTCCACCATTCGGCCATACACGATGACAAAGATGATAGCCGACAACGCCAGCATCGTGACCTGAACCACAAAGGTCTGCAAATACAGTCCCAGCAGCGGTCCCAAGTCCATTCCTTCCAGTGTAGCCTGCATTGCTGTCAGGGTCGCATCACTGACGGACGTACTGCCGGAAATCAGACCGCCGCTTCGGGAGATCACTTGCTGCGCCACATCAAAGACAGCCATCGTGATATTGAATGTGTTCGAGATCAGAGTCACTGCCAGAAAGGTCTTAAAGACCCATTTGAAAAATGTCCACGTCTCGAAATTTGCCAGATTGTTATGCTCGATGAGCATCTGGATCAGCTCATAACAGGCGATGAATGTCAGCACCATTCCGGCAATGGGCAGGATCACGGATTCCGAGATGTTACGGATCATAGAGAAAACCGCAGGTGAAAAGTTCGCCGGTGTGGTTCCCACATCGCCTGCGATCTGTCCAACCTGTTGGTTGACCGAATCAAACATCCCTGAAAGATTTCCCATGATACCGCTGATGATCATGCTCTTGAGCCAATCTGTGATCTGTTCAAGGATACTCTGCATGAGCCTCCTCCTTCCTTACGCAAACACACCGAACAGCTTCGCCATCCGGGACAGAAGCATGAACAGCTGTGAGAAAAGAGACAGTGCCGATGCAGTTGTAGTAAGAAACGCCATAGATTTGTCCTCCTGTAACTTGTCCGGCCTATCAGCCGGTGCGATTCTAAACTGCGGTTCTGCGCCAAACTTCCAACATGTGCACCTGCCGGAGAGCGCAGAAAATAGCCAGCTGCGGAGATTGCCTGCACCTGACTATGTAACAGGCAGCTTTCGCCGCCCGGTCGGAATCTTCGCTCCGACAGCTTTCGCTTAACCGAACAGACCAGAAAGCAGCGGCACCAGAGTCGTGCCGATCAGTGCCACGCCGCCGCCAGCCATCAGCTGCTTCATGCCCTGAGACTTTGCACCAGGGTTGTCGTTGCCGTAACCCTCCAGCAGGTTGATCGCTCCCCAGATGCCGAGGCCGGCACCCAGTGCGATAACGAGGGTCTGAAGAACGGTTACTGCGCTGTTGAAAAATGCCATAAATGTGTACCTCCTTGTACGTTGCGCCCTTATGGGCTGATGAATAGTGATTTTCCATCTGCATGTGCACCTGCAAATAGGCAAACATATAGCCAGGTCTCCAATCCCAATCAGAAACCTGGCTATGTAAAGAGGCGGCAACTCGCCGCCCCTTCTTATTCTGTTGCCAACAGCACACCTATGACATCTTCGTCACCGGAACAAACTTACTTGGCATGATCTGCATCAACCACTTCGTACTTATCACCTGGTTTGAGCTTCAGCCGATGGTCAAGAAATGCCTCGATGCTGAACGTGTTTTTCTTATCAGCATCGGCAGTGAGCTTGTAGTTCGGATGCTGGGTCAGATCATATTTATCTGACTTGAACGGTCTCACACCGCGCAGCTGTAAAATGCACTTACCGCCATCCAACACAGACAGTTCATCCACCGAGGCCAGGTCATGCCCGACTTTTTGGTAATTGGTGCCGTAGGATGGGCTATTACCTCTGGTATCGGAAGTGTTGTACAGATCAATCGTTTCTTTCCCCAGTGCCTGATTCAGCTCTTTCAGCGTAGTCGGCTCCGAACCGCCAAGAAAAATACGGGAATCCATATTGCCGATGATGGTATCGGCATTGTCCTTGTAGATTGCCTTCAACTGGCTCTGTGCCTGAAGCACCAGACACGCCGAGATTTCTCTTGATCGGATGGTGGCTACCAGCTTTTCCAGATTCGGAATCTGACCAATGTTCGCACACTCATCAATCAGGCAGCGCACATGCACCGGCAGTCTGCCGCCGTAAACATCATCCGCTTTTTCGCACAGCAGGTTAAACAGCTGTGTGTAAATCATGGAAATCAGGAAATTAAAAGTCGGGTCTGTATCGCTCATAATGAGGAACAGAGCCGTTTTCTTATCTCCCACCGTATCCAGCGACAGCTCATCGTACATAGTGATATCACGGACTTCCTCAATATCGAAGGGAGCAAGACGTGCGCCGCAGCTCACCAGAATCGACTTTAAGGTCTTGCCCGCCGCCAGCTTGAACTTGGCATATTGGCGGACAGCAAAGTGGTTCGGTTTTTTCTTTTTCAGAGCTTCAAACATCTGATCCACTGGATTCTGAAAGGTTTCATCATCCTCGCGTACTTCCATTGCATTCAGGAATTCAATCAGCGTTGCAAAGTTCTGCTCTTCCAGCGGTGCCTCATAGTGGATATAACCAATCAAAGCACAATACAGCAATGTCTCTGCCTTCGTCCAGAATTCGTCACCGGCCTTGCCGTCCCCTTTGGTGTTGGCAATGAGGGTTGTGGTCAGCTTCAAAATATCCTTTTCGCTGTGAATATACGCGAAGGGATTATAATGCATCGACTTTCTGAAATTGATAGTATTGAAAATCCGGATACTGTATCCGTTCTTCAAAAGGGCTTGGCCGCAGTCGATTACGATATCGCCTTTCGGGTCAGTGACCACATAGGAACTGTGACATTGTAAAAGGTTGGGTTTAAGCCAAAACCGGGTCTTGCCGCTGCCGGAGCCGCCCACCACC
>ENA-OPFT01001283-OPFT01001283.1-human-gut-metagenome-genome-assembly--contig:-NODE-1283-length-12784-cov-2.008563_pt1 | contig 12784 bp, 6 predicted proteins | sample MGYA00241714_ERZ501560 | MGnify/ENA primary metagenome ERZ501560 (study PRJEB25962, sample SAMEA2042392) | human gut metagenome | biome: human gut; feature: human-associated habitat; material: faeces...
ATGTTACGGGCTTCTTTTTAGAATGTATTTCATATTGGAAATGGTTTGTGGCCAGCGTGGTCGTACTTGCTGTGGCGGTAATGTTTTATTGTTTCAGGCAGACTCCGGTTTATGAGGTCACATCTGCAGTATATATTCAAGACAATAAAGGAGATAACAGCAATATATTATTGGAAAGCCTAGGACTATCTTCCTATAAGAAAAATATAGATAATGAAATAGAAGTCTTACGTTCGAAAAATCAGATAACAGATGTCGTCGAAGCTCTTAATTTGTACACGTCTTATTCTTGGAATTCTTTTTTGAGAAATGTTCCATTGTATGAAGAGACTCCGATAGAAGCAGTTCTTGATTCGATTGATGTGCGTTCGTTAAAGGCTTCTTTGAATATTAGAATAAAACCGCAAAACGGAGTATTCCATTTGGAGGCGAAGACTCGAAATGTGAGGGGCGATGAGGTAGAAATTTGTAACACTACGGTCGAAACTTTTCCATATTCCATACCTTTTCACAAGGGATTTATCCGACTAAGATATACTGGCGATACGATTCCTACCGTGGATAAAACGTTGAATATATCTTTATCGAATCCGAGAAGCGTGAGTAAGTCTATTGCCGGAAATTTGACAGTGGCTTTTGCTTCGAAAGATGCAACGATTTTGAAGGTCGTATACCGAACTCCGGTAATAAAAGCGGGTGAGGATTTTATAAAAACACTGGTCGATTTTTATAATATCGATGCGGCCAAGCAAAAAAATCAAGGGACTGAAAAAACGCAACAGTTTATTGATGCTCGTTTGGATTCTATTTCAAAAGATTTATCGGTTGTAGAGGCGCGAGTAGAAGAATATCGCCGTCATAATAATTTGATTGATATTTCGTCTGAGGCGAAATTATATTTGGAGCAAACCGGATTTACCGATGAGAAGTTGGCCGAGTTGGAGTTGCAGAAAAGCCTTGTCGATTATGTAGAGAAATTTTTATCGATACCTCAAAATGAATATATGCCCATTCCTGCGTTGGGAATTGACGATAAAGATTTAGCTAAATTAATAGGAGAATATAATAAAAGTCTGCAACAACGAGAAAGATTATTACATTCATCATCGGAATCCAATCCTGTTATCGTTGAGTTGACGAGAGATATACAGACTCAAAGGTCATTGGTACTGAAAGGTGTCGAAAGCATTCGTAAAGGAGTAGAAATTAAAAAGAGAGATTTATCCCGTCAGGATAAGATTATCGAAGACAAGATTAAGAACGTACCTCAATACGAGCGGGAATTATCCGATATTATGCGTCAGCAAAGGATAAAGGATAATCTGTATGTATTCTTGTTGGAAAAAAGAGAAGAGAATGCATTGGCCAAAAGTATGACCGTACCGGTAGCACGCATTATCGACGATCCGGATTCTACGGGAGAACCAGTTTCTCCTAAGAAAATATTGCTGCTTTGTGCTGCTGTTTTATTGGGCGTTTTGTTGCCGGCATTTGTGATTTACCTCAGAATGTTGTTATTCCCTGTGTTGAAAGATAAGAAAATGCTAGAACGTCTTACTTCCATACCTGTTTTGGCTGAGATATCTAAGAAGCCGGGAAATAAATTTTTTGTGGTTGAGAAAAAGAGTGTGGAGCCCATTGCCGAACTATTCCGATTGTTGAGGAATAATTTACAGTTTGTCCTTACTGGTCCAGAGAAAAAGGTGATAGCGGTAACATCGTCGGTAATGCATGAAGGAAAGACATTCGTTTCTTGCAATATGGCTTTGAGTTTTGCCCTAACGGGAAAACGGGTGCTTCTGATAGGTGTGGATATACGACGTCCTCGTTTGGCTCAGCATTTCCAAATGTCCAATATGAGGGGTGTTACTACCTATTTGTCGGGTGGAGATTCTGATCTTTCGGCTCTTATTCAATCTTCTGGAATTGATTCTAATTTGGACGTTTTGCCGGCAGGGCCTGTTCCTCCTAATCCGAACGAATTGTTGATGAGTTCTCGTTTTGAGCAGTTGGTCGATTATGCACGATCCCATTATGATTATGTGATTTTGGATACAGCACCGTTGGGTATGGTATCCGATTCATTTTTGTTGACCCGGGCTATCGATGTGGTTATTTATGTAGCGAGGGCTAACTATACGAATAAAGCATCGATCGAGATGTTGAACGCATGGATTGACAATAAGCGTATCAATGTGCCGGTTTATCTTATTTTGAATGATGTGAATATGAATTCAAGGACTTATTCATATCGCCAATATGGTGGCGGAAAATATGGTTATGGATATGCTTCTTCGCGGTCGGAATATGTTATTCCGTGGTATAAACGTTTGTTCAGAAAAAGTGATCGTTAATAGGAATGATTTTGAGTATAAAAGAACGGGAAAGAATTTTTATTCTTTCCCGTTCTTTTATTGGATTTGTTGAATCATCGAGTTAACCGAGCTGCCATTTCTTGTGCAAGGTTTCTACATTGCTCCTTTATAGCCGGAGTAATGCTTTGTTTCATTTCTATACAGCAGGGGATAGTTTCCCATTTCATGGATTCGGCGAATGCGGCGAGGTGTTTTATTGCCGCACCGGCCCAAGTGAAAGAACCGAAATAGGCAAACGTGCGATTCTTGATATCCCGTGTAGCAATCATTTCGGTGAGGGTTTCGACTGCCGGAAATAATCTGTTAGAATAAGTAGGGCTGCCTATAATGAGCCCCCGGTAGCGGAATATGTTTTGGAGGATATACGATGGGTCTTCGTGGGAAACATTGTGGAGTACAATCTCTTTGATTCCGTTGGCTGCTAGTTCACGAGCTATTTCTTCGGCCATCTGTTCGGTATGCCCGTACATACTGCCATAAGCGATAACAACACCCGGTTCACCTTCATATCGACTTAGGCGATCATAAATGCCAATGACTCTGGTTATTTCTTTTTCCCATATGGGTCCGTGTGTGGAACAAATCGTTTTGATTTCTATGTCGGATAGTTTTTTCAGTGCCGTTTGTACGGCTGGCCCGTATTTCCCCACGATATTGGAGTAGTAACGCACCATTTCGCTCCAATACTTATCCGTGTTTAATTGACTGTCTGTAATGCCTCCGTCCAAAGTACCGAAGCAGCCGAAGGCATCCCCTGAAAAAATCAATTTGTCTTCGTTAACGTAGGTCATCATTGTCTCGGGCCAATGAACCATCGGCGTAAGATGAAATGTGAGAGTCCTTTTCCCGATAGACAAGGATTCTCCGTTTTTAATACAAAGAGTATTGTCGTCTATTCCATAATATCCTTTGACCATTTCGAGGGTTTTGACATTGCCTACAATTGTCATTTGAGGATATTTTTGACGAATAAATTGTATCGAGGCAGAATGATCCGGTTCCATATGGTTGATTATGAGATAATCTATTTTCCCGTCCCCGATAATCTCGGCTATGTTGTCGAGTAGTCTATCGGTATAAGCGGCATCCACGGTATCTATTAATACATTTTTTTTATCGGTTATCAAGTAAGCATTATAGGATACTCCGTATGGAAGCGGCCAAAGATTTTCGAATTTATATTTACACCGGTCATTTACTCCTACATAATGTATACCATTTGTAATTTCTGTTATCTTCATAATCGTATAATTAATTTGATATTTGATGATAGTCCTCTTGTTTGTAGATTATCGCTTATTTGAAAATGATTCCAAAAATACGAAAAAATAGAAATCTTTGGGAAGTTCAAAATTTATTTTTTCCTTTGTAATAGAAAACCTTAAATGGTTATATAGTTTATTAACAAATTTGCTAATAGGTGCATATTGTACCAGAAAAACATTAAAATCATGAAAAAGTATTTGGCAGAGATGGTGGGTACTATGGTACTCGTGTTGATGGGTTGTGGAAGTGCTGTATTTGCGGGCAATATAGCAGCTGCTTGCGGTGCGGGAGTAGGAACGTTGGGCGTTGCTATGGCATTCGGCCTTTCTGTGATTGCTATGGCTTATACAATTGGCGGTATATCGGGTTGCCACATCAATCCGGCTATTACGTTGGGTGTATGGTTGTCTAAACGAATGAATGGGAAGGATGCCGCCATGTATATGGTCTTTCAGATAATCGGAGCGATTATTGGATCGTCTATTATTTATGCTTTGGTTTCTACGGGCGGTTCATCGGGAGTGACTACGACGGGAGCCAATAGTTTCGGAGACGGAGAAATGTTACAGGCATTCATCGCCGAGACAATCTTTACGTTTATTTTTGTATTGGTGGTATTGGGTGCGACCGATGAGAAAAAAGGAGCGGGCAATTTCGCAGGATTGGCTATCGGTCTTACTTTGGTGTTGGTTCATATTGTGTGTATCCCTATTACGGGAACATCGGTAAATCCCGCTCGTAGTATTGCTCCGGCTCTGTTTGCAGGAGGAGAAGCTCTTTCACAGTTGTGGTTGTTCATTGTAGCGCCGTTTTTCGGAGCTGCGTTGTCTGCAATGGTTTGGAAAGGACTGATGGGTGACAATAAGGAATAATATAGTTTTTCTACGATAAAATAAAGGGGCTGCTTTTCAAGGCAGCCCCTTTATTTTATGGATTGTAAAAAACGATGCCTTTAATATATAACCCTCCAATTTCTTGCGGGTTGTTCATATAGCCGTCCAAAGACAGAGGAAGTATGTATGTATTGTCGCCTCGGAAAGACCAAATCGTGTCGTTGGAATTTACTTTGTAGTTTTGTTTTTTTAGTAGGTCGACTAGCGGATAAACGGCGACAACGGTACTGTCTGGCCCCAATATTTCCACATTGTCGCTGTTTGTTCGGATATTTGAATTTTCATCGAAAAACAGGGCGTATTGGTAATCTTTTATATTTATGTTTTTGCCTTCGTAAGAATCCGATTGGTAGTAGGAAAAATAGATGCGATGATTTTCCTGTGAGCGATTCAATGCAGATGTTATCCCTTGTGTGAGTTTGGAAAATTGCATCGAGGAAACGGAATCGGTGAACCAGACTTGTATATCTTTTGCCCCATAATTCTCTGTGAGATAGAGAAGGTCATCTTGTAGTCGGGTGGCATCAATAGAGTCGAGCTGGGTGCACTGGGTTTCTAAACTGTCGAATGTAAGAAGATTGTTTGTCCCGAGTTTGTTATTTTGAATGAGTGTATCTATCCGCTTGTGCATGGTATACCGGGTAATTTCGCTGAATCTCCACGGGCCGATTGATGAGATGAGGAAAAGAAGAATAAATGAGATGAACGGGATTTTTATTTTTTTACCAGATGTAAAAATGGTATACAAGGCAGTCGTATAGCACCAAAAGTTGAGCAGCAGTATGTATAGGCGGTTAGTCGTGATACCATAGTCTTGAAAGCGGCGGATTATACCGACAGTCATTAAGATTAATAGTGGGAGAAGCAGTATGCCGAACCATTGCCTGAAAAATTTCAAAGGACGATTCTCTTGTATGCATAACGGATATAGTATAAAAAGGGTGATTGTTCCGCCTATGGTGAGAATGGAGACTAGTGCGGAGACCCAACCATCGGGAAGTTGCCACTGAATTATGATTTTTATTAAATAGGCATAAAGGATTGTTCCGTAGAGTATGAGGAGGGGTAATAGTATATATAAACCTAGAATTTTCCATGCTTGGGCAAACGAATGCACCTTTGTTTCGGTTATCGAGGCGATAGGAATGTTGCCTAGCAGATAGAAAGGAAAGAACAAGGTATAGCAAAGTACATGTATGTTTGAATACATCTCGCTTTTGAATTCACAGCCGAACAGAGTATCGGTAGAAAATAACGCCAGAGAGAGGCCGGCTGCCAAGACCGATGCAAAAAGTAAGCCTGTTAGTATTTGAATACACAACAGATAGGAGAAATTCCAAAAAGAGGTATCGGTGTCCTTTTTCAAAAAGGCAGCCCAAAATAAGGACGAAAAAAATGTTACGATAGGAGCTATGAAAGCAAGTGCCCCGAAGAAATGTTCGGGAGTATCGTTCGAAATGTAGCCGTACAAGCTCCATAATAGTACAGCGAGTAGGGATACCGAATGTCGTATAGTGGGGCTCAAGCGGTTCTCGAAGCAGAGGGCGATACTTGCAGCGAGAGGTAATGCGCCTACCCATACGTACCAATAGGAGGGTTCGTAAAGTATGCTCCCTTTTACTTGCTCATAGGGGAGGTTGACGAGTAATAGCAGAGAGATACACAACCCGATTGTTGCTGTTGCTGCGACCGGAAATCGTTTGAGCGCATTCAAAAGGGTTTCGGTGATGGATTGCCAACGAAAGGTATTTATTCTGTCGAGCATAGTTGAATGATGTTGTTGGTGAAGAATAAATCCCCTAAGTACACGCGTTGTTAAAAACGTACTTAGGGGATTCGGAAATATGTCAACAATGTTATTTATTGACTCTGAACTTGTCTATACCGTCTTTTAGGTATCCGACCGATTGTCGGGCGGCAGCGATACCTGCATTGATGTTCGCTTCGGCGGTTTGGGCTCCCATTTTTTTCGGAGTGAAGAATACTCGGTTGCCGAATTTCTCTTTTAAAGTGTCGGCAATAGTCGGTGCAACATCGGCTACATAGTGAAAATCGGTACGTTCTTCGAGTATGCGTGCCAGATCTTCTTCATATATCACCTCTTTACGAGCCGTGTTGATGAGAAGAGCTCCTTTGGGCATAAGCGAAAGCAACGAGTAGTTGATCGATTGCTTCGTTTCGGCCGTAGCCGGGATATGCAGCGATACGAATTGACATGTTTTATAAAGCTCTTCGGCCGATGCGACAGGCGTTACACCGTCTTTTTTCATCACATCGTCGGGGCAATAAGGATCGAATGCATAAACTTCCATGTCGAATCCTTTGGCGATACGGGCCACATTACGACCTACTTGTCCGTAGGCATGGATTCCTAGTTTTTTCCCCTTCAATTCCGTACCCGATGTTCCGTTGAAATGATTTCGTATCATTAAGATAGTCATACCGAACACGAGCTCGGCCACAGCGTTGGAGTTTTGTCCGGGGGTGTTCATTACACATACTCCTTTGGCAGTAGCCGCGTTGAGGTCGATATTGTCATAACCCGCTCCGGCACGTACTACGATTTTTAATTTTGGGGCAGCGTCAAAAACTTCGGCATCGACGATATCGCTGCGCACAATGAGGCCTTCAACATCTTCGACTGCTTTTAGTAGAGCGGCTTTATCGGGGTATTTTTCCAAAAGAACCATTTCGACACCTGCGTTGTCGAGAACTTCTTTGATTCCATTTACTGCAACGGCGGCAAATGGCTTTTCAGTAGCAACTAATACTTTCATGGTTTTTCTATATTAGTGTTTCTTCTCAAATTCTTTCATGGTAGCTACGAGGGCTTCGACACTCGATTTAGGCATAGCGTTATAAATGGAAGCTCTGAATCCACCTACCGAACGGTGTCCTTTAATACCTACCATGCCTTGTGAGGAAGCAAATTCGATAAATTCACTTTCGAGGTCTTTATATTCTTCTTTCATAACGAAGCAGACATTCATGATGGAGCGATCTTCGTGAGCTGCTGTTCCGACGAAAATTTTACTGGAATCGATAGCATCGTAGAGGATCGCTGCTTTTTCCAAATCACGTTTTTCCATCTCTTTGATACCTCCCATCTCCTTATAATATTTCAAGGTCTGCAATGCCGAGTAGATGGGGAGACAGGGAGGCGTATTGAACATCGATCCTTTTTTGATGTGGGTGCGATAGTCGAGCATGGTGGGGATAGCCCGGTCTACATGTCCGAGAGCCTCTTCTTTGACAATCACGATAGTAACTCCGGCAGGGGCTAAATTTTTTTGAGCTCCGGCGTAGATGACGTTATATTTGGAAACGTCGATAGGTCGGGAGAAAATATCGGAAGACATATCGGCTACAAGAGGTACATTTACGTCTGGGTCAAATCGCATTTCTGTTCCGTATATCGTGTTGTTGGAGGTAAAGTGGAAATAATCAACATCATCGGGGACAGTATATCCTTTGGGGATATAAGAGAAGTTGGCTTCTTTCGAAGAAGCGACGACATCTACTTCTCCGAACAATTTAGCTTCTTTGATTGCATTTACAGCCCATGTTCCGGTTTCGAGGTAAGCTGCTTTACGGTTCAACAAATTATATGGAACCATACAGAATTGCATGCTAGCCCCTCCACCTAAAAATAGGACATCATATCCGGCAGGGACTTCGAGCAACTCTTTTACTAGGGTTTTAGCTTCTTCGATAACCGCTGTAAATTCTTTGCTACGATGTGAAATTTCCAACAGAGACAGACCCGTATCTGCGAAATTAAGTACGGCATCCGCTGTGTTTTTAATGGTGTATTCGCTCAGAATAGAAGGGCCTGCATAGAAATTGTGCTTCTTCATAACGATCTTTGTTTAGTAGTTTGGTATAATTTGGTTTTGATAGATTACAAAAGTAATTCTTTTTTTTCTTAGTTTTCTGCGCTTTGAAGTATTTTGTTACAAAAATTTACAAAATGACGGCTATTTGTTAGTTCGAGATGGCATTTCGACAGATTATTTGTATCGGTCTTTCCATAGCTTGTTTAGATGATCTTTCAGCTTGTTCTCCGCAACGTTATCCTGAGGCTTCCACCAATTATTGTCTTTCAACTCGTTTGGTAAATATTGCTGATTGACAAAGTTACCCGTATAATTGTGTGCATATTTGTAATTTTTTCCATACTCCAACTCTTTCATCAATTGTGTCGGTGCATTCCTAAGATGTAGCGGAACAGGAAGGTTTCCTGTTGCTTTTACCGTTTCCAATGCTTGATTTATCGCCATGTAGGCCGAATTGCTTTTGGGTGAACTAGCCAGATAGATTGTCGTTTCGGCCATGATAATGCGGCTCTCCGGCCACCCTATATTTTGTACAGCATCGAAGCAAGCATTGGCTAAAAGCAGGGCATTGGGGTTTGCCAGTCCTACATCTTCGGAAGCCAATATAACCAATCGTCGTGCGATGAAAGCGGGGTCTTCACCTCCTTCGACCATGCGGGCAAGCCAATAGATTGCGGCATCCGGGTCGCTGCCACGTATGGATTTGATAAATGCAGATATGATATCGTAGTGCATTTCGCCGTTTTTGTCGTAGGCGGCAGGATTTTGTTGTAACCGTTCTGTTACAATCGCATCGTCGATGATTATTTTTTCGTTCTCTCCGACCGCTTGGGATACGAGATCGATGATATTTAGCAGCTTTCGGGCATCCCCTCCTGAATAACGAAATAGAGCATCGGTCTCTTTTACTTCTATATCGCGTTCTTTTAGATAGATATCGGAATGTATAGCTCTGTCGAGCAGTAGCTGCAAGTGCTTTACTTCGAGTGATTTGAGGACATATACCTGACAACGGGAGAGCAGGGGACGTATTACTTCGAAAGAGGGATTCTCGGTCGTTGCTCCGATGAGCGTCACCGTACCGTATTCGACCGCGCCGAGGAGAGAGTCTTGCTGTGATTTGCTGAACCGGTGGATTTCATCAATGAACAGGATGGGGCTGGCCTGCGAGAAAAAACGGTTGCTTCTCGCCTTCTCTATCACATCGCGCACATCCTTCACACCGGAAGTGACCGCGCTCAGTGTATAAAAAGGAGTTTCCAGCTTGTTGGCTATGATCTGCGCCAGCGTGGTCTTTCCCACCCCCGGAGGCCCCCAAAGGATAAAGGAGGAGATGCGTCCCGCATCAATCATCTTGCGCAAGACAGCCCCCGGCCCCACCAGGTGTTTCTGACCTATATAATCGTCCAATGTCTTCGGACGCAAACGTTCTGCTAAAGGTTGTGCCATATCTTCATCTTTATTTCGGATAACAAAAATACAGCATATTTTCCGATGAACAAAGCCCAGGGCAACAATATAGGATTTATTTTTTTAAGGCAGAAAAACAAAAGAACATAAAAAACAGGGACTCATATAAAATGCAATACGGGTTCTTTGTTCATCTGATCTAAAACAATTATTTTTGCAACCCTTTTTCAAAAGAGTGATTATTTCAAATTTAAATGTAATTCTAATAAAGACAGACGATGAAAAAACTTTTTTCCACCAGCCTGTTGATTTTAGCAGGTATGCTTTTACTGCTGGGCAGCTGCAAAGAGGACGAACTTCCGGTTTCCGGAGAAGGAAACGTGGCAAACAATGAATTGCCCATCCGGCTGGCCGAAACGGATTATAACCCGGACAACACGTATTACCTGCTGAATGACAATGAATCCCAGGATGTTTATTTCGACTCCAGCCAGCGCAGCTTCTACGTCAGCCAGCCTCTTCAGTTCGGAATGGACGACGAGCACTGTTTCCAACTCCGTTTCTATAGTCCCAGAGCCTTGAAAAACGTGACTTTCTGGGCCAGGATAGACGGTTACGAGGAAGAATTCAAGTTCATGTCGCTGGAAAAGATCATGCCTTTCCAGCAACTCCGGGTACACATACCGTTCGCCACCAAGGACCTGACCGCCTATACCCGCAGCGGAAAGAAAATACGGATCATGGCAAACCCCTACCTCACGGAAGAAAACCTGACCTTCACCGTAGAGTGTGACGACCCGTACTGGGCAAGGCTGCAATCCATCCGTTGCAAATGGTACATCGCCTTCGGCAGATACAGTGACACCCAGGACAGCTGGAAGTACAAGATGAAGGCTTCGCACACGCGTGAGGCGGTGGCCATCGCGCTGAACATGGGATATATGTTCTCGTCGGAACGGTTCAAGACCGCCCTGTACGAGTTCGGCCCGCTGCACAGCAACAATGACAAGGCGGAAATAGACAAGACCGCCCTGCTGGTCAATGTGCTCAACCACCGCGGACTGACCTTCGGCTATACCACCGGCGTGATGGGACTGGGCGGAGGAACCACCTTCGGCATGCATGAAGTGTGTTATCTGGAACACTATGCCGATGACAAAAGCATCACCGAAACCATATTCCACGAGTTTGCCCACTGTGTGGGCTACGGCCATGCGGGAAACATGACCTACGAACAGACGGGACCGGGGTGGATCACCCTGTGCAACAACGTATATGTAGCGCTGTCGCTGGACAAGGAGCTGCCCGTCTATTCCCGCCGCTTCCTGCACACCCGCTGGAGCAGAAACCGTTATTTTGATGATATATACGTGGCTTCGAAACACATTATCGAAGACCCGGAACTCGATGCGCTGGACGGTGGCCTGTCTCCCCTGCGCGGAGAAACCGACCGGGGAGGAAACGACGGGGAGCCGGTGGCGTTCAAGCTGGATTATACAGACTTGCCCGGCGCTACGGGAACCACCTTCCGCCCCAAGGATGTATATGTGTACGGAGATACCCTGTATGCCGTGAACGATGCGGACAACCAGTACAGCGTAGAGGTGTTCGGCCTTGCCGGCGGCGGCAAGAAGCATCTGGGAAGCATCAAGGAATGGAAGCACGGAGAAGCTACCGGGAAATTCGGCGGCCGCCCGAACGGTGTCACCCGTGCCAACGACAAGATTTATGTCACCCACGAAGGAAGCCGTACCGAGATTTTTGATGCGAAGAGCCATCAGTTCCTTACCTGCATAGGCAATGGAAGCTGGGGAACGGGGCCCTCGCAGACCGTACATGCCTTCGATGTGCTGCTCTACAAAGGGCTGGTCATGATACACGACAAACGCTACGTCAACTTTGTAGAAGAGCAGGCTATACAGTCCGGAGTGACTCCGCGGATTTATGTACGCTCCGAACATCTGGGCGAGACAAACGGCACTTACGGCATGGCAGTGGACGAACAGACCGGCCTGCTCTACTCCACCCATCCCGCCAAACGCATAGACCTGTTCGCCCCCGACGGGATACGGGAAGGAGTTTCCCCCAAACGTACCGGGCAACTGGCTTATAAAAATGTACCCTACGACTTGGATTTCTACGAAGGAAGGCTGTTTGTAAGTTCCAACGGTACAGAAAAGTTCTGTGAGGTCAATCCCCGGACAGGAGAGATCGTGAAGGACCATACCACCATCGGCGGCATCACCCTGCAAGCACCCGAGAAGTTCTGCATCCGCCGCCACACGCTGTTCATCACCGACCGCGTGAAAAACGGGACATGCGTTTACGCCATCCCCATGAGTGAGCTGAAATAAATATATACCTATATAATATAGTAAGAACAACATGAAAATATACGCTTATATCCTGATTGTGCTGTCCGGAGTCCTGACGGCACAATGCAGCAAAGTCACCCTGGATGAAATCTGCGGCTACCCCTCCGCTCCCGGCGGAGGAAACGGGGAAGGAGAAGGAAACGGGGATTATAACAGTTACTGGTATTACTCGTATGAGGCGGCGCAACTGATTGATGCGGAAACCCTGGGCATGGAAACGGCCGAGGATTTCACCCCTTATACCGTCGCCCATCTGGGGGATACCCTTTTCATCGCAAACATCGGAAAGGCAGGCAGCAGCCTGTTGCTGTTCAGTATAAAGAAAGGTGAACGGCTGGGGACCTTGCAGAGCTGGCAGCACGACGGCGGGGAGAAGAGTTTCGGAAGTCAGATAGAGGCCATCGTCCCGTCGGGCAACCGGCTGTATGTGGCCGAACGCCAGTCGCGCATCCATGTATTCCGGTTGCCGGAACTGTCCTACCTCACCTGCATAGGCAACGGGCAATGGAGCGGCCCCGTATTCCAGGCACAGGCCATGACGGTAAAGGACGGGCTGATTTTCGCACGCGACAAGAACGGAATGGTCAGCATTTACAAAGAGGAGGATGCCACCCCGGATAATTACCAGA